>CABEAR010000523.1_pt1 | contig 13168 bp, 10 predicted proteins | sample 3422041 | NCBI WGS metagenome assembly CABEAR01 (sample SAMEA5534326, study PRJEB31848) | metagenome | biome: tundra; feature: field; material: soil | place: USA | collected 2013-05 | depth 0.15 m | reverse complement strand
GCGAGCAATACGACCGGGACCACCCATCTGGGGTTCACCCGGTACTGCGCGGGCAGCGCCACGTGCAGAACGGCGGTGACCAGGATCGCCAGCGCCACCGGCCACCAGTGCTCCCCGCGTTCGGCGGCCCCAGCCGGCTGCACCGGCGGCCGCGCAACTGGCTTCCGATCGGGGACCACATTCCCCATTGTGACCTCGCCGATCCGAGATTCAAACCCGTAGGTCTCACGGTCTGCGGCTTCCCGCCAATACTTCCGCAGCTGCATTCCGCGCGGGGTTGTGCAGTGCGAGAATCGTGGCGGGCTTGAGGTGCCCGTCCGCTCCTCGGGCTCGTTGACCGGCGCGGCTACCGCGCGCGGCCTACGCGGGAGGGAACGCTGATGGCGAACAAGACCGTGGTCTTGGCGATCTTCGGAGACGAGGTGTCTGCCGACGCGGCGGCCGCCTCCCTGAAGGACTCGGGGGTGGCGCACCACGACGCCATCGGCGTCCTGGTCCTGAACGACAAGGGCGAGGTCAAGGCCGGGAAGGTCGGCAAGCGCAGCGTCGGCAAGGGCGCCGGCATCGGCCTGGTCCTGGCGCTGTTCACCCCGGTCGGGCTCGGCGTCGGCCTGATAGGCGGCGGGCTGCTGGGCGCGCTGCACCACAAGGGCCTGGGACTCGACGAGGCCGATCGCGAGCGGATCGGCAGGGAGCTAGCCGGGGGCAAGGCGGCTGTCGGCGTGCTGGCTCCCGTTTCCGAAGCCACCGTGGTGGCTGACAAGCTCACGGATCTGGGCGGCGCCGCGGAGGCTCATGCCGTCTCCGACGAGGCCCTCGAGGAAGCCCACGCGGCCGCCACCACAGACGAGTCCTAGCCTGAAGGTCCGACCGCGGCGGTATGAAGTCGCGCAGGACCACGGGCAGCTTCGAGTTGCCGGCCTACGACGCCGGGCGCCGCCGACAGCTCGGATTTTGGCTCGGAACGGGACATGCTGCGTCTTGCCGGGCGCGGCCACGCCTGTGACCGCGCGCCAGCCCGGCCGCATGCGTGATCACTGGCGAGCAAAGCGCAGCGGGGACCTCAGCCTGGACGCCGCCGGTGTCACGGGTGACCTGCCACCTCCGGCTGGGCAGGCGGTTTGCTGCCGATCAGCTCGATCAGCCCGAGGACCACCAGCAGCAGGACGGCGATCACAATGACGACGACTGCGGTGGGCAGGCCCCAGAATATGAAGACCAGCGCGGCCAGGGCCACGGCCGAGATGCGCAACGCTCTGCGGTGCGCATAGGTCCACGTCCCCACCGGGCCGGTGCGCACGCCGGCATGCTCGCCGCCGCGCCGGACCCGGCCCAGTCCGTGCGCGAAAGCCTCCCGGGTCCGGACCGCGGTCACCGACGGCCCGGCCAGGAACGCGCCGGCGGCGACGACCAGGCCCACCACCAGGACCGTGCGGAGCGCTTCCTTGATGAACCCGACGAGCGTGTCGAACAAGGCGGCAGCGGCATCAGCGGGCAGCTTGCTACTAGGCACGCTGCCCAGGTAGATGCCGCGGAAGATCAACAGCCCGACGGCGGGCACCAGCATCGACGCGGCGAGGCCGAGCCCAGCGCCGATCAGGGCGCGGCGGCGGCCGCGGGCGGCGAACACGCCGAAGGCCAGCAGCAGCAGCAGCGTCAGGATCGGCAGCACGATCTTGAGATCGTTGATCAGCCGGTAGCCGGATTGCGCCTTGACCAGGCACTTGGCCGAGAACAGGGTCAGCGTCGGGTTGATGGCCGGGATCTTGCAGACCAGGGTGAAGCCGGGGTTGACCAGGTCCTGCTTGACAACGTCGATGAACGGGCCCAGGCCCACGACGACCTGGCCGTTCTTGACGCTGACCGAGCTGCCCCCCTGGCCCGACAGCGCCTTCACCAGCTCCTGATGGAACCGTGTTGGCCCGAACCCAGGCCTGCGCGAACCGCGGGCCCGTCACGATCTTGTGGACCTCGCTGTGAATGAACCCGGCCACCCCGCTGGCGATCGACGGGGCCACCGACTTGAGCAGCGCGCTGACTTTGGGCAGTCCACGGCTCGAGAGCTCGGCCGCGGCCTGATCGGCGTCACTGGTCACGTTGAGCCGGGTGGTGATCTTGTCGGTCAGGGCATTCTGGATCGCCGGATTGTGGGCCAGCGGTTCCATGGTCGCCACGTAGCGGTCAGTGTTGCCGACCTCGTTGGCCGCCCAGACGGCCAGCACCGATACCGGCGCAAGCAGGCAGCCGATCACGATGAGGATCGTGGCTACCAGGGTTCGCCAGCCGAGGCGCCGGCGGCGGACCGGGCCGGCTCGCTGTCCGCGCAGCTCGTCTTGTTCGTCCTTCTGGCCGGGCCCCGGGTCTGCGGCTGCAGGCCCCGGCTCGCCGCCCGTGTCAGAAAAGGGCTACCTCCTGCCGGCTTCCCGCGGCAACCTCCGTTTGCTGCCGCTGCCGTCGCGTCACACCACTGCCCGGCGCTGCGTCCCACTGTCTCCGGAGCCTCACTGGATGAGTGATACCTAGCGCCTCGAACGCTTTCACACCCGGGTAGCGCGACCCGGCGATGGTCCTGACCTGCCACACCGTGAGGCCGGCGAAGACCAGCAGCCCGATCAGCACCCGCACCGCCGTGTCGCCATTCCACGGCTCGTCCAGCGGAAGCGCGTAATACAGAACGACCAGCGCCGTCGTGCCCAGGACACCGCGCATTACCGTCCGGAAAGATGAGCTGCCTCCGCTGGGCCGGCGGCAGTTCCTGGTAGAGCTGATCGGTCATGGTCTTCCCCTGTGCCCTGGTAAGAGCGTCAACGCTAGCTTCCTGAAGAGCCGCTGGCGGAGAATTCCTGGGGGCCGTGCCGCCAATGCCGTCGGCACAGGTGTGCGCGGTGGCGCTGGGCCGTCCGTCCCGCAACCCAGCCCGCCGAGCCTGAGCACATGAAGAACCGCGGTGATTCCTGCCCGGCCCGTGAGCAACGGTGCCCGCCGCCCGCTGGCCAACCCGGCCTGCACAATCGCCCGTGGAGGGTGCTGCCGATGGATTCTGCTCGGCTCCTCTCACGAGGGACAACGCGCGATCGTCGGGGGGAACGGCCGGCGCGCATGCGGGTTGACTGCTCGCGGACCGCGAATGCCGTGTTCACCCCTTTGGGAGGATGTCATCCCGGCGTGGTGATGCTTGCCTGGTAGCAGCACCAGGGAGCCCTACGTGGTGCGTTACCGGCCAGCAGTATCACGCGGCTGCGGCCCGGAGGGGAGTGGACATGACTGTGACGGCTGATCGTGCCGCGGCCAGGAAGTCTGGCACGCGGGTATCTGGCCCGGGTCCGGCGCGGGCCGCGGAGCAGCTGAGCCATGCGGACCGGGCGGCGCGGGGCAAGGATGCCCGGGCGGCGGCGCCGCTGGAGTCCCATGCCGAGTTCCGGCCGGCCCGGTCACGGGATCCGGTCGGGCTGCTGCTGGGCCAGGCGGCGTCGCGGGTGCCGGAGTTGGTGCCGATCCGGCACGGGCGGATGCTGGTATCAGCGTTCACGTTCTACCGGGGGGCTGCGCTGCCGATGGCGGCCGACCTGGCCACTACGCAGGCGTCCGGGCTGCAAGTGCAGCTGTGCGGGGACGCGCACCTGTCCAATTTCGGTGCGTTCGCCTCGCCCGAGCGGCGGCTGGTGTTCGACGTCAACGACTTCGACGAGACCCTGCCCGGCCCGTTCGAATGGGACGTCAAGCGGCTGGCCGCGAGCTTCGCCGTGGCGGGACGAGACAACGGTTTCCCCGCCAAGGACCGCCGCAAGATAGCAATCGCAGCCGCCGAAAGCTACCGCACGGCGATGCGGGAGTTCGCTGGGCAGCCGTTCCTGGCGGTCTGGTACGCGCACCTGAACATCGAGGACGCCATCGGGCAGTTCAAGTCCCAGATCAAGGCAAAGAAGCTCAAGGCCGCCGAGAAACTGCTGGCCGCGGCCCACACCAAGGACAGCACCCATGCGCTGAACAAGCTCACCACCATGACCGACGGGCGGCGGCGGATCATCAGTACCCCGCCGACGATCGTCCCGGTCGAAGAGGTCTTCGCCGATGTGCAGGCCGACGCGATCTACGAGCAGATCCGCGGCGTGCTGGGCAAGTACCGGCGCAGCCTGCAGTCCGACCGGCGGCACCTGCTGGAGCAATTCACCCTGGTGCAGGTGGCCCGCAAGGTCGTCGGCGTCGGCAGCGTCGGCACCCGCGCCTGGATCCTGCTGATGGACGCCGGGGACGGGATCGAGCCGTTGTTCCTGCAGGCCAAAGAAGCCCAGCCATCGGTCCTGGCGGAATACTGCGGACGCAGCCAGTACAACAACCAGGGCGAGCGCGTCGTCGCCGGGCAGCACCTGCAGCAGGCCGAAAGCGACATCTTCCTCGGCTGGACCCGCATCACCGGCCCGGACGGGATCGACCGCGACTTCTACGTGCGGCAGCTGAAGGACTGGAAATTCTCCATGCCGATCGAGGCGATGATCCCGGCCGGCATGACCGCCTACGCCCGGCTGTGCGGGTGGACCCTCGCCCGGGCGCACGCCCGCTCCGGTGACCGCATCGCCCTGGCCGCCTACCTCGGCGACTCCGCCAAATTCGACCAGGCCATCGCCGACTTCGCCGAAACCTACGCCGACCAGAACGAACACGACTACGCCGCCCTCCAGGCCGCCGTCAAAAACGGCAAAGCTCAAGCCGCCGCCGATATCTAAGACCGCCCCGCAAGGTTCATCCGTACCCGAGCGATCTGGGGATCAGAACGAGCACGACTAGAGACTTGCTCGACAACAGCAGTTCCGCCGTGGTAGTCGATAACGGATTGTGGAGGTTTGACGTGGGTGACGAGGTTGACCGGACCGTGCTGCCGATCCGCCGTCCGCCCTTTACGGGCGTGGCGGCCAAGACGCTGGGAGGCTCGGAGCCGGACTGGGGGCTGATCGGCCATGTGAAGCCCCCGGCGGGAGCTCCGAACGTGCTGCTGGTGCTCATCGACGATGCGGGGTTCGGTAATCCGGGCACGTTCGGCGGGCCTATCGCGACGCCGAATTATGACCGGATGGCGGCGCAGGGGCTGCGGTATAACCGTTTCCATGTGACGGCGATGTGCTCGCCGACGCGGGCTGCGCTGCTGACGGGACGTAATCACCATGCGGTCGGGATGGGCGGTATCCCGGAGTTCTCGGGCGCGTTCCCGGGTTATTCGGCGATGTTGCCGAGGGACGCGGCGCCGTTCCCGAAGGTCTTGAAGGAGAACGGTTACTCCACGGCAGGGATCGGCAAGTGGCACCTGACCCCGGAGGGAGAGCAGGGACCGGCCGGCCCGTTCACGCACTGGCCCAACGCGTGGGGTTTTGACTATTACTGGGGTTTCCTGGCTCCGGAGGCCGGCCAGTACGACACGATGATCGCGGAGAACCAGAAGTTCATCGGGGTCGTGGATGGCAAGGACGGAAAGCCGTTCTATTTCCCCGAGGCCATGACCGATCAGGCGATCGACTGGGTCCATGGAGTGCGGGGCCATGATCCGGCGAAGCCGTGGTTCCTGTATTACTCCACCGGCTGCAGCCACGCGCCGCATCATGTCGCGAAAGAGTGGTCGGCGAAGTACCAGGGCCGGTTCGATCAGGGCTGGGACAGGCTCCGCGAGGAGACGTTCGAACGGCAGAAGAGGCTCGGGGTGGTCCCGGCCGACGCGGAACTGACGCCCCGCGATGCGGAGATGCCCGCCTGGGACTCGCTGTCGGAGAACAGCAAGCGGCTGTTCGCGCACCAGATGGAGGTCTACGCGGGCTATTCGGAGAACGCCGACCACCATGTCGGCCGGCTGCTGGACGCGATCGAGGAGATGGGCGAGCTCGACAACACGGTCATTATCTGGATCTGGGGTGATAACGGCGCCAGCCTGGAAGGCACCCCGACCGGCACGTTCAACGAGGGGACAATGGTCAACGGGCTCCCGCTGACCGATGAGGAGCAGATGCAGCTCGCGCTGAAGTGGGGCGGGCTGGAGGCCTGGGGCACCGAGATGATGTACCCGCACTACTCCACCGCCTGGGCGTGGGCGGGGAACACGCCGTTCCGGTGGGGCAAGCAGGTCGCCTCGCATCTGGGCGGCACCCGCAACCCGATGGTCATCCGCTGGCCGGCCCGCGTCGCCGGCGGCCTGCGGTCGCAGTTCACGCACGTGACCGACGTGGGCCCGACGATCCTGGACATCGCCGGGATCCCGCAGCCCACCCATGTTGACGGCGTCGGGCAGCAGCCCATGACGGGCGTGAGTTTCGCTGACTCGCTCGGCGATCCGGCCGCCGCCGAGCGGCACACCCAGCAGTACTTCGAGAATTTCGGTAACCGGGCCATGTACAAGGATGGCTGGTGGCTGTCGATGCGGATGCCCCGGACCCCGTGGCGGCTGGATCCGGAGCTGCTGAAACGGTTCGCGCCCGGCGTCTGGGACCCGGACGACGACCCGGTCGAGCTGTATTACCTGCCCGATGACTTCTCCCAGGCGAACGACCTGGCGGCCAGCAACCCGGAGAAGGTCAAGGAGCTGCAGGACCTGTTCTGGGAAGAGGCGGAGAAGTACAACATCAAGCCGCTGCTGGCGGGGTTCTCCCCGTTCTTCGGCATTTTGCCGCCGCTCGGCGCGCAGACCACCACCACCTACCACGGGGACGTGCAGAACGTCGCCCCCGGGTGCGTCCCACGGGTCTATAACCACTCCTACACGATCAGCGCGGACCTGCATATCCCGGACGGCGGCGCCGAAGGGGTGATCGTCGCCGACGCCAACCACCTCGGCGGTTTCTCGCTGTTCGTCCAGGACGGGAAGCTGAAGCACACCTACGCGTTCCTCGGGGTGTTCGAGTACCGGCAGGAATCCGCAGGCGTGCTGCCGGCCGGAGACGTGCACGTGCAGATGGCGTTCGTAGCGGATGAGGCCAAGCCGGCCACCCCCGGGCAGGTGACGCTTTATGTCAACGGCGAACCGGTGGGCGGCGGGCGGCTAGATCACACGGTGCCGTTCGGGTTCAGCGGCTATTCGGGCCTGGACGTGGGCCGGGACAACGGCCTGGTCGTCGACCGCGGCTACGCCGCCAAGGCACCGTTCGCGTTCACCGGCACGGTCAAGAAGGTGGTCTTCGACGTGGCCCCGCACCCCGACGGCCAGGACGAGCATGCCCTGCACGCGCACGCGCACCAGGCACACGCCGCCCGCGGCATCAATGCCTAGCACCAGCATCGAACCGTAGCCGAGGAGCGAACAGTGAGCGACACCGAGTTCGACGTCGTCATCGCGGCGTACCTGATCCCCGACCTCGCCCAGAAAGACTTCGACGCTCTCGTCAAGCTCGTCACCGGCAAGCAGCTCAAGGTGGAAGGCGTGGCGCTGGTCACCAACGACGCCGACGGCAACGTCACCATCAGCGAAACCGGCGATCACCTGGGACGCAAGGGCCTGGAGATCGGCGGCGGGGTCGGGCTGGTCGTCGGGCTGCTCGCGCCGCCGCTACTGGCATCGGCGGTCGTCGGCGGCGCCGCCGGCGGACTGATCGGCAAATTCGCCCGGCACCGGGTCGAAAGCGGCCTGGAGCAGAAGATGGGCGCCGCGCTGCCGCCCGGCTCGGCCGGCGTCGTTGCGATCTACGACCGCGGCAAAGCCGGCACCGTCGATGAGACGCTCGCCAGCGCGGTGCGCAAATCGGTCGCCCACGTCGACGGCGGCGGCGCTAAGAAGCTCAAAGCCGCGCTCGCCGAGGCTCAGGCCGGCATGGGCGGCTAAAGGCGATGAGCCAGCGTTCTGGCGAGTTCCTCCCCCCCGCGCCAGCAGCGCGCCGATCATCGTCTTCATCGTGATGCTTATCCCGCGAGACGCCGGTGAAGGAGGTCATCGGGAGCATTCTGCCCCTCGCCATCGCCGTGACGATCTCGCCGATACCGATCATCGCCGAGATCCTGCTGCTGTTCACCAAGAAGCCGGTCGCCAACGCCGCCAGCTACCTGGCCGGATTCATCGCCGGTGTCGCCGGGGTGCTGGCGATCCTCGCCGCCATTGCCGGAACGCTCAACCTGTCCGCTGGCTCGGGGCCATCGACAGGGGCCTCGATCCTCCAGCTGGCGCTGGGAGCGCTCCTGCTGGTCGCCGCGCTGCGCCAGTTCCGCGGCCGGCCGAAGCCCGGCGAGCAGGCTTCCATGCCGAAGTGGATGAACGGGATCGCCGGGTTCGCTCCCGGGAAGTCCCTGATCGTCGGCGTGGGCATCGGCGCGCTCAACCCGAAGAACATCATCGTCGGCGTGGCGGCAGCGGTGACCATAGCCTCGGCGAGCCTGTCAGCTGGCCAGGTTGCGGGGCCATCGCGGTGTATGTTCTCGTCGCGGTGCTCGGCGTGGCGGCTCCGCTCGCCGTCACGCTCGCGATGGGCGAGAAGGCTCAGAAGATCCTGGACAGCTGGAAAGCCTGGCTGGGCCAGAACAACGCGGTCGTCATGACCGTCCTGTTCCTGATCTTCGCCGTGGTGCTGATCGGCAAAGGCATCGCAGGAATCTAGAGACGAACCCTGGACGAACTGTGCGCAAGCCGGAACGGCAAGGACCATTGCCAACCTCGTTGGCCGGAGAGAGAGGGAGTGTCATGGACTCCGCAACCAAGCCGTCAGTTCTGTTCGTCTACTTCACGTACACGAACCAGACACAGAAGGCTACGCACGCGATGGCCGAGGTACTCCGCGGCCGCGGCTGTGACGTGAACCTGGCCGGAATCGAGTTCACCAGGATGCTGAAGGTGGCCAGCAGATCGGGACGCACATGATCGTCCTCAGCCTCGTTCTCATCGGCTTGGCGATCACGCTCGAACCGATCCCGCTCACCGCGTTCATCCTGGTCCTCGCGTCGAAGGGCGGCGTGCGGAAGGGCGCGGCGTTCATCTTCGGCTGGCTCCTGTCGCTCGCGATCGTGATCGCGTTCACCGTCCTCGTCACCCAGAACAAGCCTCCGAAGCCCAGCACGGCTCCCTCCCTGGCAGCACTCGCCGCCAAGCTCGCCATCGGCGCCGGGCTGCTAGTGATCGCGATCCGGCAGTACCGGAAGACGGGCAAGCCGAAACCGCCGAAAAAGCCCCCCAGGTGGCAGACGCACATCGACCACATGACGCCCTGGTACGCCATCGGGCTCGGCCCGCTCACCCAGCCGTGGGGACTAGTCGCCGCGGGTGTCTCGGTCATAGTCGAGGCAAAGCTCTCGTCCTGGGAGAGTTACCTTGCGCTCGCGCTGTTCTGCGTCATCGCCACATCCTCGATCCTCGCGATGGAGATCTACGCCGGCTTCCGCCCCCAGCCAGCACAGGAGTTCCTCGCCCGGATGCGACACTGGATCGACGCCCATACCGACCAGGTCATCATCATCGTGTCCCTGATACTCGGCTTCTGGCTGGTCGCGAACAGCATTTACTACATCGTCACCTGATGCGGCCGCCGCGGCGAAGCGCGCGACCACTCATCACAGCAGCCAGCCGGTGCCATGGTCATCGTCCGGGCCTGCCCGCAACCCCCCGCCCCTGAGGCCGTCCGGCTGAAGGCACCGGGTACCGGAAGTGATCAAGACCCCCAAGCCGACACGCCGGGTGGTCCCATCACTGGCAACCAGGTGGTCCCATGCGCGTGGCAGAAAACCCCGACGGTCCCATGCGCGTGGCAGGCGAGAGTCGAGACCGGGCTGCTGGAATCCAACCCGGCCGACCACCTGCGTTGGCATATACCGAAGAGCTGCGCCGCCGTCACATGGAAGCCGTTGTACTTCAGTCCCCTCGCGGCCAGCCGGTCAAGCGTCGGCGTGCGGATCGGGCCGCCGAAGGTGCCCGGGTTGCCGAAGCCCGCATTACGATCGTCTGGTCGCTCATGTGCTCATCCCTCCCGTCGTGGTGTGGCCGCCGTCGAGGCTGTCCGCCAGCTTGTTCGCGAACACCTGGGCCTGCCCGGGGAAGTCCGGCCTGAGATTGGTCGGCGGAATCTTCACCCCGAGGTAGCGCTCGCGCATCTCTCCCTTGCCGAAGTAGCTGATCAGCGAGAGGAACGACCGGATCTGGCCGCCCGCGAACTGGAAACGGGTGCCGTCGGCGTACGTGCCCCCCTGCGCGGTACCCAGCTTCCTGACTTCCTTCAGGTTGATGCTCCAGTACCGCCGGCACACCACGTAGGCGGCGAACCGCTTCCCGGCCAGCACCTTCTCCGCCTCGGCGGACTTCAGATACGAGCGGAGAGGCATGTTGGTGGTGAAGAACCATGTCGGCGAGCCGAAACAGATCAGGTCGTAGTCACCGTCCCGGGCCGCATCGGGGATGCGGATCTGCCCGGTCGAACGGCGCACCTGCGCTGGCAGCACCGCGAGGAGGTCGAAGACCGCATGCCGGAAGGGGAACCGGTCGAACTTCCCGGCGTAGCGGGGATCGGTGAACTCGATCCCCGCCAGGGAGACGTCGCAACCCCGCTCGCGCAGCACGTCGGCCATCGCGTCGGCCACTCGAAGGCTCTGCCGGGTGTGGGTGTAGAAGACGAAAAGAACCGAGGGCTTGCGTGGCGAGTTCATCCTGCTCCTCCTTGATCGCGATACTCCCGCAGTGCTCGAAGCCGCTGCCCGTCGCCCACCTCGGGGGCGGCGGCCAGCCTGTCGGCCAGCTGCCCGGTGAGAGTCGCCGGGCTCACCACGCGGACGTGCAACATCGGTCATCGCCACCAAGCGGCCGGGCCATGCAAATCATCTGAAGCCGGGCGCTCCTGCCGTCCCGGCCAGGCGATCAATCGGAGCGGCCTGGTCCTGATCTTCTCCGCCCTGGGCATTTTCCCGCCGCCGGCCAGCTGGGTGAAGGAGAAGAAAAGCTCATCAAGGCCCTGATCGGAGTCAGCCAGGTCCTGTTCGATGCCGCGGAGGGCCTGCCGCCGGCCCAGGCGCAGGCTCATCGCGACGTCCGTGAACGTGCCGCGCAGCGTGCCGAGCCGCTGCGGTCACCAGGGATGGGGTGGCAGGTCACGACAGCCTCCTCGCCTTGTCCCCGGCGGCCAGGAGTGCGCAGGCGCGAGCCTGTTTCCCGGGCAAGGCCTGCCAGCGCACTCAACCCGATGACGCCGATGATCACTTGACCATGGAAACGGGGGCTTCGCAGAAGGCATGCAAGCGTGGCCAGGCCGCCGGTTGTTGCCGACGTCATTGTGGCCTCCCATGCCCGAATTGGCGGAACCTTGACTCCGGTCCCCACTTGCCATCACGATCCACCTCGTGGCGCGCAGCGGCATCACCTCAACGGGATGAAAAGGACAGGCCAGCCCCTCACTGGTCGAGGAGCCCGAGATCCCGCGACCGCCAGACCGCCTGCGTGAGGAGGCCCCCAAGCTTCCGGTAGATCGAGGTCGTCTCCGGCTTGATGGTGTCGCCGGTGACTGAAACGCGTTTGGCGCCGAATCGGCAGGCGCGAAATCGCTACACCCGGCTCCGAACAGATCGTCACCTTCCGTAACCAGGATGCCTTTCCTAATGACTAGCGGCACCCCGCGTATTCTCCGTGGCCCGGCTGTCTCGTGCCGGGCAAGGGATGGACCGACACGCTGACCTGCAAGAACTACGCAGCATGGCGAAAGCGCCCGGGCGCGCGAATCACTCCCTGGTTAGTGAGGAAAACGAAACAGGCACCAGCTCTGACCTGCAGTTTTACGTGGTGGCAGGTGTTGGGTTCGAACCAACGTAGGCTTAGCCGACGGTTTTACAGACCGTTTGTCCTGATAGGGCCATACAGCCCCTGACCTGCCCTTATGTGGTTAATAGCGATCTTCACGGTAGGCGCTGTCCGTCATACGTCCGTGCGCGCGGGGGCTAGGGTCCGTGAAATCACGGACAACCACGGACAGCGTCCGTACGGCCTCCCTACCAGCATATTTTCCTTTCCTTAGCCTTTGTTGAGACTCTGGTCTTCGGGGCGCGCGGGCGGTTGGTCAGGTGCGCCAGGTTGTGACGGTGGCCCCCGTGAAGGTGGCTGCGGGCCGGTGGATGAGGTAGTCGCGTGCTAGGGCCTGTCCCGTGGATCTTATGGCTGGGTCGTGTAGATCGGTACGGTGCTCGATCGACTGAATCGTCATGATCTGACTGATGAGGGCCTAGGTCGCAGAGGGTGACGCAGTTTTCGGCACCCACAAGCGACAAGAGGACTTAAGCGCACTCCATTCAGGGGTGCGCGAGCCGTCATGTCATGCCTTGTGCAGTACCTCGACGGTGCCGTTGCTGCCGTTGACCCTGACCCGGTCGCCGCTGTGCAGGAGCATGGTGGCGTTGCCGCATCCGACGACGGCGGGGATGCCGAGTTCGCGGGCCACGATCGCGGCGTGGGAGAGCGGCGCGCCGACGTCGGTGACGACTGCGGCGACGCGGGGGAAGATCGGGGTCCAGCCGATGTTGGTGACCGTGGTGACGAGGATCTCGCCGTCGCCGAGCTGGGGGGCGTCCTCGGGCGTGCGGAGTACCCGCGCGGTGCCTTCGACCACGCCGGCGGCGCCGGGGAATCCGGTGATCGTGCCGTCCGGCTTGGCCGTATGGGTGCGCTCGTCGTAGAAGTCGCTGCGCCGGTCCGGGTCGGCCGCCCAGCGGATGGGGTCGAAGCGGCCACGGATCAGCGCGGGATAGGGCGGCAGCGCCCGGTAGGTCTTGTAGGCGGCCCGGCGGTCGGACACTTTGGCGAGGGGTGCCGGGTCGCCGCGGAGCAGGTCGAAGGTCTCCTGCAACTCCAGAAAGAATAGGTCGTCGTCGTGACCGGTGAGCTGCCCGGCACGCCGCACCCAGGTACGGACTACCCACGCCGACCTCGCGACCTCGGACCTGGCCGCCTCGCGGTCACGGGCGACCGTCGCCCACCGCGCGATGAGCTTGCGCGCCGCGGCTGCCTTCTTGGGGTCCTGGCGTGCCAGCCGCTTCCAGGCCGCAGCGCGTGCTGCTTCCTGGTCTGCCAGCAGCGCGCCGGCGTCGCGGGCGGTGTCGTGGAGGGCGGCGAGCTGGTCGTCGATCCAGGCGGGATCTTCGGCAGGTCGCGGGATCGACAGCTCCGCCTCGTGAGAGCCGCGGTGTCCGTACTGGCGGGCGAAGGTGTCCCGGTCGATCTCGCCCCGGGCGAGCCGGGCGA
>CABEAR010000507.1_pt1 | contig 13713 bp, 19 predicted proteins | sample 3422041 | NCBI WGS metagenome assembly CABEAR01 (sample SAMEA5534326, study PRJEB31848) | metagenome | biome: tundra; feature: field; material: soil | place: USA | collected 2013-05 | depth 0.15 m | reverse complement strand
GCATATTCCGGTCCGGCCCAGCGACCTTCTTACCTTATTCTCCGTGCAGTAGGCGTCGAAGACCGAGGATGTGTACTGGCAGCCCCGGTCAGAGTGGAAGATCACCCCGGCGGCCGGATTGCGGGCGGCGATGGCCATGTCGAGGGCGGCGGTGACCAGGCTGGTGCGCATGTGCGCGGCGATCGCCCAGCCGACCACGGCGCGGGAGTGCAGGCCGGTGACGGTAGCGAGATACGCCCAGCCGTCCCAGGTCCTGATGCAGGTCGCGTCACCGCACCAGCGGGTGTCCGGCAGCGCGGCGGTGAAGTCGCGGCCGATCAGGTCCGGCGCGGCGACCGGATGGTCCCCGCCGATAGTGGTCCGCTTCCACGCCTTCGGGTGACGTCCTCGCAAGGCCAGCGGCCTGCATGAGCCGGTGGACGCGCTTGTGGGACACCACGTGCCCGAGGGCGGCCAGGCCCGCGCGCAGGCGTCGCACGCCAGGATTGCCGCGGGCCTGTTCGTGCACGAGCCGCATGACCGCGATGAGCGCGCAGTCGTCTTTCTCCCGCTGGGACAGCTCGGCGCCGCGCCACGCGTAGCAGCCGGACCGGGACACGCCCAGCTGGGCGCACATGAACGACACCGGGCAGGCGCCCGGATCAGCCCAGCCCGCGATGGCAGCAAATCTCACTGACTGCCTTTCGCGAACCAGGTCGCCACTCTTCCTGCGAACGCTGCCTGCATCCGCAGCTCGGTAATCGCGGACTTGTCATCCCTCGACTCGCCCCGCAGGCGGACGAGCTCAGCCCGCTCGGACTCGCCCAGCGGGGCATCCGGTGATATCCCCGCTGCCGCGGCCGCTCGGGCCACCTTCACCCACTTGCCCAGAGTCATCTCATGAACGCCGATATTACGGGCGACCTCAGCAACCGGACGGCCGCCGTCGATGACGAAAGCTACCGACTGCTCCTTGTACTCCGGCGTAAATGCGCGGCGTGTCGAACCCATTTCTCGCTCTCCCGGAAAATCGGGCAAGCTAAGCGGGTGTCCACCGAAGCGGGCACGGTTCAGAATGGGGCCGCCTGGCCAGCGCCGACCACCGGGATCAGGGCATCCTGAGCTACGAATTCATGATTTCCGACGGGCAGAGCGGCCCTTACTCGGCTTCCTCCGGCTGGAATTCCGCAGTGCCGTCTCCATAGCCAGCGCTGGTCAGCATCTGGCGCAGGTCGACGACCGTCTGCGTGTCGATGTCCTTATGCCCCGGGGGGTCAAAGAACACGGTTTCCGCACCGAGAGTCACCGCGACCTTGCCATCGGCGTGCTCCTCGACTGAGCCGACCGCCTCCAGCAGCGAGACCACCGAACGCCATTCGATGTTGTGGCTCACCGGGTGCTGGAAGAGCTGACGCAGCGTGTTGCGATGGTGGTTACTCAGGTGCGGCTCTGACGTAGCTGACATCTATGCTCCTGCCTGGTGAGCCGACCCTCGGGTTAGGACCGGTCGTAGTGCGTGGGCGGGAAGGGATCCTGCTTCCCATCGCCGGAACGCAGCTCGCCGTCGGCTATCTCTCTGTCAATCTCGGCCCCCTCCTGGCGATACTGCTCGGTCTGGGTGACATCGTCGGTCGGCGGCGCATCCGTGGCGGGCGGTACCTCGTCCGGATCGTAGTCGTCGATGCCTGCCTCGACGCGTTCCTCCTCGGTCAGGCGCGCGAGACGGTCATCGTCGGGATGCTGCGGCGCACCGCCATGCTCACGGCGATCGCGGCGGAAACGCTCGTCTGGCAGATCCGGGAACTGCTCTGTCATCATGCCTCCAACGCCCCTAGGGAACAGGCCGTGCCACCCGTTGCACGATTTCGATGCTACTCGGCCAGGCCACGCCCCGACGCAGCCTCTCGGCCTGTGACCAGGCTCGCGTGCTGGCCCAGGTCAGGGTGCTCCATGGACGGACTGACCTCGTCCAGCGCGGCCGCGATCGCCAGGCCAAGGGCCCTGGCCATAGGCGGCGGGAAGGCGTTGCCGACTTGCCGGTAGGCCGACGTTTTTCGTCCCGCGAACTGCCAGTCATCAGGGAAGCCCTGTAGCCGGGCAACCATCCGCAGCGTCAGTTTCGGCGGCTGGCCCGGCGGGAACTGCGGGCCAGGCACGTCGTCCGCGATTCCCAGTCCGTCGACGCCCAGGAGCCGCCATGCGGCCCTGGCTCGCGTCGGACCGAGGTCGGGGCCGCCATGTTTCTTGCTGCCGCCGACGATGGTCGGGGCGATTCCCCTGGCTTGCTGCCGCCAGGCCTGCGCGCCTGGCCACCCGCGAGAACCCATCAGGTCGAAAAGGGCCTCGCCCACCGTCGGCGGCTCTGCCGACGGTGCCGGCCAGCGGAACCGGGACGCCCACGGCGGCCGGACCGCGACGAGCACGAAGCGCGGCCGCAGCTGCGGAAGACCGTGGTCACCGGCTTGGACAAGGTCCCACCAGATCTGGTAGCCCAGTTCCTGCAGCCGCGCGAGCACCTGAGCCCGGTAGCTGTTGAACCGGCGCGCCGCCAGTCCGCGCACGTTCTCCAGCAGCACTGCGCGCGGTCCGATCTCTGCCACCTGCCGCAGCGCCTGCGGGAAAAGGTCCCGGTCGTCGCCGCTGCCGAGCTGCCTGCCCGCAATCGAGAACGGGGGGCACGGCACGCCGCCGGCCAGCAGATCGATGCCCCGGAACTCGCGGCCATCGAGGCAGTGCAGGTCACCCTCGAAGACTTTCCAGTCGGCGCCCCGGTTTCGGCGCAAGGTCGCGCAAGCGTCCGGGTCGATCTCGACCGCGGCGACGTGGCTGAAGCCAGCCTGCTCCAGGCCGAGCGCCTGGCCCCCGGCGCCCGCGCAGACCTCCAGCGATGTCAGCGCGCACACGGTTCCTCCGCTCGGCATGTCGGGTACCGAGTCTGCCTGGCGGCCCCGGCGGGGCGCGGCTCCCACGCCGCAGGGCGCGGCGTCCCCTGATCCCCCGCCGCTGGCCGCAGTTACTCACGGCGCGGAGGCAGCCCGCGGCGATGATTTCCCGGTGCAGGTCGAGCAGCGCGGGTATCTCGTCCCCGCTCCGCTCGTCCCATTCCGCACTCAGTGCAGACGCCCCAGGAACGTCCGGCGGCCGCGCCGCGAGCCAGGGCATCGTCGATAAGCGCAACCTGCCCGGCCGTGGTGCCGGGCGCCGGGCGCCGGGGCGGTGACAGGGCGCAAGCGCGAAATGGAACTCGGTCTGGGCCCGGCTGCAAGCTCGGCCAGCGGCGCGAGATAGGCAGCGCCGTGCTGGCCTTGCGGCAAGGTGAAGGAGACGAAGTCCACCGGCCGGCGTGCAGCCGCGCTCACCTCATTGAGCACGCGGACCTGCAGCGCGACCGATTCAGGCTGCTTGAAGTGCTGGTGTCCGGCATCGCCGTAGCACAGGTGCAGCCCCACCGGGACGTCGTCGGGCACCTGGCCGACGCAGCGCACGAGGCTGGCGATGATCGCGTCGAAGGTCTGGGAGCCGGTGCCCGTGAAGCTGTTCTAAAGGATCGCGAACTCCACCGCGACATCCCACTGGATGGCCACCTGATCATGCGGGACGGCTGCGAGGAACCGGGCCAGGTCCGCGAACAGCGCTCGCTGGTGGGAGTCGAGCAGCGCGTCATGCTGCTCAGGGATCATCCACCCAGCTACCCCGGTCCCCTGTTTCGCCGTCAGGAATACGCACCAGGCCGGACGGGATCCGCGCGGCGATCTCGCGCATCACGGTCTCGGCACCGGGCAGGTTGACACTGCCGTTGAAATGAAAGCGAGTCGGTGGCATGTGGCCCGCACCTTCCGGTCGGTACACCGCATTATGGCCCGCGCGTGACCTCCGCCTCTGGCTCCGGGAGATTCCGGTGCGGGATAGTCGCAGCGGCTCATAGACATAGAGGAGGCGGGCCATGCAAGTCGTAATCGTCTACGAATCCATGTACGGCAACACTCACCTGGTCGCTGGCGCCATCGAAGCGGGATTCGCGCCTGGAGCTGACGTCACAGTCGTGCCGGTTTCGGCGGCGCGTCCGGAGCTACTCGACGAAGCTGCCCTCGTGGTGGTCGGGGGGCCGACGCACGTCCATGGCATGAGCCGCGCGGCCACGCGCAAGGGCGCGGCGGAGGCGGCTCAGAAGCCCGACAGCGGACCGACACTCGAGCCCGATGCGCTCAGTCCGGGACTGCGCGAGTGGTTCGGCACGCTGGGGCAGTGCCACACCAAGGCGGCAGCTTTCGATACCCGTATCAAGGCTCCGGCCGCGCTGACCGGACGGGCATCAAAGGGCATCGCCCGGGAACTCCGCCAGCATAGCTTCGAAATGGCCGCGGAGCCTGAGAGCTTTTTCGTGACCAAGGAGAATCACCTCGAAGCGAGCGAAGAGGACCGCGCCCGCGAATGGGGCGCGCAGCTGGCTGCGGAGATCTTCAGGCAGCCCGGACCCGGTGCCACACTCTAGATGTGGACGACGTTTACCGCGACCTTGCAGCTGACTACGAATGGCTGTTCGCGGACGAGATTATCGGCGGCCAGGGCGAATTCGGTGCTACTTCGCCGGGAAGCCGGGCGCTGCTGGAAGGAGTGCTCGGCGCTCTCCAGCCTGGGGCTCCCGTCCTTGACTGTTCCTGTGGCATCGGCGCGGACGCGATGGCCCTGGCCCGCAGGGGCTTCGCCGTCACTGCCTCTGATGGAAGCGCGGGCATGGTCGCCGAGACGCGCCGTCGATCGGCGCAGCACGACGTCGCGGTAGCTGTCTGCCAGTCCGACTGGCGGGATCTGTCCCGGCAGGTTCCCGGGCCTTTCGACCTGGTCGTCTGCCTGGGCAACTCAATCGTCCATGCCGACACGAGAGCCGGCCTTGTGGACGCCGTTCAGGGCATGCGCGCCGTGCTTGGCCCCGGCGGCACCCTGGTGGTTGACTCCCGGAATTGGGAGCGGCTGTACAGCCTGCGGCCGCGGATAGTCCCGGCCAGGCGGGTGATCGGACGCCGTGGGCTGCGATGCAGCTCCCTTTACATCTGGACTATACCGGATGAGCTCGACGAACCGTGCCGAGCGGAAATCGTGCTTCTCTTCGAGGATGCCGATTCTGCGCTCACCGGTCATCGCCTCCACGTGATTGACTTCGGGTGCGGCTCCTTTGAAGTGAGCTGATCATGCTGCGAGGGTGAGGCCGCGGTAGCGGGCCTGGTGGATGCGCTGGTGTTCTTGCCGCAGGTGGAAGGCCCAGTAGTCGTCGAAGTCGCCGTTGCTGATGAGGGTGCGGAGCTTGAGGATGGCTTCGGCGCCGTCGAGTCCCCAGCGGGCGCCGGTGATGTCCATTCTGTCTTTGACCAGCCAGCGGCATGCTCCTTCGATGACGCCGGTGGCGATCGGCCAGCCGCGTTCGAGCGCGGCAGCGTAGTCGAGGTAGGGGCGCTTAGCGGTCAGGTACCCGGCGGCGGTGTCGGCGCTTTTGCGTTCTTCGGGGGAGAACCCGCCGCGGGTGGCCTGGCGGCGGATCGCGGCGGCGACGCGGGCGGCCTTGCCTTCCAGGATCTTGGTGGCCCGGGCGGCGACCCATGTCCCGGCGTGGGGGTCGCCCTCGTAGAAGAAGGTCCAGGCGGCCTTCCACAGGTATTCCAGGACGTGCACGAAGTCGATCACGATGGCCACCTGGATGCCGCGGCGTTGCGCCTCGGCTGTGATGGCCTCGATTTGCTGGTTGCTGCCGTCTGCCAGGGCGACCCGGGTCCGGGCACGGGCGGGGTCGCGGCGGGCGGCCTCGTCGAACACTGCCGTGATGACGGCCGGGATGTCGTCTGTGACGCTGGCGGTCAGCCACTTCCCGGCTGCGACCGGGCCCTTCTTGCGTGATCGTTCCTGGCCGCCGGCATGACCGGGGGCGGAGATGATGTCTGCTGGTGCGCGGGGGACCGGCGCGGCGTCGCAGACCGCGCCGACCTCGGCCATCCGCTTACGGCCTCGTTTCTCCCCCGGCGACAGCCGGGTGGCCAGCTTGTGCCTGGAGGTCTTCGCTGTGCGGGCGGTCGTCTCGCGCAGCGCGCCGGGACGCATCACGATGCCTTTGCCATCTGCCTGCAGCACCAGCACGTCGGTGTCCGGGCGGGGGCCGGGCCGGCGCGCCGCATAGAAGCGGTCCACGTCGGCGGCCGCGGCGGCGGCCAGCTGCTCTGCCTGGCGTTTGCCCGGGCTTACCCCGGTGGCCCGGCTGATCGCCTGGCCCGCCTGCTCGAACGAGCCGCGGGCGGACTCGATCGCCGTCAGCTTGCGCAGACCGTGCGAGTGCTTCTCCTCGGGCAGGTTCAGGATCGCGCCGGCCGGGTGCAGGTTCGCCGCGCCCGGCGCCCGGTAGGCCATCCTGGTCACCGTCACCTCGCCGAACACCGTCGCCAGGCCACGCTGGTGGCCGGTCTCCGCACGAGTCCGCGCGATGCCATCTGAGCCGGTCACCTCCTCCCTGCGCTGCTCGCGGGCCGCCCGCAGGTCCAGGTGATCTTGATGTAGCTGCCGCAGCAGCTGCCGGCCGCGGGCATCCAGCTGTTCCTCCAGCTCGGCGTGCGTCAGCTCCGTCGCCTCCTGGCTCTCCAGCCAGCCCGCCACCTGCTCGAACCGGTCCCGCGAGGCCGCGAACCCATCCGCGCCCGCCCCGGCCATCACCGCCGCCCGCTCTTGCGGCCGGCCCGGCGGGCGCGCAGCGCGGCTATACCGGCGTCGGCGGAGGCATCCAGCTCGGCGCGGGCCTGCTCGTAGCGGGCCAGCGCGGCCGCGACCTCGGCCACCTCGGCCCCGGACAGGGTCACGGTCTTGGTGCGGCCGCCGTGGGTGTAGGTCAGCGCCGGGCTCTCGTGCGGCTCGCCGGCCGCGCACCGGCACGATGGCTTGCCGCAGCGGCGCCGGAACGTGGTCAGGGCGCCGCGCAGCAGCAATGGCTCGCGATGGCGTGCGATGCCGGGCATCCTAGCTCCTCTCTGTAGGTGTATCTACCTACAGAGAAGGAGACCGCAAAGGCCCCGCCAGGTGACGGACCCACGCCGTAGCAGGGATTACGGATTCAGCCGACAGCCGACAGTGTCCGCAGGCTCGTCACTTCAGAGGAGCCGCACCCATTGACTTCAGGCCATTCCGGCACGAGGAACTGACCAGTGCCATCCGCTCGGCAGGCTTCGTTATCCGCGGCGACTCTTACGAAGCAGATAGCCCTTTCTATGCAGTCGCTGCCACGGCGGAAGGCAGGCTGCCACCATGGCCACAGCAAAGGCGATGAGCGCCAGGAATGCGCCCGGCAGCCAGCCAAAGCTGACGACTCCTGGCACGATCAGGGACCCCTGCTGACCGCTGATCGCTGGCTTGAACGCGAACGCCAGCAGCACGATGAGGAAGTTCAGAAAGGTCGCACCGGCCAGCGGCATCCGGCCGGCCGGCACCGGGTCGGACGCAGCACTATCAGGCCTGGCAGGCAGCATCAGGAAGGCCGGCTCGGCCAGCGCGAGGATGACCACGATCCACAAGAAACGGTGCACCCGCAAGCCGCTCCAACCAGCCTCCGGGCCTGCTCCAAGGACGCCCACTCTGAACCACGGCAGGAACAGCGAGATCAGCAGCAGCAGCGATACGCCGACAATGATCTTCTCGCGTGCTGCCCACCGCCGCCGCGAGCACTTAACTGACTCCGCCATGCAGATTGACTCGGGCCCCTGGCCACCTCTCCTGCCTGGCATGTTTCCGGCGGTGGCGGGCTCGCTTCGGCCTCCGCCCTGCGAACTGCCGGTCCACATCCCTGCGAGTTACCGCCAGGTACCAGACGAACCCGATGATTACGAAAGTCAGGCCCAGCGCGACCGGCCCGCGTCCCAGCCCGAGACCATGGCTGGGAGGGACGCCCAGCCAGTCCGCGAAGGAAGCGCCAAGCGGCCGGGTCACGATATAGGCAAACCAGAAGGCGACGACCGAGTTCAGGCCCAGCCGCCAATAGCCGATCGCCGGGATGGCAATCACCACGGCGAACAGGATCCCTGAGGCCAGATAACCCAGGCCCAGGGTTGCCGCGGTCATATCGCCCGCTGCCGTGCCAAGCGCGAACGTCGCCATCACCGTCACCCAGTAGAACGCCTCTCGGCGCCGGGTGTAGATGCTGTGGATCGACAGGGTCTTCTCGGTCGCGTACCAGGCGACGAAGATCACCGCCAGTACGACGGCGAACACAATAGTGGACACCGCATACGGGACGCCGAGTGTGATGTGCACACCATCGGCAACCATGGTGCCGAACACGGCGACCATGACAACGGCCAGCCAGTAGACCCAGGCCACGTAGCGGCGGACCCGGAACTGGAGAATCAGCGAGACAGCCAGGACCAGGGCCGCCACGCCGACGGCAGCGACCGGATTAAAGCGGTGAACCAGGTAATCCGACGTTGCCTCGCCCTGAGCGGTGGTCAGCACTTTGACGATCCAGAAAAAGGCGGTAATCTGCGGCACCTTGCTTACCGCGCGCCCGGCGCCCACCGCGGTGCTGCCGCGCCATACCTGACCTGTCGTCACATCGCCAAACATGTTCATCCCATCGTCGCTCACGCCAGGCGTGCTGGGAATCCGCCTGTCGCAATTGGTCCCCACCGCTCCATCGTGATGCGGATGAGCGCCTTGCCCTGGCGCTGCATCGCAGCGCGGTACTCTTCCCAGTCGTCGTGCTCGCCGGCGATGGCCCGGAAGTAATCGACGAGCGGTTCAAGGGCCTCGGGCAGGTCGAGGACATCGGCACTGCCGCCGACCTGCACCCAAGGTCCGTTCCAGTGGTCAGACAGCACCAGCAGATCGACCGCGGGGTTGCGCCGGGCGTTATGAGTCTTGGCTCGCTCCGGGTAGGTAGCGATCACGACGCGACCGGCACTATCCAGGCCGGCTGTCACGGGAGAAAGCTGCGTCCCGCCGTCTCGCTTCGTCGTTACCAGCACGACGTTGTGGCGGTTGCGGACGAAGTCGAGCAGCTCAGCGCGCCCGACCACCTCCGACGTGGCGATCTTAGGGCTCATCGGGAACTCCGCATGACGCTGAGTCTAGGAGCACCGACTGCTAACGCGGTGCTGCAGCGACCCTGGCTCTGCGGGTCACCCGTTGAGTGGGTCGGAGAGGTAGGCAAGGATGGCATCCTTCCGGCGCGCCATCATTCTGACGGCGACGACGTGGCCGCCTATCCATCCAGCGACGGCAATCGCGCACGTCAGTGCGACGCCCGCAGCGAACTCGGAGAAGCTCAGCCGGCCGGATAGCCCGTGGGCGGCGGTGACGTGCCAAAGGAGTGCCGAAGACAGGGCCACCGCAGTGGCGACGGCGGGGACCAGGCTGTAGGGAACAAGAGTCAGGGTCGCCCAGCGCCCGATCATGTGCCACCAGGGCCTGCGGTTCTCCAGCCGCCTGCGCAGGGGGATCGGATGATAAGGGAACCAGATGCCGATCCATGCAGCGACCCCGAGAGTGCCAAGTGGCACGATGGCGATCCAGATCATCGTCACTGGCGTCAATGCCCAGCCTCCGGTAGTAGCTCCAGCGAGAGCGGCCGCGATGAGGCAGGCCGGCGAGACGAAGAGCCACAACACGGCATTCTTGGCCGAAAGCCGAGCTGGCGGGCCTGGCCGGGGCCAGCGCCGCCGGGGCGGGCGCGGTCCTGGCCAGTGCCCGCCGCCTCACCGCGCTGGCCGCTGGCGGCGATCGCCGGGCTGGACACCATCGCGGGGCGCACCGGCCAGATCGCCGCCCGGACCCGGGCCCGGCTTTCCGGCGAGCCGGCGGACCCGGCGGCCCGGCTGGTGTCCCTGCACGACCCGGACGCCCGGCCGGCCAGGAAGGGCCGGCCCGGCAAGCCGCCCGGGCCCGGCTGCAGGGCCCGGGTCACCGGCAACGCTGACGGCATCGTGGCGGACTGCCCGGTGCACGATGCGGTTCGCGGGACGGTTCGCCCGCCGGCTGAAAGCCTGGGGGAACGCGAACGGTGTCCCGGTTATCTATTGCAAGGCCGGGGAACGCAAGCACCTGATCGCCGAGGAGTACCTGGCCGCGCATGAGGTGGGCACGGGAGTGTTCCTGGTGCTGGCCGCGAAGGCCCCGGCGAGCGTGTGGCAGGTCAGCCGCTCGGAATCCAGCGGGCTGATCAGCAACATCGCGAAGAAGCCCGCGTACGTCAACCACTACTCGTTCCACATCATGGACCCGCAGTGGGGCCATGTGACGATCAAGATGTCCGGGCACCCGCCGTTTCCCGCGCAGGTCATCCTCAACGGCCCACGAGTACGTCGCGGCCGCGGCCCGGGCGGCGGGGATCGGGTTCGCCAAGGAGGGCAGCTGTTTTACTGGCATCGCGGATCCGCAGGGCCTGGCCCGGGTCGCAGATACCTTGTCGCGGGATGCGGCTATAGGGCGCCTGGGCCAGGTCTGCGACCGGTGGATCTACCCGGCGTGCCTGTGCTTCGGCCTGGACCTCGCCGACCAGGCCCGCAGCGGGTTCCGCTACAGCTACTCCATCTACCAGGCTGAATACAGCCTGACCTGCTGTTCGCCTCTGGCGCTCAGATGGAGGACCTGTTTGACCGGATACTCGACCGGACCCGGTCCCGGCTGGACATCCCCACGCTGCGGACCCTGTTCGGCCTGAAGAACCGGCCCCGCCAAAACCGGGCCAGCGGGCCGCCCGCGCAGGAAGCCGTGATCGAGAAACCTCAGCATGGCCTGACCTGGTTCAGGATCCGCTTCGGGCTCCTGCAGCTGAAGGCATACACCAAAGGCGAACACGTCCTGCGCTTCGAGGCCACCGTGCACAACACCAAAGAACTGCGCTGCCGCCGCAGCCTGGAGAACTTCCCCGAGATCATCACCCGCCTGGCCGGCATGGCGGAGCGGTTCTGCACGACCGTCGACTGCGTCGATATCAGTTTCCTCAACGACCGGGCCCTCGATGAGCTGCCGCTGCCCTCCCGGGCCGGCACTACCCGGGTCGGCGGCGTCGACCTGAACAAGCGATAGTGCGGGCAGCGTGGGGAGGGACCTGGTAGCGGCGTGTGCGGTCGGAGAAATGCAAGCTCCTAGCCGGGACACGGTGAGCGGGTGTTTACGGCGGGGAGGGACACCAGGACTATTGAGTGAATGACACCAGGCTTACAGAGAGATGCCGTGGCCGGCCGAACCCCCGATCGCTCGGTCAGGGCAAGTCACTCTCATGTCTGGGCTCAGCGGGCGGCAGCAGGGTGACTGTGCTGTATATCACGCGGGAGGGATCTAAGGCCAGGGCTTCCGGAGGTGTATACCGGAGACGGCAGGAAGGGAGGTCGTGATGGCCCTTCATCCGCACAGGCCGCACAGGCCGCACAGGCCACACGTTGTCAGCCACCTCTTGGAGCGGTGGCACCGCTGGTCGCCGTACGCATAGCCGCAGTCGTGCGGGAAGGGAGGCGAGCGCCCATCGACCTAAGGCCGAACTTTGACGCGCGGTGAGAGTGCCTCGGTAACCTCTCGGGCCGGGGCACTCGCATGTCTGGGGTCAGGCTCCCCCTGTCCCGCTTTCGGAGTGTGGTCCAGCTAGCGGGTGGAGCTAAGGTGACTCGAACCCCTGACCTCCTGCTTGCAAAATCCACTCAGGGTGTCCCTCATGGTCTGTGGCCTGCGATTGCTCGTTTCGCCGGTCCACTGAGATCCGGCGAGATCCCACCTCGTCGGCGCGCGGGTGGGCGCGGCGGTTCGCCGCCCGCGCTCCGGAACTCGGGGTGACGTTCGCGGCGCTGGCGGTCGAGCTGGGCGGGGAGGCGATCGGGCCGCCGGCGGATCCGGGCCGGTTGGCGCTGGCTGCGATCATCGCCGCTTTTGATGCGGCTTGCTGCCTGCCGGGCTGGCTGGCGCTGGGGGTGTGGCGGTTCGCGTCGGCGGTGAGCGGCGGGCGGCTGGTCGCGGCCAACATGATCTCGCCCTACCTGATCGTCGGCAGACGGCGTTTCATGCCTCCTGTCCCGCCATTACCGGCATGAGGAGGCAGAGGGCATGGACCACAGGCAGCAAGACTGTTCGACGGTCGCTGTACGGCTGCGTTGCTGTACTTCCGTCGCGGAAGGGCCCGAACTAACGGCTCAGCGCCGTCCGGACTGCCACCAGGAGACGATCATGCCGGTGCCCGCCTGGAACGCCGAACGATGCCCAGCACCAGGAGCGTGATCGCCGTCACCAGCATGATCAGCGGGATGAGGAACCAGAAGATCGCAGGCCACAGATCATTCGGACCCTGTGGCAGGACGGTGCTTGCGAAGACGAACGAGACAGCGCCGATGACGATGCACAGGCCCGCGTTCCTGAACGGGTGCGCCCTTAGGGTCGATAGCTTGCTCATGACGATCGCTTCCCTCCCGTTGGTGTCGATCTATGTGTCACCACTCTTGGCCGAGCACGCAGCCCCCTTACGCTCGCGCTCTCTGGTCAGCATGCCCCCTGTGACCAGCACCGTCGATCGTGCCAACACCTAACCGCCAAGGTGTGCAAGCACCACAGGCTGAGCGACACACGGCGTGCTAAGTGACCTGACGCCAGCGGTCGCGCTTGTCGAGAATGCGGTTCAGGTAATGACCATCCGGCCCGGCTCAGACATGAAGCCCATTCAGACGATGCTGCGGCACTCGCGAACCCTGAACCCACGGATTGAGAGGCGGGCTCAGCTGCTCCCGAGGCTGTTGGTACTTTCGGCTAACTGGATTAGCCAGATGCGCGTCATTGCGCTGCGTCTATCGGCTGGGTGAAGTACCACTGATGGCCTTCTGGATCGGTTACCGAGTACGAGATCCAGCCGGGTGGTCCGGTCTCTATCGCGGAGGCCTCGACCTGGGCTGCTTTCGTGCGGTCCCTATGGCCTTTCAGGTCGGTGACGGTGACCCGGACCAGCTGCGTTGCACCTCTGAGCCTGCCAGGTCTCTGGAAACCCGAGCCCGAGGAGCCGAGCATGATGACTCCGCCGCGGTCCAGCTGCAGCTCCCCGTGCCTGACGGTGCCATCGGCCCTGACATCCCGTGCTCGGATGGTGAAGCCGAAAGTGCTCACCAGCCAATCCATCGCGGAGCCAGCATCCTCGTACAGCAGGTAAGGGATCACCTGGGGATCTGTAATCTTGCCCTCCCTCACGCTGGCTCCCAAAACCGATCGAGTCGGCCATTCTCCTGCCCGGCGGGGAAGCTATCACCGCAGTCGTCCTTGGTGACCTCCCAGCGGAACCGAAGATCCGATGACGCGACCTATTGCTAGGAGATCGTCTTTGGCGTGGGCGCGACGGTGCTGTGCCCAGATGGGCGGCTCATCACGCTGTCCTTGAGCGACCGCTGGTTGCCGTCGATGCGCGTCCATCCTGGCACGGACCTGGCACGCATCCAGACCCGTTGATTACAAGTTCGCGGAGGCGTCCTGGCAGCCGGGCGTCTGCCCAGATGGCTGCGTCTGTGGCAGTGTTCTGCGGTCCGCGTTCGTCCGGTCCGTAGGCTGCACTCTTGGCGCGAGAGGAGACGGGCCGCGAGTGGCGGCGGGAGGGGAAAGAGCGCCGGGTCAGGCGGCGATCGGCTGGCAGACGCTGATCTGGGCGGTCGCGGTCTGGGCGGGAATGCGGGGACCGCCGGGCGGGAAGCCCAGCCGGGCCTTGGTCGTGCGGTCGCGGTGCCGGTGGCGGTCGGCATCGACGCG
>CABEAR010000500.1_pt1 | contig 13769 bp, 8 predicted proteins | sample 3422041 | NCBI WGS metagenome assembly CABEAR01 (sample SAMEA5534326, study PRJEB31848) | metagenome | biome: tundra; feature: field; material: soil | place: USA | collected 2013-05 | depth 0.15 m | reverse complement strand
CCGTTCGGCTTATACGGCGCGACCTTGCCGGCCGGCCGGATGATCTTCAGGGACGGCGGGGCCGGCAGGTGCGCGGCCGCGTCGAAGACCACCAGGTCATGCCGGACGGTCGGGGACCCGTAGGAGTCGACGATGACGATGGTCTGGCCCTTGCCGGTGATGCCGGTCCGGTAGAGCGCAGGCAGGTTGTACGCCTGCTGGATCTGGCCTGGCAGGTAGCACGCGATGTGGTAGTGCTGCTCGCAGTACGCAGTTGCCGGCGCGCCGCGCAGGCCGCCGCCGATGTGCACCGCATCGGGGCTGATCAGCACGGCGGGCGGACTGGCAGCCGCCGACATCGCGGCGGACGCCAGCGCCGTGGCGCCCGTCAGAGCGCTGGCGAGCGCAAGCGAACCTGCGGCCGCCGCCACTGGCCGGGATAGGCGCATAGGTCTCCAGGACGCGGAACGCGGCACTGCGCCGCAAGCTCATGTGCATCCTCCGCGCTGGCCGGGCGCCACCGCTGATCAGGACTGGCGGGCATAGTATCGCGTCATCCGCGGCTTTCTCCCAGCCGGCTGGGCACCATGATCACACTGCCCGGCGTAGCCTTGGGGGCAGCGCCGGGCCGGGGAGGGCCAGATGAAGCTGAAACTCGACCTGCATGACGTCTACAACCGGGGCCAGGACATCGACCGCGCCCTGCAGAACGTCATCGACGAGGCTGTGCGGAAAAAGGCGCCACTGGTCGAGATTATCCCCGGCAAGGGCTCCGGGCAGCTGAAGAAACATGTGCTCAGATTCCTGGAGCAGAAGGAAATCAAAGCTCTTTATCATCGGGTAGAGAAAGATTCGAAAAACTTCGGGCGGCTTTTCGTGCATTTCCGCTGGAAGTAAGGGCGGCGACTGGACTGGCGCGAACCCGGCCAGCACGGGCCCTTTACTGCGCTGTCTTGATCTTCCGCCGGTTACGGCCGATGCGGTTGATGCGGCCACGGCCGGGCGCCGGCCTGGCCGACGCGGACCCTCCGCCCGGCCGCAACGCGGCGCTCCTGGCTGCCAGCGAGCTTGGCAGGGCTGCCGTCAGCCGGCCAGCCCGGACCAGTCGCGGCGGCTTGCGGTGCCGAGGCGAGCGCGGCGGCCGTGCGTCGAATGCGGCGAAATAGCTGACGTCCGCGCACACCCAGGTGACACCCATCCCCCGCTCCCCCGAGCGCAGTCCGCCGGAACGGCCAATGACCGGCGGCCGCAATCAATCCCCTGCGGCAATGGTTCCATGTCACTCGCGGTCATGTCCAGCTTCGGGCGGCAGGGCAAGGTAAGTGTCTATCCTGGTCCCGGTTAAGTTTGGCCAATGTGGCCGGCAATTCGCCCGGTACAATACTCGCGAATACGACCGCGGGCTGCGCCGCGGCCCTGCGGCAGCCGTTTCGGTGTTCGTTTCGGTGTTCGTCTCGGCGGATGCCCGAACGGCCGGTTTCGTCCGGCCAGAGCTGGCGTGCGGTGAAATGACAACTGATCGGCAGTTCGTGGGAGAATAGCGGCATGAAGTTCCTGATCCGGGTGCTGATCACGGCGGCCGCCGTCGGCATCGCCACAGCGCTGGTCCCCGGCATCGAGCTGACCACGGCAAGCACGTCATCGAAAATCTGGACGCTGATGGTCGTAGCGCTGATCTTCGGCGTGGCCAATGCCGTGCTCAAGCCGGTCATCAAGGTGATCGGCTGCCTCTTCTACATCCTGACCCTCGGCCTGATCGGACTGGTGGTGAATGCGCTGCTGTTCTTGCTGACCAGCTGGGTGGCCGGCAAGCTCTCGCTGCCGTTCCACATCACCGGCTTCTGGGCCGCCTTCTGGGGCGCCATCATCGTGGGCGTCGTCGGCTGGGCGCTCAACCTGATCTTCGATGATCACCGCAAGCCAGAGCGGGCCTAGTCACCGCACCGCCCGCCCTACCCTCTTGATCATGCACCGCCTACTCCGGGCGCGATGTGTCCCGCGTGCTGAGCGCCCTGCGGCTTGGCCGGTCGACCTCTACAAAGACTCCTGCGGCAGCTGGTTCGGCCAGGTGTTCGCCTCCCGGTACCCGGCTCAGCTGTGCTCGGTCACCCTCGACTCCACCTACCAGGTGCTGGGACTCCACCCGTGGCACACCACGACGGTCATCACCGCGCGCCGTGCCTTCGGTGGCGCTGACGAGCGTGGGCGACGAGATCAGCCGCTGGCCGCTGCTGGGCGGCAGCACCGACCGCGGTCTGCCCGGCGGGTCGGGCCGGGTGACCGCCGCTGACCGTGCAAACCGGCTCGCAGGGCAGAGGCAGGCTCGCCGCGGCGGGACCGGCACCGTAGGCCCGTTTCGTAGCCGGGTTTTCCCAGCTCTGGCTGCCCGCCAGTTACTTTGGCGGGCCCGCCCGCCGTGGCGGCCGCCCATTGGCCAGCAGACCTCCTACTGTTCGATGCAGGGAGGTGGCCAGTGCCGCGATCGGTGCCGCCGCGAACCGGGCCGCCGTGGTCGGTCGTCGACCTGTTCTCCGGGGCCGGCGGCATGAGCTACGGCTTCTGCGCCCATCCCGATTTCCGGATCGCCGGTGCCGCCGACGCACAGCTGGGCAAGCCGAGCACCGGCCGCGGCACCCTCGGCTGCAACGCGACCTATCAGGCGAACATCGGCGTCCGGCCGGTCGAGGCCGACCTGGCAACCGCCGACCCGGCCGAGGTCTGCGCCGCGATGGGCGTGGCCGGGGCCACGGTCCTTGCGGCCTGCCCGCCCTGCACCGGCTTCTCCCGCACGCTGGCCCGCAACCACATCCGCGACGACGCACGCAATGGCCTGGTCGGGCAGATCAGCAGGTATGCCGAGGTGCTGCGGCCCGAGATCGTCCTGATGGAGAACTCTCGCGAGCTGGTGACCGGGCGGTTCTCCGGGCATCTGCGCGGCCTGCTGGCCGGCCTTGCCGAGCTGGGGTATGACGCCCGCGCTGGCACGCACTTCCTCAGCGACTTCGGCCTGCCGCAGAAACGGGAGCGTGCGCTGGTGATCGCGGTCCGGCGGCCGCTGCCCTGCCGGGATCTGGCAGACCTGTGGACCGGATTGCGGGTCAGCCAGAAGGCGACGCACGTCCGGCGCGCCATCTGGGAGCTGCCGCCAGTTCCGGCCGGGCAGCCGCACCCCGCCGACCCGCTGCATGTCTCGCCGGCGCTGAGCTCCGACGTCAACCGCAGCCGGCTGGCGGCAATCCCGCGGGACGGCGGCGGCTGGGCGAGCCTGGTCCGCCACCCGGACGCAGACCGGCTGCTGACCCCGGCGATGCGGCGGCGGGCGCAGGACGGGGACTTCGGCAGCCACCCCGACGTCTATGGCCGACTCTGGTGGGACCGGCCTGCGGTCACGATCAAGCGAGAGTGCGGGCACATCGGCAACGGCCGGTATGCCCATCCCGAGCAGGACCGGCTCGTCACCGTCCGCGAGATGTCCCTGCTGCAGGGATTCCCGCGCGGCGCTGCGTTCGCCGGCCCGCCGTCGAATATGTACCGGCACATCGGCGACGCGGTCCCGCCGCTGATCAGCTACCAGCTGGCGGCCCTGTGCCGGTGGATCCTGACCGGCGAGCGGCCGGCCGCCGATGAGCTGATTCTCGCTGGCTGCCAGCTGACCGCTGACGACCTGGAAATCGTCCCGGAAATCGCCCCGCCGGGGCGCCGAGGCAAAGCTGACCGGCCGGGCGCTGGGAGGCCGGGCGGGCGCTGAGGCAGGCTGGCCGGCGGCGCACGGAGTCGGCTCGCGGGCATGCATCGTTGCGGCAAAGCTGGGCAGTCACATCTCATAGCACCAAATCCCCCCGGCGGCCAGGGCATCGCGTCAGCACCCGGATCTGCACTGATCTTGTAGATGAGCTCTTCGCGATTCATCTGTCATATGGTCATACCGAAATAAGCGGCCCCTCGGGGGCGGCGCTGGAGGAGAGACACGATGGGGGAGCACCGCTGATGGCCTCGACCCCGAAAACAGCCGACCGCCCGCGCGCGGCGACCTACCGGGTCCAGCTGCATGCCGGATTCACCTTCGACGACGCCGCCGCCATCGCCGGTTATCTGGCCGACCTCGGCGTCAGCCATCTGTACTGCTCGCCGTACCTGCAGGCCGCTCCGGGCAGCACGCACGGCTATGACGTCACCGACCACGGCCAGCTGAACGCCGAGCTCGGCGGCGCGCAGGCGCACCGCCGCCTGGTCGAGCGGCTGGCCAGCGCCGGCCTGGGCCAGGTGCTCGACATCGTGCCGAACCACATGGCGCTGGCCGGACGGGCCAATGCCTGGTGGTGGGACGTGCTCGAGAACGGGCCGTCGAGCCGGTACGCGAGCTATTTCGACATCGACTGGGACCCGCCGCAGCGCAAGCTGACTGCCACCGTGCTGATGCCGGTCCTCGGTGACCATTACGGCCGGGTCCTGGAGGCGGGCGAGCTGACCGCGGCGCGGCAGGGCGGATCGTTCATCGTCCGCTATTACGAGCACGAGGCGCCCGTGTCGCCGCGTACGCTCGACGGTCTGCTGAGCCGGGCGGCAGCGCGGGCGGGCTCCCCGGAACTGGCGGAACTGGCAGTCGCCCACGGCAGCCTCCCGCATGCCATCCTGACGGACCCCGCGGCCGTGGCCGAGCGCCACCGCGGCAAGGAGGAGCTGCACGTCCGGCTGGCCGAGCTGTGCGCGGCGCAGCCGGAGGCGGCGGCGGCCATCGATGCCGAGGTCGCAGCGCTCAACCGCGACCCGGACGCCCTGGACGAGCTGCTGCGCCGGCAGAACTACCGGCTGGCTTACTGGGGCACGGCAGCCGAGGAGCTCTCCTACCGGCGGTTCTTCAACATCGAGACGCTGGCCGGGCTGCGGGTGGAAGACGAAACCGTCTTCGCCAGCACCCACCAGCTCATTCTCGAGCTGGTCGCGGGCGGGATCATCGACGGGCTGCGGGTCGACCACGTCGACGGGCTCGTCGACCCGCAGGGCTACCTGGTCCGGCTGCGCGATGCCAGCGCGGGCACGTACGTGGTGGTGGAGAAGATCCTCGAGGCCGGCGAGGAGCTGCCCGGTTCGTGGCCGACGGCGGGCACCACCGGCTACGACTTCCTGAACCGGGTCAACCAGCTGTTCGTCGACTCCGGCAACGAGGCGGCCATTCGCGCCTGCTACGCCCGCGCCACCGGCGAGCACGACGAGTACGCCGAGGTCGTGCACGGCGCCAAGCTGCAGATCATGCGCGAGGAACTCGCGGCCGAGGTGGAGCGCCTCACCGGCGGCCTTGCCGACGTCTGCGAACGGCACCGCCGCCAGCGCGACCACACCCGGCGCGAGCTGCGCGACGCGCTGCGCGAGGTAGTCGCCGCATTTCCCGTCTACCGCAGCTACGCCGCGCCGGGCCGCCCGGTAACATCAGCCGATCGCGCTCACGTGCACGCCGCTGTGGCCGGGGCCCGGCAGCGCCGCCCTGATCTGGACAGCGAGCTCTGCGGCTTCATCGGCGAGCTGCTGGTGCTCGAGCATCCCGGTGAGCCGGAGGCCGATTTCGCTGTGCGCTTCGCCCAGCTGAGCGCGCCGGTCATGGCCAAGGGGGTAGAGGACACCGCGTTCTACCGCTATCAGCCGCTGGCCTCGCTGAACGAGGTGGGCGGTGACCCCGGCCGCTTCGGCGCTCCGGTGGCGGACTTCCACCGGGCCATGTCGGCGACAGCGCGGCACTGGCCGCAGGCGATGCTCACCCTGTCGACCCACGACACCAAGCGAAGCGCCGACGTGCGGGCCCGGATCAGCCTGCTGTCGGAACTGCCCGAGGCCTGGGAACGCGCCGTGGATCGCTGGGCGCAGCTCAACAAGCGATATAGGCGCAACGGGTGGCCCGACCGCAACGCCGAGTACCTGCTCTATCAGACCCTGGTGGGTGCCTGGCCGATCGACTCCGGGCGGGTCAGCGCGTTCATGGAGAAGGCTGCCAAGGAAGCCAGAGTGCACACCTCCTGGGTCGACCCGCAGGCCGGCTACGACGACGCGCTGTCGGCCTTCGTCGCCGCGGTCCTCGCCGACGACGGCTTCGTCGCTGACCTGGAGGCATTCCTGGCGGAGCACCGGCTCGTCGAGCTCGGCCGGGTCAGCTCGCTGGCCCAGACAGCGCTGCTGCTGACCTGCCCGGGCGTGCCCGACCTGTACCAGGGCGCGGAAGTGTGGGATCTGTCGCTGGTCGACCCCGACAACCGGCGCCCGGTCGACTACGAGGCCCGCCGCCGTCTGCTCGAAGCCGTCACCGCAGCCGGGCCGGACGCGGCGCTGGCGCGCGCCGACGAAGGCGGCACGAAAATCTGGCTCATCCACCGGCTCTTGCAGCACCGGCGCGGGAATCCTGGCATTTACGGCCCGGGCTCCGGTTACGAGCCGCTCATCCTCACCGGGCCCCGCGCCGACCGCGTGCTGGCTTTCGCTCGCACCGGCGGGCTGGTCGTCGTGGTGCCCCGGCTGGTCGGCCGGGGCGGCGCTGGCTGGGACGGGACTACCGTCGCGCTTCCGCACGGCACCTGGGCCGACGTCCTCAGCGGCGAGACGGTCAAAGGCGGCGACGCCAGCCTGGACGCCCTGTTCAAGCGGTTTCCTGTCGCGGTGCTGGGCAGGGAAAGCTGATGCACGAGTTCAGGGTGTGGGCCCCGAGCCCGCAGCGGGTCGAGGTCGTCCTCGGCGAGCGCGGTGCCTTCGGCGCGCACAGGGCGGCGATGCGGCCCGCGGCGGGCGGCTGGTGGACGTGCCCGGTGGCCGAGGCGGGCCCGGGCACCGATTACGCCTTCAGCCTCGACGCCGGCCCGCCGCGTCCCGACCCGCGCTCGGCGCACCAGCCGCACGGCGTGCACGGGCCGTCCCGGCTGGTCGACGAGGCGGTCTTCGCCTGGACCGACAGCGGCTGGCGCGGGCTGCCGCTGGCCGGGTCGGTCCTCTACGAGTGCCACATCGGCACCTTCTCCGCCGAGGGCACCTTCGACGGGGCAATCGAGCATCTGGGTCACCTGGCCGACCTCGGCGTCGACGCCATCGAACTGCTCCCCGTCGCCGAGTTCTCCGGCCGACGGGGCTGGGGCTACGACAGCGTCGACCTGTTCGCCCCGCACCACGCCTACGGCGGGCCGGACGGACTCAACCGGCTCGTGGACGCGGCGCACGCCCGCGGCCTCGGCGTCGTGCTGGACGTCGTCTACAACCACCTCGGGCCGGCCGGGAACTACCTGCGGGAATTCGGCCCGTATTTCTCGCCGCGGCACCAGACCAACTGGGGCGACGCCGTCAACCTCGACGGCCCCGGCAGCGACGAGGTCCGGCGCTTCGTGATCGACAATGCGCTGGCCTGGCTGCGTGACTACCACATCGACGGGCTGCGGATCGACGCCGTGCATGCCATCGTGGACGACTCAGCGATCCACATTCTCGAGGCGCTCGCGGCCGAGGTGGCCGCGCTGGCCGCGCAGGTGCACCGGCCGCTCTTCCTGATCGCCGAGAGCGACCTCAACGACCCGCGCTTCGTCCGCAGCCGCGAGGCCGGCGGGTGCGGCCTGGACGCGTCCTGGGCCGACGAGTGGCACCATGCCCTGCACGCCGCCCTGACCGGGGACGTGAGCGGCTACTACGAGGACTTCGGCTCGCTGGCGCTGCTGGCCAAGGCGCTGCGCCAGGCGTGGGTGTACGACGGCACGTACTCGCCGCACCGCCAGCGCATGCACGGCCGGCCGCCGACCGGGCTGACCGGCAGCCAGTTCGTGGTCTGCGCGCAGAACCACGATCAGATCGGCAACCGGGCCGCCGGCGAGCGCGCTGGCGCGCTGATGAGCGACGGCCGGCTGCGGGTGGCCGCCGCCCTGCTGCTCACCGCGCCGTTCGTGCCCCTGCTGTTCCAGGGCGAGGAGTGGGGCGCCACCACGCCGTGGCAGTACTTCACCGACCACGCCGATCCCGAACTCGGCCGGGCAGTCAGCACGGGACGGCGGCAGGAGTTCGCCGCCTTCGGCTCGGCCCCGGGCGACGTGCCCGATCCGCAGCAGCCGGCCACCTTCGAGCGGTCCAGGCTCGACTGGGCCGAGCCAGCCAAGGACCGGCACGCCGACCTGCTGGCCTGGTACCGGCAGCTGATCACGCTGCGGCGACGCCACGCTGCCCTCACCGATCCCCGGCTGGACCGCATCCGGACCGAATACGATGAAAAGGCGGGCTGGCTCATCGTCCGCCGGGGACCGGTCACCGTGGCCGTTAACCTCGGCATCCAGACCTGGACGTGGCCTGCTGGCCCGTCAGCTGCGCTGCTCGCCGCGTCCGACCCCCGCATCGAGCGGATCCAGCAGGGCCTGAGCCTTCCGCCCGACAGCGTCGCCATCGTGGCCGAGCGGGCCGAGTAGGCCGAGTAGGCCGAGTAGGCCGAGTAGGCCGACGGAGCAAACCCCTAGCCGGGCCGAGAAAGGATTCCACCGCATATGAGCGAACCCATCGAGACCTGGCCCGGCCGTGCGTACCCGCTGGGAGCCGCCTACGACGGCGCCGGCACCAACTTCTCGCTGTTCTCCCTCGTCGCCGAGGATATCGAACTCTGCCTGTTCGACGACGGCGCCGAGGAGCGAGTGCCGCTCGAGGAGATCGATGCCTCGTGCTGGCATGCCTACCTCCCGTCGGTGAGCCCGGGCCAGCGTTACGGCTACCGGGTACACGGACCGTGGGAACCCGAGCAGGGCCAGCGGTGCAACCCGGCGAAGCTGCTGCTCGACCCCTACGCCAAGGCCATCGAAGGCGACGTCGACTGGCGCCAGGCCTGCTTCCCCTACACCTTCGGCGACGAGAACTCCCGCAACGACGAGGACAGCGCCCCGCACGTGCCGCGGTCGGTCGTGCACAACCCGTATTTCAACTGGGGCAACGACCGGCCACCGGACATTCAGCTCAACGAGTCGGTCATCTACGAAGTCCACGTCAAGGGATTCACGCAGCGGCACCCGGAGATTCCGCAGGCGCAGCGCGGCACGTACGCGGGCCTCGCGCACCCGGCCGCCATCGAGTACCTCACCGGGCTCGGCATCACCGCGGTCGAACTGCTTCCCGTGCATCAGTTCGTGCACGACGCTCATCTGGTCGAGCGCGGACTGCGGAACTACTGGGGCTACAACTCGATCGGCTTCCTCGCCCCGCACAACGAGTACTCGGCGGGCGGTCAGCGGGGCGAGCAGGTCGCTGAGTTCAAGGCGATGGTGCGGGCACTGCACGAGGCCGGGATCGAGGTGATCCTCGACGTGGTCTACAACCACACTGCCGAGGGCAACCACCTGGGCCCGGTGCTGTCGATGAAGGGCATCGACAACGCCGCCTATTACCGCCTCGTGCCGGATAATCCGCGGTTCTACTACGACACCACCGGGACCGGGAACAGCCTCAATGTGGGTCACCCGCATACCCTCCAGCTGATCATGGACTCGCTGCGCTACTGGGTCACCGATATGCATGTCGACGGTTTCCGGTTCGACCTGGCGGCCAGCCTCGCCCGCCAGTTCCACGAGGTCGACCGGCTGTCGGCCTTTTTCGAACTGATCCAGCAGGACCCGGTCGTCTCCCAGGTCAAGCTCATCGCCGAGCCGTGGGACATCGGCGAGGGCGGCTACCAGGTGGGCAATTTCCCGGCCCTGTGGTCGGAATGGAACGGCCGCTACCGCGATACCGTGCGGGACTTCTGGCGGCGCGAGCCCGCGACCCTCGGCGAATTCGCTTCCCGGCTCACCGGCAGCTCCGATCTCTACCAGGCTGACGCCCGCCATCCGGGGGCCAGCGTCAACTTCGTGACCGCGCATGACGGCTTTACCCTGCGCGACCTGGTCTCCTACAACGAGAAGCACAACCAGGCCAACGGCGAGGACGGGGCTGACGGCGAGAGCCACAACCGATCCTGGAACTGCGGCGCCGAAGGCGACACCGACGACAAGAACGTGCTGGCACTGCGGCACCGGCAGCAGCGCAACTTCCTCGCCACGCTGCTGCTCTCCCAGGGCGTCACGATGCTGCTCGGCGGCGATGAATCCGGCCGCACCCAGGACGGCAACAACAACGCCTACTGTCAGGACAACGAGATCTCCTGGCAGGACTGGGAGCGCGTCGACGAGGATCTGCTCGGCTACACCGGGCGGCTCATCGCGCTGCGGCGTGAGCATCCGGTACTACGGCGGCGGCGCTGGTTCCAGGGCCTGCCAATCCGGGGCTCGGTCGACCTCGGCTGGTGCAAGCCGGACGGAACGGAGATGAGCGACCAGGACTGGGCCGCCGGCGCCACCGCCTCCGTGGGCCTGTTCCTCAACGGCGAGGCCATCACCGATCGTGACCGCCGCGGCCAGCGGGTGACCGACGATTCCTTCCTGCTGCTGTTCAACGCCCACCACGAGGCCATCCAGTGGACGCTGCCCAAGCAGTGGGGGGAATGCTGGGAGCCGGTCATCGACACTTCCGACCCCGACCGCGAAGGAGAGCGTTTCGAAAGCGGCCAGGCTATGCCCGTGGCCGGGCGCTCGGTCGTCGTCCTGCTCCGCCGGGAGGAACCGGAAGCCTGATACCGGCCTGACCTAGCCCTAGCCCATCAACGCGGCCTGGCCGCGCTCGGCCCCCGCTACGCCACGCCGTAGCCGGGGCCGGGCTGCCCAGCCTCCGGGCTGCGCCGTGCGCGGCGGAGAGCCGGTAGTAGATCAGCGTGACCACGAGCGCGAGGAACGGAGCAACGAGCGTTCCCGCGACGACGGTGCTGATACCAGTGCGGAACAGGACCGGCAGCGCCACCAGGATCAGGCTGAGGACAAACTCGGCGACGAGAAGAATCAGGAACACCAGCACCAGCGTGCCGAAGACCTGCCAGCCGAAGCCGCGCACGAGTTCCCTGCTGCGCCCGAAGGACGCGAGCGCGCCCGCTCCGCCGATGACGATGGCGGGCACGATCACTGCCCAGATGGTCAGCAGGATGAGGCCGGGAACGATAATCAGGATGAAGCCGATCGTGATCGCTATTCCCGCCAGGATCGACGCGCCGGCCACTGCGCCAAGGTAGGGGGTGGCCGCTGAGAAGGTCTGGCCGAAGGACAGGTCAGCCCGGCCGTCCCGGATGTCCTGCACCGCCTTCACCAGCGCTGCCTGCAGCAGGAAGGCTGCCACGAGCTCCACTACCAGGGCGACAAGGGCCCCGAAGCCGCCTAGGAACCTGGTCAGAATCGCGGTGACGACTGCGGTAATGAGGTAAATAACGAACGCGATCGCGAGCAGGTGGGCGGCATGGGCCCGTTAGAGCGTCCACGCCTCGCCTAGGACGCCCGAAAGTGGATTCATGGGCAAGATCGTACGGTGCCTCGGCAATCAGGAGCTAGTACCAGACGCCAGTTTGCAGATCCTACAGAGCGAGAAGGTCATTTTGCCGGCTGGCTTTGCCGGGCGGCGCAGCGCTGCTGCGCAGGCACATACCGCAGCTAGAGGGCTTGAGGTTTCCGGCCCTGTTTTTGTGAGTCAAGTTTCCTGATGGTGAGTCATCCTTGCCGGTGGCGGGGTGGGGAGGTCAGGCGGCGATGCCTGCGCAGCGGGCGAGGTCGTCGAGGGCCCGGTCGTAGCTGGCGGCGGCTGCCTGGAGCCTGGTGCGGGGCGGGCTGAGGTCGTTGATGGCGGCCATGGCGGGGATCAGGAAGCGCCGGTGCATGCGGGTCAGGAACACCGCGCGGCGGATCCCGGTGCCGGTGAGGGTGCAGCGGTGGGTTCCGGGGATGCGCTGGATGAAGCCGCGGGCGCGGAGCCGCCTCAGGTCGCAGGTGATCTGCCCGCTGGTCATGTCCTCGGGGTGGCGCCCCGGCAGGGGCGCGAGGCAGTTGCGCAGGTCGCGGTTGGTGAAACCGCTGGGCAGGAGGCGGGAGACGCACAGGGCGGCCAGCAGTGCCTGGACGCGGGCGGCGGTGATGGGCATGGCGGCGGTGCGGGTGCCGGTGTCGCTGATGACCGGGTTGCTGCGGGCGGTCAGGGCGGCGGCGCCGTCGGCGGGGTCGTGGCTGATCCGCTGGACGTCGAGGAGACGCTGGCTGGCCTGGAAGCCGATCTGCCTGAGCTCGGGCAGATGAGACCGTCCTTTGGCCACGCCGAAGTCACGGGTGTCGTCAATGGTCGTTTCAGTACGGATTGCCTTGCCCGGCTTGTGGTACTGCCTGATCTTCGAGTTCTTGCAGTCGGTGTGCAGGCCGGGGGTTACTCCCCTGGTGATGACCCGGGTGCGGAACCGTCCGGGGGCAGGGCGCCTGGCACGGCGGCGGATGGCGCGGTCGAAGATGAGCGGCACCATGTCCGGGCGGCCCGGGTCGAGGTTGCCGCCGATGATCTGGTCGAACAGGAGCCGCCCTGCTGCAGGGGTGTCGGGCATGACGGTGGTGGCCAGCTCGATCTGCAGGACCGAGGTGGCGCAGGTGCAGCCGGCCGCGATGTCGTCCGCGGTGAAGGGGTGCGGCAGGATCCGCAGCCACCTGGCGGCCAGTGCCCCGATCTTCTCCGCGGTCACCTGGTCGCAGATCGCCTGGGCCGCCGCGACGCCGGCGACCTCGGCGAAGCCGTTGTCCAGCGCGGTGAACGCGCGGCCGGCCCTGGCGCACTGGCGCCTGGCGTATTCATGCCCGTTGATGATCGCCCGTGCCGTATACGGGAAGTAAGAGGAGAACTTCAGGCAGATCGGGCCGAAGTCCTCGTCAGCGCAGCAGCAGTAATACTGGCTGACCACCCCGCTGCCCCGGACCAGCCACGGGCAGGTGGCCCCGGTGACCGGATCCCGCCGGCGCTCGGTGCGGAACACCCTCACCTTCTCCCGGGCCGCCCCGATATACAGGACCTGCTCAGGGACCAGGCCCCGCTCGTCCACGGGCGCCTGGCGCAGCCGCCGCTGAGTGATGTCGTCCTTGCGCCCCCCCTTGCCGAACCGGTACAGATCCAGGCCGCGGGCGGCAATGAAATGGCCGAGATCAGCGACGAACGCCCCGGTGACCGGCCCCATCAGCGCCGAGGACGCCAACCGGCTGCCGCGATGCCCCGCGAAGAACGCCGCGATCCCCGCAGCGTGCTGCAACCTCGGCTGATACACGTTCAGGTACGCCCGGTCCATGCACTCGATCCGGAACAACGCATGATCAGATAGCACCTCGGCGACCGTGCGGGGTAGCGTCATAGCGAACTCCGGTCCAGCGACACGGCCCGGAAAGGGCCAGCCAGCCGCCTCAGGCCGCACATGACGGGGCACATCGCGCCACCGATTGCCGCTGGCCGGAGTTCATCAACCCACATCAGCCCACGCAGTAAAGCTTGTCGGGCTGGGGCGAAGCCCCGTTAGAGTTAAGGCGCCACGGCCGCGTGTTAGGCGTCGAGCGGCCGGGGTACTCGGGCGGCGATGCGACGGACGCGAGGAGGCGCCAGGTGGTATCAGAAACCGGGGCAGCGCAACCATCCGGACGGAGCGTGCTCGAAGAGCTGGACTCGCGCATCCCGACAGGCTTTTACTGGTATCTGGCGGTACTGGCCTGTATTGGCGGATTCCTGTTCGGGTACGACACCTCCAACATCGGGTCGGCTCTGGGCTTTATTCCCTACCATTTGTCCAGCTTCGCAACCGGGTACCTGGTAGCCGGGGCATCGCTCGGCGCCGCAGCGGGCGCCCTGATAGCCGGTCCCCTGACGGACCGGTTCGGACGTAAGTCACTGCTCGTCGGTGACGCCGTGATCTATGCGGTAGGCGC
>CABEAR010000498.1_pt1 | contig 13836 bp, 13 predicted proteins | sample 3422041 | NCBI WGS metagenome assembly CABEAR01 (sample SAMEA5534326, study PRJEB31848) | metagenome | biome: tundra; feature: field; material: soil | place: USA | collected 2013-05 | depth 0.15 m | reverse complement strand
GTGGTAGCCCTCGTGCAGGAGCCGGGGCAGGACGATGCGCAGTGCCGCTATCGTCTGGGACCGGTTGCCGCCGCCGTCGTGCTCCAGGATGATCGATCCGGGCCGGGTGTTATCCCTGATATTGGCGGCGATGGCGCGCGCTCCTGGCTGTGCCCAGTCGCGCGGGTCGACGGACCAGTCCAGCGGGACCATGCTCATCTGCTCGCATTGCCTGATCACGGCCGGTGACCAGGCCCCGTAGGGGGCCCGGAACAGGGCCGGGTGCACGCCGGTGGCCGCGTGGATCGCGTCGCTGGCGCGGGCCAGCTCGCTGTGCACGGCCCGGGCCGGCCGCGGCAACGGCGCGCAGGATTCCGCCATGCCAGCACCTGACAAGATCGGCACCAGCGCGGCGGCAGCGCTGCGCGACCGCGCCGCCACCGCCACCGCCAGGCTGGCCTACCAGCACTACGAGCGGGTGTTCTCCTCGCCGCGGTGGGCCCTGCTGCAGGCGGCCGGGCCAGGCCGCAGCGGCCGCTGTGGGCCTCGACATCGGTCAAAGACCCCGCCTACCCCGACACCCGCTACGTGACCGACCTGGTCGCCCCGGGCGCGTTCAAGGAGCTGGCCTCCGTTGAATCCGTGCCCTCCGCCTCCGGCATCGGCCAGCCGGCCCACCTGGGTGCCGCAGACCGGGTGGGTGTTGCGGGCCGGCCCGTGGCCTCAATAGCTCCTGGTAGCACGGACGGAGTTCACCTGACAGCGAGGCCAAATCAGCTGCGTGGAAATCCGCGCTAATGCCGTCAGAAACGGGTGCCCCCACGCCCGACTAATTTGACGCGCTCACCGCTACAGTCAGGTCTCATGGCTGGAAATGCAACGGACTGGGTCGCACGCTTCGCGGCGGAGCTCGGTATTGCTCCGCCGACCGAGGAGGAGCTGAACTTGCTGCTCGGGCTCGCCAGCGTCGCCGCGCACGCCTCCGAGCGAGCCGCGGCTCCGATCTCCTGCTGGCTGGCCGCCCGGGCAGGTGCCGAGCCCAGGGACGCGCTCGCTGCTGCCAAACGAGTCGGCCGCGACATCGATGCGGAAGGTAGCTGAGCGCCCGGCGGTCGGTCAGTCCTAAGAGAGGGCATCTGATCCCGTGTCATGCCGGTCTGTCTTCGCACGGGCAAGCCTTTGCTTCGAGATCCCGCAGTCTGATGCCCGGTGGGCGCTGATCGAGCCGGTACTGTCCGCCTGGCGCGCGAAGCGGGCCGAGGCCGGGCTGGGCCTGTCCGAGCCGGTGCATGACCTGCGCGAGATCGTGAACGCGATCTTGTACGTGAACCGGGCCGGGTGCGCGTGGCACCTGCTGCCGCATGACTTCCCGCCGTACCGGACGGTCTGCGACTACTACGCCAGGTGGGAGAAGGACGGCACCACCGAGGCGAACCGCGACCTGCTTCGCGCCAGGGTCCGCGAGCAGGCGGGGCGATCGCCCGAGCCCACGGCGGCGATCATCGACGCGAGGGTGGTCAAGACGTCGTCGAACCTCCCGGAGGCCAGCCAGGGGTATGACGCGGGAAAACGAACACAAGCAAGCAGCACATCGCCGCCGATACGCTCGGCCTGCTGCTCGCCGCCGTCATCACCGCCGCGTCCGTTCAGGACACCAGCGGCGGCAAGGACGTCACCGCCCGGCTCGCCGCGCGCCAGCCCGCCGTGACCGCCGGATGGGCCGGCGGCGGCTACTAGAACGGGTTCCTGCAGGACGTCAAGCTCGTGGTCGTGGGCATCTCCGGTGTCACCGCGGCACTGCATGCGCGGGCGCGCAGCACCGTCGGCCTCGCGGTTTTCGGCGACAGCGGCAAGCCGCGGCCGCTCGAGCGCCTTGCTCGCACAGCTCGGATCCGATGGATTCCGCCCACTGGATCTGGGCATGGCCAGAGACGACGAAGTGGCCTTGTCGGACACTCTCGAGGCCGCTGCCTCCCGGTGTGATGCCATCGTCGCCAGCGGGGGAGTGAGTGTCGGGGATCACGACGTGCTGAGGGTAGTCCTCGGGAACCTAGGCGGCAGGTCGATGCGCTCGCTGGACATTGCCGTGAAGCCGGGCGAGCACGTCGCCGTCGCGCGGCTGGGTGAGAAGCGAACGCGCGCTGCCCCCAGGCGATGCGCGAGGACGATCGGCTGCACACCCTCGGGAAGCCCGGCCCGGGAGACGGCCACCTCCGCCGTGAGTACCGAGGCCCCTGACGCTTCCAGGTAGGAACCGAGCTGCGGGAGCACCCGGGCGCAGAACTGGAGCCTGAAGCCGAGCGAGCGGCGTATCAGCAGGTAGTCCGCGACGTGGCGGTGGAAGTCGGTCACCTTCCCGCACCTCCTGGCCAGGGAAGGGCAATCTGGCGCAGGCGCTCGAGATCAACCCGCGCGTAGGCCGCGGTCGACCAGCGGCCTGAATGGCGCAGGATCTCACCTATCTCGGGCAGGGGCACGCCGACGGCGACCATCTCGCAGGCCACCGTCTGTCGAAGCCGGTGCGCTCGGACGGTGCGATCCCAGCGCGCACGCAGGCGCGCAGCACGATGTCGGACACCCCGCCTCGCCCGAGGGCGGCGATCGGCGCGAGGGTCCGCAAGAACACCTCCCGCAGGGTCGTTCTGGGGCGGCCTTGCCTGAGATAGGAAGCGATAGCCTCGCCGATGTCGGCGACCAGCGGAAGCCGGCCGGCACGGCCGCCCTTGGCGCGCATGACGATCTCGCCGGACCGCCAGTCGATGTCATGGAGACTGAGCGCTGCGACCTCTGCGGCGCGCAGTCCCAGGCGCATGAGCGTCAGGATCACCGCGTAGTCCCGCCGCCCTGCTGCAGTGCGCCTGTCGCAGGATCTCAGCAGGCATCCGGCGTCCGAGCTGCTGATCCCCTTAGTTAGGAAGAAAGGACCGGCGCCTGCTGGTCATCATCGGTGCCTCTGCCGACAGATCCGTCTCGACCAGGCCCGCTGCGAAGCAGAAGTGCAGGAAGGCGCGCAGCGCCACGACGAAGACCTGCGCCGAGGCGACCGACGCCGTTTCCGACTCGGCAAGCACCGCGCCGGTCACAGTGCCCGGCGTCAGCGCACGCAGGCCGCCGCCGGGCGCGCAGGGCGGCCACCTAGCCGCAGTTTCCTGGCTATTTCGATCTTGATGGGCTGACGACTGCCCTGTGCGGGCTCTGGCCTGCGGAAACCCGGCGTGTCGGCTTGCTTGTGATCGCAAAATGACCTATGACCTAAAGAATGGCGAGCTTGTACAAGAAGGTGATCAGCGGGAAGCCGTACTGGTACCTGCGCGAGATGGGCTGGGTAGATGGCAAGCCGAAGATGATCTCCGAGCGGTACCTGGGCAGCGCGGCCGACATCGAGGCCCTGCTGGATGCCCGTGAGGCCGCCGTGCTGCCCGAGCGCACCCGTCACCTGGCGTTCGGGGAGGTGGCCGCAGCCTGGGGGATGCTGCAGGAACTGGAGGTCGGGGGCATCATCGACGAGGTAGCCGGGGCCAGGCGCGCCGATGCGGGTGCCTCAGCAGGCACCTACCTGGCGCTGGCAGCGCTGAACCGGCTGGTCGCCCCCTGCTCGAAGCTGGCCTTCGCCGACTGGTGGAAGACCACTGCCGCGGACCGGTTCACCAAGATCAGCGCGAGCGTGCTGGGCCACCGCCGGTTCTGGGACGCGATGCACGCCGTCGGGCTGGAGGAGCTGGAGGAGATCGCCCGGCGGATAGCGGTGCGCATGGCCGCCGCCTATGAGCTGGACATCTCCTCGGTGGCCCTGGACATGACCAACTTCGCCACTTTCATCGACACCGGTAATGACAAGGCGCCGGTCGCTCAGCGGGGCAAGGCCAAGCAGAAGCGATCGGACCTGCGGCTGGTGGGCCTGGGGCTGGTGGTCACCCGTGACGGGGGGATCCCGCTGACCTGGCACGCCTACCCCGGTGACCGGCCCGACGTCACCCAGTTCGCCACGATGATCGGCCAGCTGGCCGGCCAGTACGCGGCGATAGCCGCCGGGGCCGGCCGGGCAGCTGCCGGCGGCGCTGCGGGCATGACGGTGGTCTTCGACGCCGGGCAGAACTCAGAGGGCAACTTCGCCTATCTGGCCGGGACCGGGCTGCGCTACGTGGGATCGGTCCCGGCGTCTGACTGCCCGGACCTGACCGCCATGCCGGCCTCCGCCCGGGCCATCGTGGATGAGGGCCGCTTCGGCGCGCTGACCGCGCTCGACACCCGCCGCGAGGTCTACGGCGCCGGGCGCCGGGCGATCCTCACCCACTCACCCGAGCTGCACCAGTCCCAGGCCCGCGGGTTCGACGGCACCACCCTGGCCAAAGCCGGCAAGAAACTGGATGAGCTGGCCGCCACCCTCGCCCGCGGCAAGACCCGCCGGTCCCGCGAGAAGGTGGAGGCCGAGATCACCGCGATCACCAGGAAACCCTGGGTCCGGCGGGTAGTTACCTGGCAGCTAGCCGGCGACCAGCCCAAAGACCTGCGCCTGGCCTGGCGCATCGACCCGGCCGCCCGCACCGCCCTGGAAAAGGAGATCTTCGGCAAGCACGTGCTGATCACCGATCACGACGACTGGCCCGTGGCCGAGGTGATCGCCGCCTACCGATCCCAGTCCGAGGCCGAGTTCTCCTTCCGCCAGCTCAAAGACCCCCACGTCGTCTCCTTCAGTCCCATGCACCACTGGACTGAGCACAACATCCGCATCCACGTGTTCACCTGCGTGCTCGCCCTGCAGATCGCACACCTGATGCGGCGCAAAGCCACCCGCGCCGGCCTCGCACTGTCAGTGCGCGAACTCCTCGGCCAGCTCGCCGCCATCGGCGAGACCGTGCTGATCTACCCCTCCACCGGCGGCCGGCCCACAGCCCGCCGCATGACCACAGAACTCAGCGCTGACCAGCGGAAGCTGCACGAGATCTTCGGCCTGGACCGCTGGGCGCCACGCAGTTAGGTCATAGGCTCCAAGGCCCGGGACGCTACCGCTCACCTGCGGAAACAGCAGCAAGATCAAACTATCCAGGAAACTCGGGCTAGCGCCGAGCGCGCGGCGCGCAGGCATCTGCCGTCGAGGAAGAAGCGCCACGCTCGGCTATGAGATAGCACCCGAAGGACCGGACGATCGCCCCAGCTGCCGAGACTGGCTGTGCCGGACGCTTTGCCGATATCACACCCAGCTCTTCCAGAATCTCGAGCACGGGCAGCTCTCCAGCGAGCAGGTTCGATGACCCACCTAAGCCCGCTGGGCCACCACGAACTGCCTGAGCCGCTCGCGGTTCAGGCCAGCCGCGTCCATCCCGCCCACCTCCAGCCAGCGGCTCAGGTGGCCCAGATGAATCATGTGCCTAGTGTGGTGACCGGCGCGTACCCCTGCCTGTTCAACCGCAGCTTGTACGCATCGGCGAACGGCCCCAACGGTCCGGTTGCCAGCATGGTGACGACCTTGCCAGCCGGCATACCCATCCCTCCTCCTCTCGTGACCGGAAAGAAAAGGATGGGCCAAGCGCTCCGGGTTATGCCGACAATTCTCAGTCGCTCACCGCCAATGAACAGGTGTTACGCGCGAAGGTCGGCATAATCCGCAGGTCGGCGTACCGGTAGTTGTGCCAACATCGGCACAACTACCGGTACGCCTCGAGGAAGAACTGCTGGATCACTCCCTGGCAGTCCACGTCCGCCGCCCGCGTCTGGATTACGAGCCGCACGCCACCGGCCTGGATCGTAACGAGGTCGGCGCGCTGGTCGCTGCCGGGCTCGGCCCCGCCGCCGAGCACGCTCTGATCTCGCTGCTGGCCCTTAACGGCCTGCGGGTCTCCGAGGCCACCGGCGCTGACATCGGGGCCATGGGGCTGGAACGCGGGCACCGGACCCTCACGATCACCCGCAAGGGCGGAAAGATCGTCACCATCCCGCTCGCGCCGCGCACCGCGCGGGCAATCGATCTGTCCATCGGCGAGCGCTGCGAAGGACCGATCTTCCTCGGCCCCGGCGGACAACGCCTGGACCGCCACGTCGCCGGGCGGATCGTCCGCCGGGTAGCGGACCCCGGTGCCACATTCGCCGTCACCGGCGACACGGTATTCGGCCTGTCGCCGGACCGCCATGCGGTCCTGGACCCAGGTCGGCGGACCAGCGGATGAGATCGTCGCCGTGCCTCCGGGCTAACAAATCTGCGCCTGGCGGCGAAGGCTGATTGGCCTGGCGACCTGCAGGCTCACATTCGTCAATGACCTCAGCGGCCCCGGCGCAACGACGGGCAGGCCCTGGAACCGCTCGCCCTGCGATAAGCAGCCGGGAAAGGCTCGGGCGCCGATGCGGCCGAGCCCGAGCCTGTGCCGATCCCCGGACCTCCAGTGCTGACTGCCAGGCAGGAATACCAGCTGATAACCCGCGCCCATATCGACGATCCCGGGCCATCTTGCAGCCGATGCAGTACCTGACCACAGGATGCCGCAAGCCGACGCGGTGGCACAGTCCATGGCGAACGCACACGCTCGACCACATAATGGCTCTTCGGGCGCGGCGCCGACGGCCATGCCGACCGTCCGGGACTGGCGCCATATCAGATCCGGCGCGCAGGTGCCATCGGCCGCTCACGACATGGCCGTCTCCGGCGGCCGCTTCAGGCATCCTGCGGACGGATCCGACGGCCGCAGACACCGCGTCAGGGCGCTTCGCGCACGCCTGCGTTCGGCTCGGCCGATGCCGTCACGATGAACATCACCACGTCATCGTGAATGTCGCCACGGGATTTCGGCCAGGTCGGTCGGATGGCCCATTTCCGCCCGGAGTGACGTTCTGGTGTTCAAGATGAACGGCGGGTATTCTCTGGGGTCCAAATCTGTGCGACTTGGACATTGCTGCGATTCCAGCAGTTCCGCGATTGATCAAACCCGGGCAGTCACGCGACAGGTGTTGCGCGAAGCCACCTTTCCTGCGACGGCAAGGGTCAGACAGCAGCGACAACAAGGACAACACCCCTGGAGACGTGTTGCGAAAGCTATCCGTCGGCCCTCCGGAGCAACGTCGTGCCACACCCTGGTGACCCCCGGAGAACGGGCAACATCGGTCAGCAGCCTGCAGGCGGAAGCCAAACCGGGGTATCAGGGTGGCCAGCGGCTCCGCTATCTTCCGCTATGAACCGGTCTGCGGCGCCTGGCCGGTCACGATATATCCGCTGCCAAGCCCCATCTCATGGACTTGGACGTCTTCGATCAGCTGCTCAAGATGACTCCACGGCCGGCGGAACCCCTTGAAGCTCTGCACGTACGGAGCGTGCAGGATCCTCGCCTGCAGGTTAAGGGCCACCATCGCCGGCGCAGCCCACTTGCCGCCGCCAGCGGCTACCCTGGCGCCGGGACGCAGCCCGTTCATAACGTTCCGTAGCGCCTCCGGGGACTGCAGGATGTCGTGGACGGCGCAGAAAAGAGCGGCGTCGGCGGTTACCGCGATCTCCGCCTCCTCGGCCGACGACTGCACGACCGTGACGTTACGCCAGCCTTCGCGTGCAATCTGCTCGCGTGCCACGGCCGCCATCTCCGGTGACTCCTCAATGCCGACGACGCCGCCCTGCGGGCCCACCTTCTCCCGGAGCAGGCCGCAGCACAGCCCTGTCCCGCATCCCACGTCGAGGACCACCTGTCCCGGGCGGACCGGGAGCGCCTCGACGACTGCCCGGCGGTAGCGCTGGAATGCGCCGGTCTTCCGGTTATAGGTGTTGGCGTGCTCGCTGTAGGCCGGCTGCCGCGCGACCCGCCGACCTGGCGGATGCGCAGGCGGCGCGGAACTAAGTGACCTGGTCATGACAGTTCGCCCCGCCTCTCGACGGAGCGACACCTCCTAACGTGTTCCGGTGCGCCATTCGTAACAGAGTTAAAGGTAGCCAGGGCCCAAGGCTATCCGTGTAAACGGCGTGTGAAATCTGACCCACTTTCGGTAAATGTTCTCCATGTGGCGCGGAGCCGACCATGAACGGGGGGGCCGAAGCGGTCGCTATTGCCCATACTGACGGTCGCGCGGTCGCGGTCCATTGCGGCAAGCGTCCCGCGGCTATGACGACGCGGCGGGCCGCAAGCAGATCCGGCTTGGCGCCACAATCACCACCTCTGCGACAGCAGTGCCGATCGGTGAAAGGGTGACCGCAGCAAGCTCAGGACCGAATCCAAAGATTCTCCTGAGACGAGACGGAATCAGGAGAGAAAGGTCGGACCTGATGAGCCGCAGGACGGCCGGCTATACGCTGCCAGCACGACACGGGGTAACCAGACACGCTGGCTGCCGCGGCAACCGGCGCTAGCACGCGACGGTCGCCGGTCCTCACAACGTCAAGCGCGCCGAGCCGCCACCGAGTTCCTTGCCTTCGGCTACGGGCCGTCGCTGGTGCTTGCATCACAGTCCGGCAGCCGCACCACCGTGGCCGTGCTCGAGCCGAGTACAGCATTTCCGCGGCTGCCGCCGCAATGATCGACCGGCTCGCCCAGCACGCCGATGCCGTCGCCCTCGATGCTGGTCGAAGTCGGATGAGATGATCACCGCCGGCGGCCTAGCCTCGCGGCCCCCGACTTATCAGCGGTGCGCCGGCGCTCAGCGCGGTGGCGCGTCATGAGAGTTAACCAGCCAGGAGCCAGGGGAGGGGGCGTCGTGGATTATGTCGCGCTGTTGAAGTTTCGCTCTGCCGTATCGGGTGCAGACCGTGATGCGGCACTCACGCGCCGTGCCGGGTGGCAGTACCCCGAAGGCCTTCAACTGATCGCCGAGTACTGGCCCATGGCCGCACCGTGCAGATACTGTAGTCAGCATATTGTCGGCCGACAGCTTCGATAGCGTGTTGGAGTTCGTCCTCGAGTGGACCGACGTGTTCGACATAGACGTCCACCCTGCCGTCTCGGCGGCAGACAGCCTGGAGAGCGGGCCCGAAGGTATTCGGCCGACTGCCGCGCGTGCAGCAGCGCTCTGTGGCTTAAGCCCGCGGGTCCGCACGACCGTGCGCGCTGCTGGCTCCGAGGACTCCCTGCGTGTTCATCCGACGATTCGGCTTAGTTAGCCAGTCGGACGTTGGGCGGGCGTGCCGCCAGTTGGCACGCAGCGGCTTAGCTTGCCGTTTAACCCGTCCGCCTCGTGCGAGAAGCCTTAGCCGCACCCGTTTGGCGGTTCTTGCCGACGTCGTAGCGGGCCGCCGGGCGGCGGTTCTTCGAGCCCGGCGGGCGACCGGGGCCGGGCCTGCCGGGTTTCGGCGCACCGGCCGGACAGGTGATCTTCGCGCGGATGTTCCGGAAGCCCCGCCGTACCCGCGCCGGGGTGAGCCGGCCCGGCTGGGCTGGCCGTTCCCACGGGCGGCGCAGGCCGGCGGCCAGCTGCCGGGCCGAGCCGGGGCTGAGCGTGGCAGGCGATGATCAGCCAGGTCCACCGGTTCCGGAGATTCAGAGAATCTTCATAGCGGCCCTCAGGCCCCGGTCAGACTCCGCCGTTGACGCTGGAAGCGTAACCCTGATCCGCCTGACGTCGCCCGCGCTGCGTCGCCGGGCGGATCAGAACCCGCGACGGAGCTGCCGACTGCACCTGGCGGCGGCACGCCCACGACCATTGCCCCGCCGGGACGCGTAGGGAGACTCGAGATGAACCGCATACTTATCGCCGAGAATGAGCCGCTCGTCGTCCGGTTCCTTGCCAGGAGCCTGCAGTCGGCGGGCTATATCACGTCGCATGCTGCCGACGGCGACCTGGTGCTGGAGATGGCGGGGTCAGGCCTGTTCGACCTCATGCTGCTTGATCTTGGACTGCCGGGGCGGGACGGCCTGGATGTACTGGCCGAGTTGCGCCGCGAGCGCAGCCGACTGCCCGTGATCGTATTGAGTGCCCGGAATTCGCCGATGGAGACGGTCGCCGCGCTTGACGCCGGCGCGGACGACTACATCAGCAAGCCCTACGAGTTCGTCGAGCTGCTCGCCCGAGTTCGGGCCAGGCTGCGCCCAACGCGCATGCACGCAACCGCGGGCTGAGAACCGGTGCTCACGAACCCCTGTCGTCAGAGACTCATCGTGTCCTGATTGTCAAGGTTGCGGCCGTCGGCGCAGCGCGGGAAACAACGGGCCGGGACCGGGCTGGCGCGGAGCCAGACGCGCCTTGCAGTCGACGGCAAGCGCCCCGGCCGGACTGACCAGGATGGGGTTGAGATCGAGCTCGACCAGCTCGGGAACTTCCTCGGCGACGTGCGCGATCCGCTCGAGCACCGCGACGAGCGCCTGGCGGTCTACCTTGGCCGCTCCTCGGTAGCCATCCAGCAGCGGCGCGGCGCGAAGCGACGCCACCATGGCGTCGGCAACGCCGGGCTCGAGCGGCGGGACGGCGAACGCGCGGTCACCAAGCAGGTCGGTCAGCACCCCGCCTAGGCCGACCATGACGACCGGGCCGAAATCGGGATCGGAGGCGAGCCCGGCGATCGCCTCGATGCCCCAGGGCGCCGTCGGCTGGATAACCGCCCCGTCCATCTGCGGCCCGAGCCGTGCCGCCATCGCCTCGTAAGCCGCGCGTACCGCCTCGCGGCTGTCCAGTCCCAGCGCGACGCCGCCAACGTCCGTCTTGTGGACTAGATCGCCGGAACGAGCCTTCAGGACGACGGGAAACCCGACGGACTCGGCCACCGCGGCTGCCTCTTCCGCGCTCGCCGCGCCAGGAGTCGGCAGCACCGGCACGCCGCACGCCTCCAGCAGGCGAGCCGCCTGGTCGAGCTCAAGCCAGCCCCCTGCGGGGCTGCTCGCGAGCTTCGAGGCCACGATCTCGCTGATGGCCGACTGGTCGGACAGCTCCTCGGGCGCCGCGGCGGAGAGCAGCGGGCGCCGCCGCCATTCGGCGTAGCGGCAGACGTGACCGAGGGCCGCCGCTACTCGTTCCGGTGATGGAACCTCGGCGACACCTGCTGCACCGCTCGTATCAAGCGCGGTGTCTACCTCGACGGAGCAGACGACGACCGGCTTGCCCGCATGTTGAGCGACGTGCGCCACGGTCTCTCGCGCCGCCGCTGCCGAGATCGCCGGGGTTCCGATGACGACAACGATCACGGCGTCGATCGCGTCATCGCGAAGGACAATCTCAAGCGCTTCCGCAAGCATCGCCGCGGTCCCGTCTGCGGTGAGGTCGACGGGGTTGGCGGCCGCCGCGGCGGGGGCGAGGACCTCACCGAGTGAGTGCTGTGTCGCCTCCCGAAGTTCCGGGACGGTCAGCTCGCCGCCCTCGCACGCGTCGGCAGCGAGAATGAGCGGGCCACCGGAATTTCCGACGAGCGCGACGCGGCGCCCCCCGGGCAGCGGCGCGGCGAGCAGGATGGCCGAGACGTCGAGGAGTTCCTCGAGACGGTCGACCTTGATGACGCCTGCGCTTTGCAAGAGGGCAGCGACGGTAACTTCCGGGGTCGCCGCTGCTGCGGTGTGCGAGCGGGCGCCTCGGGCGCCTGCTGATGTTCTGCCCGCCTTCAGCGCCACGATGGGCTTCGTCGCACCGACTCGCCGGGCGATGCGGGCGAACTTGCGCGGGTTGCCAAGCGACTCGAGGTAGAGCGCGATCACCGAGGTCCGGTCGTCGTGCTCGAAGAAGCACAGGAGGTCGTTCGGGCTCACGTCGAGCTTGTTCCCGACCGACACGAAGGCTGAGAGGCCGAGGCCCGCGGCGCGCGTCTGTTCGCCGAGCACGACCCCGACCGCGCCGGACTGCGAGACGAGGGCAAGGCGCCCGGGCAGCGGATCGAGCGAGGCAAAGGTGGCGTTCATCCGGATCTCGGGGTCGGTGTTCACGACACCGAGGCAGTTCGGGCCGACGATGCGCATCCCGTGCCTGCGGGCGACGCTGAGCAGCTCAGCCTCGACCGCGGCGCCGGAGCGGCCTGTCTCCCCGAAGCCCGCGGTAATGATGGTGACAGCGCGCACGCCAATCGAGGCGGCCTCCTCGATCACGCCAGGAACCGCTGATGCGGGAACGGCGACGACCGCGAGGTCGATCGGCTCGGGAATCGACAACAGCGCCGAAAACGCGGGCACGCCGCAGACCGCCCGCGCGGAAGGATTGACCGGGTAGACGGTTCCCGAGAAGTCGCCGACGAGCAGGGACCGGACGACCTCGTGGCCGACGTTCCCCGGGTGACGTCCTGCTCCGACGACTGCGATGGAGCGCGGACGAAGAATCGCCGCGATGCTGGCGACCTCCGCTATCGCCTCCCGCCTGTCACACGAAGCGCGAAACTCAGGCGTCGGTCGCAGGTCGATCTCGAGCCGTACCGTGGCCGCGCCGTTGTGGCGGGTGCAGTGCAAGCCCGTCGCCCCGAACACCTCCAGCATGGCCAGGTTCTGTGCCATGACCTCGGCGAGGAAGCGCATGATCCCCATCGTCCGGGCGTATTCCGCCAGGCTCTCGAACAGCAAGGTCGCGACACCGTGACGCTGGTAGGCGTCGGTGACGATAAAACTGGCCTCCGCAGCCGGCGCTGCCGTGTCGAGGCGCTCGTAGCTCGCCAGCCCGACCAGCTGGTCCGACACGACAGCGACGAAGGCCATCCGGGCGTCGTAGTCCACCGCGCTGAAGCGCGCTGCCGCTTCGAGGCTGAGTGTCGGATGGGCCAGGAGCACATGCCGCTGAAGCGTGTCGGGCGACACGGTGGCGTGCAACCCGACCAGCGTCAGCGCGTCGGCCGCCTGGATCGGGCGGACGACGACCGCCTCGCCGTTCATGAGCAGCCCGTCGAACTCCCACGCCGATGGATATCCGGCCGGCACTGCAACGTCCTCTATGACAGCATCAATGGTAGCCATCGCTACCTCCTCCGGTGTTTGATCGTTGCCGCACCACTGCGGAATTGCCAGGGCCGGAGGTCCCGGAATGCCTGTGGGCCCCAGCGAACGGTTGGGAAGACCGATGCGAAACGGGCCGCTGCGCGCTGGTCAGGTCCGCTGCCTGCCTGATTGCCAGGCTGGCCACGGTGTCGCCCCGGCCCGACTGCGTCGGACCGGTCGATTGCGGGCCTTTCCAGCCAGATGTCAGCATCAGTGCCTCGTCGGACGTAACCGGGAATGGCCCGGCGCAGTCTCAGGGGCAGGCAAGGGCAACCCGGGGAGGGCCACACTGATGACGGCGCTGCGACGGGCCGTGCCCGTCCTTTCCCGCACGGCGCTGTTGACGCGGGCAGCTGCCAGCCGGTCTGATGCAACCGGCGCGGCCGTTCAGCGGCGCTTGCGCTGCCACGACCATCTGCGCGACTGTTGCGCCCGCACCTACGACCGCGCCAGCCTGACAGGTAGGGCTCGACGGCGGCTCCCGCGCCGTCCGTCCAGGTCTCCATCAGTCCTGCGACAGCCCCGACGCTCGGCCAGCTGGCCGGCGTCTTCGCGCACGGTGAGGGTTTCGGGCAGGTTAAGCCAGCCAAGATTTTCAACGGTGGCGACCCCGCCGGTCTCGTCACGAACGTCGTCGGGCAGTCGTGGGGCAGGCCCGTAGCAGCCGGGACCGGCAGGAGCGACTACGTCGGGCCCAGCCGGTCGGTCGCCACCGGCACCGGCACCGGCACCGGCACGGCCTTCAACCTGGGAACCTGCGATGGCAAGCTCATGTACCAGGCCGTCGAGTGGTACTTCCCCCAGCATGACCAGGCCTTCGACCCCGACAGGTACGAGAACATCTGCACCGGCACTTACGTGCCAAGCTCATAGCTGCCGCTCACCAGGATGGCGGCGTTGGGTCAGGTGCTGCCGGACAGCACCTGCTCCGCGTCTAGCGCAGCAAGGGCCTGCTCAACTTGACAGATCGCCGTCCGCGGTTCACTCTACGATGCAGAGTTAATCTGCAGAGAAC
>CABEAR010000487.1_pt1 | contig 14010 bp, 18 predicted proteins | sample 3422041 | NCBI WGS metagenome assembly CABEAR01 (sample SAMEA5534326, study PRJEB31848) | metagenome | biome: tundra; feature: field; material: soil | place: USA | collected 2013-05 | depth 0.15 m | reverse complement strand
GCACTGTCGCGTTGGTCGATCGCGGAGGGCGGAGACTGGTGTGGTGACGTCGTCGGGCTCGTCCTCAATGTTCGCTGGCTTCCGGTTCCCGCGTGAGGTGATCTCGGTGGCGGTCCGCTGGTTGTGCGTGCCGAGAATCCCGTCCACGGCTCTGACCAGCAGGTTTGCTCGCCCGGCGCTCGGCCCGTGATGATCATCGATCGTGTGCCTGCGGTTCGTGTTCCTCCTGATCATGCGGCTAGCCGCGTGGCTGCGGCTGTCCCGGCGTGAGGAGATGTGGAAGACCGCCGAGATCCTGATCCTGCGCCACCAGCTCGCCGTCTTGCAGCGGCGGCAGCCGCGCCGCCCGAAGCTGAACTGGGCGGACCGGGCCCTGCTCGCGGCCCTGCCCGGCCTTGTACCGAAAGCCCGCCGCCACGGGCTGCGGCTGCTGGTCACCCCGGACACGATCCTGCGCTGGCACCGCGACATCGTCCGGCGCCGCCAGGCCGCCAGGTCCACGCGCGGCAGCACCGGCCGGCCGGCGACCCGCCGGAACATCAGGGCCCTGGTCCTCCGGCTGGCCCGGGAGAACCCCGACTGGGGCTACCGCAGGATCCACGGGGAACTGGCCGGCCTGGGAATGCGAGTCTCGGCGTCGACGGTGTGGGAGATCTTGAAGAAGGCCGGAATCGACCCCGCGCCGCGGCGGACCGGGCCGACCTGGGCGCAGTTCCTGCGTTCTCAGGCCGAGGCGATCCTGGCCTGCGACTTCTTCACGGTTGACCTGCTCGGCGGTACCCGGGCTCACGTCCTGGCCGTGATCGAGCACGCGACCCGGCGCATCCGCATCCTCGGCGTCACCCTGCACCCCACGGGGAATGGACCACGCAGCAGGCCCGCAACCTGCTCATGGACCTCGGCGGACAGGCAGACCGGGTCAAGTTCATGATCCGCGACCGGGGACCGAACTTCACCGCCGCGTTCGACGCGGTCCTCGCCGACACCGGGATCAGGACCGTGCTGTGCAACGTGCGGACGCCCCGCATGAACGCGGTCGCCGAACGCTGGATCGGGGGATGCCGTCGCGAGCTGCTGGACCGAGCCCTCGTCTGGAACCAGGCTCATCTGCGGCGGATCCTGCGCGAGTACGAGATCCACCACAACCAGCACCGGCCGCACCGCTCCCTGCACGGCGCCGCGCCGCTGACTCCGCTGCCCGAGCCGGTCGATCTCGGCCAGTACCGCGTCCGAAGGCACACTCGCGTCGGTGGCCTGATCAACGAATATCGCCTGGTCGCATGACGTGGACGAGGTTTTCGGCACGCACAGTGTTCCGGAAGGTCCTGCGCAAGCCGAACTTCACCTGGGCCGAGCACGGCGAGGCCCTGATGCGCCGGCGAAAGCCCTGGTACTACGAGCGCGAGCCCCGTCCCGGCATCTCCGTGATCGGCGCCCGCCCCAGCGAACTCGTCCGGCGTAGATAATGGCCGGACATGGACCTCCACGATCGAGAATGGGGACGCAAGGGCGCGACGCTGAGCGACAAGACGGCTCGCCAGGAGTACGGCCTGAAGCACGATGAGATCTTCGCGGCGATCGACGCGGGCAAGCTACAGTACCGGCCCGCCGCGATGCACGGGAATCCGTGGCTGCGGCTGCTCCGCCGCGAGGTCGAGGATCTCGCCAGGACCCTGCATGGCGAGCGCTACCTGCGGGAACAGCAGGCGCGGACCGAGCTGGCGCGGATCAACCGCGAGCTGAAACAGCTGTGTGCTCAGCTCGCCGCCCTCGGGGAAAGGCGGGCCGCGCTCCTTTCCGAGCTCGGCGAGCAAGGCTCGCCACGCCAGTGACCCTGCCCACCCTGACCGCGATACGGGTTTCAGCTCTCCTCGTACCATTCCCACTCGGGGCACTCGTCCGCCAGCGACGGCAACGAGAGTTGCAGTGGCTTCACCTTCTTGTACACCATGCGTGCAAGGTCATCTGCCGCGCCGGGCAGGCCCATCCGGACAAGCAGCATGTCCTCCTCGGTGTCCTCGCGACATCCGTACAACCCGGACAGCACAGCGATCGCGATATCGGCGGCCGCACGCCGGGCGCCGCGTTCCTTCCGCCGGGTGAGGTCATCAATGTACGGCTGGAGCACATCCAGGACCCGTCCCCGTCCCGCATCGACGGACGCCGGCCCGTTGGCACGTAGCGCCCGCAGTTTGGCCGTGATCTCGTCGCCGAATTCCTGTGCGTTTTCCACCACCAGCAGCGTGAACGTGATCTCCTCTGCCTCGGCGGCCAGCTCAGGGTGCCGAAGGAGCAACTCGGCCAGCAGGACAGAACACTCGTCATCAGACAGCCGTCGTTTCCAGGGGCGCACCTCACCATCATGTCGCCTGGTCGACCGGGGTGGCCGCCCTCCCCGCAAGTCCCGGCGTTGTCCGATCGGCCGCTCGTGGCGGCGCTGAAGCGCCTATCGGCACGGTCCACCTGCTGAGCAAGGATCACCGCAGCCCTATGAAGTGCAGTAAGGAAATTGCGTATAGCCCAGGTAGTCAAAACGTTCCCGGCGGACCGTCACCCCACGCCGACGTCAGCCACGCCAGGTCGGTCACGGCCTTGTGCCGCGCGTCCTTCTCGCGGGTGAACAGCTCGTCGGTCTTTGCCAGCACGAGCGTGTATGGCCGCCCCTGCCGCCGGGTCTGGTGCCGCACCGGCAGCGCGGCCGAGTCGATCTGGGTGTGTACGTGCCGCCGTCCGTCCGTCGCCAGTGGCCACTCGAAGATCCGCTGCGACCGGGAACCGAGGAACGTCCCCAGCGTGTCACACAGGTCGCACCCGCACCCGGTCCATTCGATCGACCAGTCGTCTTCGTCACGCAGCGGCCGGGCGATCACCGCGCCGAGCCGCTGCCCGCAGTCCCGCGCGACCACATCGAGCCCCGCTGCCCGCCGCGCGTCCGCCGGCAGCGCAGCCGCCGAACGCAGCGCCGGCATCAGGCACCCCAGCACGTTGTCCCTGTACCCGCCCAGCGCCGCCACGATCTCGTCCCGCAGCTCGTGGTCGGCTGCCTCCAGCAGCCGCACCAGCGGCGAGCTCAGCATCTCCAGTCGCGGCTGCCGGATCTCGGTCCGCGCAGTGGTGGTCCAGAGCCGCAGCTGATCGCCCATCCAGCCCCAGGCGCCGGCGGCCAGCAGCCGGGCCACCTCCGGACCCCCGGCGGCACGCAGCGCCGCGCACAGCCCCGGCAGCCTCTCCACCCACTCGTATCGGTCCGCCTCAAGGTAGTGCCCCGGCCCGAACCACCCGGCTATGACCCCGTTCGTCCACTCCTCGCCGTACTGTCCGGCCGCCGCCAGCCCGCCCGCGTGCTCCGGCGCGACCGTCTCCACCCGGAACGGCTCCAGCAGCATCGCCGCCGTCTCGGCCGCCCCCAGGCCCGCCGCCACATGCAGCGCCGTGCCCAGCAGCCCGGCCTGCGATCCGATCTTCTTCCAGAACGGCGCGAGCGACTCCGCGCCAGCACGTGCCCCTTCCAGGTCTCCGGCCTCGATGCGGGTGCGCAGTTCCGACAGCGCCCACTGTGACCCGGCTTCGGCGCGCGCCGGGAACGCCCGGTCCAGCGGCCACACCACGACCGCGGCCCGGCGGTACCACCGGTCCAGCGTGTTGCCGTAGTTGCCCATGTAGCCCTCGTACTCGGACTGGTAGGGCACCAGGTCCGCGCTCGGGGTGGTGGCACACACCTCGGAGTCGGGGACGTGCAGCGATATCGGCTCGCCGCCCGTGCCGTCCGGGCTGGTCCACCAGCCGAGGGTGATCTCGTCGTCGATCAGCTCGTTGAGCTGGTAGTCATCGTGGTCGCCGCCCCGGCCCCGGGACACGCCGCCGTCGTAGTCGTTGTCATCCTCGTCGTCCTCCTCCTCTTCGTCGTAAAAGTCGTAGTCGTCCCACGGGTCGCCGTCGGAGGGCCAGGCATCCCACGTCTCCTTCACCTCGGCCAGCGCCAGCACCGCCCCACACCCGGCACGCTCCGCGGCGGCGCGCAGCAGCGCAGCGCGCTCTGCGTCAGCTCCCTTGAGCCGGTTCCAGCTCAGGCCCCGCTGGGTGTACTCGTGGTCGAGCAGGTAAACGAGCCGGTTCGGCGGGCCGGGTTCGGTGCGGCCATAACGTCGCATGGCGGGCGTGGTGAAGTGCCCGGTCAGGCAGTGCGCCAAGTCGGCGACCGGCCCGGCTCCCTGCGCACCGGTCTCGCCGGCCGCGAGCAGGTTGAACGTCAGCGTCACCCGGTACCCGGACCTCACCGGCTTGACCTCGTGACGGCAGTCGGCGTAGAACGCGACGAAAGACAGCTCCTCCCTCGGCACCCGGTACGTGACGCTCTGGCCGCCATGCTCCACGACCAGTTCCCCGCCCGTATGCGCCGAAGGCAGCGACACCACCAGCGTGCCCACCATCGCGTCGTCCTTCTCCGAGTCCTGATGCGGCAGGAAAAACTGTCCCTTCCCGTACACCAGCATCGCGTGCAGCCTGGCCCGCAGCTTCGTCGTGGGCGGCAGCCCCAGCTCATCGCGGACGTCGTCCAGCACGGCGCCGAGCGTTGCCTCCCAGGCCGGGCCGCTCAGCGTGACAAGGTTCGTCGTGATCTCCCACGTGTCACGAACGGTAGTGTCGGTCAGCGTCTGCTTCCCGCGCCCGAACATCGCCGGCCGCGCCACCGCGATCAGCTTCTTCGCGAGCGGCGCACGCACGGGATGGTGCACCTCCCCGACACCATCGACCTCGACCTGCAGCACGTCCGCTGGTGCCAGGATCTGCGCGCTGAACGCCCCGGACGCCTGCGTGTCGTCGAGCAGCTTGGCCAGCCGTTCTCGTGCCGTGTGACCCATGAAGCCCTCCCAGCTCGGCCCTTCTAAGGCAGCGACTGTACCGCCGGAAATCCGCGCACTGCTGCCGGAGAGCGAACAGCAGAACCGGGCGAAGCTCGGTCCGGCCCAGCGGGATCTGCCGGGGTGACCGGGCTTGCCGCGTGGGAGTAACCACCGGCCCGCCGCTCAGGCGGAGTTAGCAGGCTGGGGGCTCGCGTGATCGGCTGGAGTTTCGTTATTCCGCTGATCACGCTCAGGAGGGCTCGGTGGGTTCGTTCGATGTCCGCGTGTTCGCGATCCGGCGCAGGCCTGGCCGCCGGGTGTTCGAGGTCCGCTGGCGGGTAGCCGGGGGCGATAAGTCCCGGTCCTTCATCACCCGGGCACTGGCCGACAGCTACCGCGCAGAACTGATCCGCGCCGCCCGGCGGGGGCTGGAGTTCGACCCCGCCACCGGCGAGCCGCTGGCATGGGCCGCACCAGCGCCGGCGACCGTCACGTGGTATCAGCACGCGGTGGCGTATGCGGCGATGAAATGGCCGCACCTGGCGGCGCATTCGCGGGCCAGCATGGCCGAGGCGCTGGCCACCGTCACCCCGCTGCTGACCAAAGACAACCAGCCGCAGGCCACCGGCCCGGATGCTGCGGGCGGCCCTGTACGGGTATGCGTTCAGCCCGCCGCGGCGCTCACGCGCACCCGAGCCGGCCACCGCCAGCGCGCTTGCCTGGCAGGAGCGCAACTCGCTGCCGGTCAGCTGTCTGAGCGACCCGCAGGTCATCCGGGCTGCCCTGGACGGGCTGTGCGTGCGGCTGGACGGCTCACCCGCGGCAGCGAACACCATCACCCGCAAGCGGGCGGTGTTCCACAATGCCCTCGGCTACGCGGTCGAACTCGGCCTGCTGCCCGCCAACCCGGCCGACAAGGTGCAGTGGCGCGCACCCAAGGCCGCCGCCGCGGTCAGCCCCCAGGCGGTCGCCAGTCCGGCGCAGGTCCAGGCCATCTTGGCTCAGGCCGCCCTGATGCGGGCGGACCTGGTGGCGTTCTTGGATCCATGGTCATACTGCTCCTTTGCTGATTGTGCCGGTTAGAAAAGGCCGTCCTGGGGCTTGGGGAGCTCGATACGCAGGCCTTTCATGCGTCCGGTGCGGGTGAGGACGGCGCGGAGGTCGCCGCGCTTTACTCGCTGCAATATGGTCTGGCGGGAGACGCCGAGGGCGCGGGTGGCGTAGTGGATGGCGACCCAGCCGTCGGGGGTGTCGTCGGCGAGCATGGCGCGCAGCTGGCTGGTGAGGCGGATCTGCCAGGGGGCGCCGGGGGTGATCTGCTCGCCGGCGACGAACCCGTCGTTGAGCCAGTGCAGCAGGGTGGAGGGCGCGATCTGGAGTTCGTGGGCGGCCTGGGTCACGTTGAGCAGCTCTCCTTCGTCCTGGCCAGCGGCGGTCTGGTGGCAGGGGATGTGCCAGTGGGTGCGCAGCGATGCGACTCTACTGGCGGTGAACGACAGTCCGCGGGCGGTGGTGCGGTGCTGGCGGTTGAGGATCCCGGCGATCTTGGCGTCGGGGTAGTGCACGGCGAGGCGGCGGAGCAGGTCGATGGTGTCCTCGTCGGTGCGGATCTTCGGCTGGGGGCGGCGCAGCGGCACGGTCAGCTCGCTGATCGCGCCGCCTTTCCACCGCAGCACCAGGCGCGCGTGCGGGTCAGGGTCGTCGCGGCGGAGCGTGATGTTCACTTCGCCGGGCAGGGTGCGCAGTAGCTGCTTGCGGTCCTTGTCGGTGGTGGTCGGCGCGTCCCAGACGGCGCCGAGGTCGTCGCCGAGCGCGAGGATCGCGGCCCGTTCCTGCTCGGAGAGGCCTTTGGGGCGGGCGGCCTGGCGGCGGGCGAGCTCGGCCTCGGCGTCGGCGTGCTCGCGGAGGGCTTGTTCCCATTCGGTTTCCAGGCCGCGGGCGACCAGCCGGTTGTCCGGGTCGACGGCCCGGTAGCGGCGCTCGGCCCGGGCCGCGTTGTAGCGGGCCTGCTCCACCTGGCGGTGCCACTGGGCGAGGGCGGTGTCGTGGCCGTCTTCGAGCTGCCGGGCGGCGGTCAGGCAGGCCTGCAGCGCGGCGGGGGCGAGCGCGGCCAGGAATGCTTCGGCGACGGCGGCGTCGATGGCCTGCCCGCCGACGTTCATGTGCCGGGTGCCGCGGCCGTCGACCAGGTCGCCGGGACCCTGGCAGTAGTAGTTCGGGACCGTCTTGGCCGGGCCTACGCGACGGACGGGTGCTGATGTGGGACCCGGCCAAGCCGCAGGCCCCGCCGGTCGAGTTTGGCCGCCACTATAGCGCGGTGCGCGCGGTGGCATGGCTCCCAGACGGGCGGGTGGTCAGCGGCGGACGCGATCGCCGGGTGCGGGTGTGGGACCCTGCCAAACCGGAGGCCGGGTCGGCCGAACGCCTGGTCTGTGACCGCGATGTCACCGGCGGCGGCATCGATGTGGAGTTCTTCGGCGAGAAGGCCCGCATGATGGGCGGCGCGGCCGCGCTCGCCGCGCAGACCGGCGCGGCGCTGATGCCCGTGATCCTGTGGTTCGAGGGCGATCACTGGGGCGTGCATGTCCATGAAGAGATACCGGTGCCAGCCGAAGGAGACAGGAAGCAGCAGGCGATGATGATGATGATGATGATGATGATGATGATGCAGGACGTCGCGCGCCTTTTCGAGGCGGGAATCAGGGCTCATCCGCAGGACTGGCACATGCTGCAGCGCGTGTTCGTTGCCGACCTCGACCCCGAGCGGCTGCGGCGTGCGGCTGGGAGCTAGTCAGCGGTGGGGCAAAGAGGCGGGAAGAGAGCGGGCGCTCCTATTGGGACCCGTCTAACCGCCTCGGGGCATCGCCAGGACCGGCGCTCTGACCGCGATGATCTTCATCATGAAACCTCATTCCGTCGACGTATCAGCGTGGTCGTTCTGGAGTTTCATGCGTAGATCGGCGGCGGATCGGGCGGTGAGAATGCGGGCGGGGGTGTCCGGCCGGTTCGCCGACCAGATTCCATCCACGAAGTTGATCACGTACAGATCGTGCCAATGGGCCCTTATTGTCCAGAGCGCCCTGACCTGTTCCTTGTCCATCGGACCTCTTCGGGGGTACAGCCATTTCGCCACCACACGAGACGGCCTGCCACGCAGGCAAGGCGCTACTTAGTGTCGCCCTTCTTGGCCGCCGGGCCTTCCCTGGCGCCAAGCAGCGGCCTGGTCGCCTCGATCACGTTCTCAGCGAACGCGCGCCGGGAGGTGAGCAGCTGCCCGGCGAAGTCGTAGGCGCTGGCCACGAACTCCTCCGGCCCGGGCAGCTTGCCGCTGTACGGCAGGCCGGACGCCGGGACGGGCGGCGTGACCGGCCGGTCGGCGCCGAGCTTGTTCACCACGTCCACCACGCCGTCAATGTCCCAGGTCAGCCGGACCGCTACCCGGATCAGGTCATGCTGCTCGGCGGACCCGAGCTGGCCAGCCAGGGTCACCACGCCGTTCCGCACTCGTGCTGTGACGCTTGCCGGGTCCGCGAGCACGATCTGGCTGAGCATCTCGCGGACCTCCCGGGCGATGTCCTCGTCCGGCCGGAGGAAGACGCTCAGCAGGTCACAGCGGCTCACGATCCCGATCAGCTTGCCGCCGACGCCGCCCCCGATCACCGTGCCCGCCTCGACCACCGGCAGCCGCTTGATATGCCGGCTGTTCATCAGCCTCGCAGCGGCCGGCAGCGTCGCGTCCGGGTGGATCGTGATGGCCGGCGACGTCATCAGCTCGCCCGCCGTCAGGCCCCAGTGCTTCTTATCGCCGGCGTGCCAGTGCAGGTGGCCGCCCGAGTCAAGCTGGGCCTCCCGCGCGCGCCTGTCCTGCACGCTGAGCAGGTCGGCCTCAGACACCACCCCGGCGACATGACGGCCCAAGACCAGCACCGGCACGGCGCTGATCTTGTGCTCGGCCAGCAGGACGGCGATCGCCTTGTAGGGGGTGAGCCGGTCAGCAGTCACCACAGGCGTCGTCATCACGTCCCCGACCCGGTGATGCCACCGCCCGTGGTGATGCTTCCCCCCGCGGGCATGCGGACCGGCGGTCACGGACGCATCAGTCGCAGCCCGCTCCCCTGACTGCTCCAGCGTGCGGTCCCCGACGGAAACGACTGCCCGGGACACATCGGCCGCGGTGGCCCTGCCGTGCAGGGACTCGTAATACTTAACGCCAAGATGACGGAGCATGACGTCACGGTGGATATCGCTGCGTGTCATGTCCGCTCCCCCCTCTCGTGTGATCCGTTACCGGGGGGTACTGCACACTCCCGCAAGACCAGCGTCGCTCTCCAGCCGCCGGGCTCATCACGGCCGTATGTCACGGTCAGCCGGGACCTCGGTCACCATCTGTGGCCGTGGCCGGCCGGGCCCGAGCCGATGCCGGTTGCCAGCGGCCGGATTATCCGCGGACCCCGGCGGCAGCGGTGTCCTCGCTGGGAGGAGAGCGCCGTCCGACAGTTGCCCGGAAAGTCACCGCCACCCTTGGAGAGAGCCGGGACCGCAAGGTCTCGCAAAGCCAGTCGGCGCTATCGCTGGACACCCGGAACGTTCCATCTGGCCCGTCCCAGCGACGCCCTTCCACAAGCCAGCAGCCGAGCAATTAGATGACATGCATCGGCTGGCTGGTCGTCGCGGATGAACTGCGGGTGGGCCGGTGTGTGTGGTCGTAAGGAACCTCCCCAGCTCAAACGCGTCACGATTGGCTGTGCAGGCAATTCGCGTACGGGCACCCCTGGGTGCCCGGGGAGCTTGAGGAGGTCCCGATGTCCATCGTAGGCGGGCTGGATATCCACCGGAAGCAGATCACCTTTCGACTACCTCGACACCGTGACCGGGGAGGTGCGGCGCGGCCAGATCGCCCCGGCCGACCGGGAGCACCTGCGCGCCTGGCTGGCGCGGTTCCACGGCCGCGATGACGTCGCGGTCGCGGTCGAGGGGTGCACCGGGTGGCGGTATGTCGCCGAGGAGCTGGCGCCGCCGGCGTCGCGGCGCATCTGGCCGAGCCGACTGACACCGCCTTCGCCCGCGACCGCAAGCGGCACGCCAAGACCGCCAAGACCGACTCCCGGCACCTTAGGACGTTGCTGGCTGAGGGACGGCTGTCGGAGTGCTGGATCCCGCCCGGCCGCATTCTGGAATGCCGGGCGCTACTCGAGACCTATCACGATCTGCGAGCCGAGCACACCGCCTGGGTGTTCTCCTGGGGTTGCCCGGTGCAGCGAAGATCTGTTTCCGCGTTTGCGCAGCTCAGAGGCTGATGGAAGAACGTTAGCGACCGCGACAGGTGTGGTGCAAGTACGACACGCGGCGTGTCACCGGCGTTGTGGTGTGGTGTTGAGCTGTGCCATGAGCTCGCGGTTGGCGGCCCGGGCCGCGGCGAGGTCCTGGTCGCGTTCTTCGAGCTGCAGCCGCAGGTCGGCGGCCTGCTGCTCGAGATGGCTGATCTTCTGGGTGAGGGCGTCGAGGTCGGCGGGCATGCCGAGCCCGGACTCGCGCCAGGCCTGCTCCCCGAGTGCTTCGGAGAGGCGTTTCTCGAGCTGCCGGACGCGCGCGTTCAGCCGGAGCGCGCGTTCGTGGGCGGCGAGCAGGTCGGCTTGCAGCGAGGCGCGGGTGACGCCCGGCCCGGCGGCGTGATCGCCGACGGCGGGCGGGGCGGCCTCGAGGGCGTGGATCTTGCCGAGCAGGTCGCGGTGCCGGTAGAGGAAGCTGAGGTCGACCCCGGCCGCGCGGGCGATGCCGGAGGCAGTGATCTCGGTGCCGTCGCCGCCGGCGCGGTTGAGCGCTGCGATGACGCGCTGCCGGCGGCGGGCGGAGTCGGCTTGCCGTCCTTGTCGCATCGCTTCGGTTCGCCGGCTCGCCGGCGTGCCATTCGCGGAGTTGCAGCGCCGGTGCCGGTGCCCATAGCCGAGTGGCGCCGCGAGTTCATCGCCTTCTGGCTAGGAGTCAGCCTTGCCGCCGAGTTAACCGGCCGTCCACACGCTTGCCTGACAGGTGACCGGATGGAGGTCGTCGTGCTGGTTCAGGAAACCGGTCGGCCGGCCGCGGAAGGAGACCCTGGCGAACCTGACCGGCCTGCCCGAGGAGTCGATCGCCGCGCCCGAGGAGGAGATCAGCCGGATCCGCGGCTCATCAGCCAGATCAAAGCCGGCATCGCCGAGCTACCCGACGCCGAGCGCGCGGCCATCGACGAGGCGGTCACCATCGTGCGCCGCCACCGCTCCGTCTCGCTCGGCATGCCCGTCACCCGCAGCGCGACGCCCGCCACGGCTACCACCACGGAGGCCACCGCATGAGCGTGGTTGAAACGTCGGGGCAGAAAGCCCAAACCCGCCTGGGCGGACACTCCTTTGAGGCTGCCCATCAACACGCTGGCCAGGCAGATGTGGTGTTCTGCGCGAGCCGGTGGAGGCAAGCGGTCGTGAGCCTGTATGGGCGTCAGCTGGATCGGTGCAGGCGGCTGGCGCGGTATCGAGCGCGAAGGCACGGGTGTGCCCATGGCCGGGGCGGCCCCGGCGGGTCTAAGGCGCGTTATGTGGGTTGATCCCGGCGTGTCGAGTTGATCATGGGATGGCCTCTGCGAGAGACAAGCGGCTGTCGAAGTCCCTTGTCTCGCAGAGGCCACTCCCATGCTGCCAGCCGAGGACCTGTTCGTCTGCGTCTATGTCCTGATCGATGACGCGATTGCCGGCGGGGCCGTTGCCATCCCGCCGCGGCCAGGCCCCGCACCTGCGTGCAGCGACGCCGGGCTGCTCACCATCGCGCAGGTGCGCCACCTGCCGGGCCGCCGCAGCGAGGCGGGGTTCCTGGCCGAGGTGGCCCGCGACTGGGCGCACCTGTTCCCGGTCTTGCCGCACCAGAGCGAGGCCAGCCGGCTGATCCGCTGGCTGCACGGCGCGTCCGGGCAGTTCCGCGCCCACCTGGCCGCGGGCGTTCCGGCCGATGACTGCCAGCAGATCGATACCTCGGCGCTGCCGGTCAGGCATACTTCCCGGGTCCGCGGCCCGGACGGCTGGACCGGGCCGGGCGGACTGCATGCCCGGTTCGGCCGCGACGCCGCGCACGCCGAGTGGTCCTGCGGCTTCCGCCTCGCGATCAAGACCGATCCGGGCAGCCGGATCGTCCGGGCCCGGAGCATCGTGCCCGCCGCCGTGAACGACCGCGAGGCCGGCACCGACCTGCCCGAGGGCTGCCCGCCGCCATGGCTCCTGGCCGGCAAGGGCTTCAGCGGGAGAGCGTACGCCGCCGAGCACGCCGCCCGCGGCACCACCGTGATCGTCCCCCCGGCGAAGGACCAGCGCAAGACCATGCCCACGGCACTCCAGAAGATCATCGCCGAGTGGCGCAACCGCGTCGAGACCAGCTTCAAGGAGATCACCGACCAGATGGAACTGGCACGCCACGGCGCTCACACCTTCTGGGGGCTGCTAACCCGCACCGCCGCCACCATAGCCGCCCATACCCTCTCGCGAGCATGCCTCGCACGTATAGATCAACTCACATAACGCGCCTAAGGGTTCCTGGCGGCGGCACGAGCAGGGCCGCCGCCCGCGCCCGGGGAATATGTGACGTACGATCCTGGTGGAGCTGGATTGAGTTCAAGGGGGGACTGCTTATGCGCGTCATGGCCAGGATCAGCATTCCGGCCGAGTCAGGAAACCGGGCGATCAAGGACGGCACCCTGGCTGCGGTCATGCAACGTGCCGCCGAGCGCTGGAAGCCGGAGGGGATGTACTTTACGACCTTCGACGGGCGCCGGACCGCGTACCTGGTGTTCGACCTTCCCGACGCGTCCGGCATACCGCCATTCGCGGAGCCGTTCTTCATGGAACTGAACGCCGACGTCGAGCTGGCGCCGGTGATGAACGGTGACGATCTCCAGAAAGGGCTCTCGCGGCTCGGCTGACCGGGCGCCTGCCCCGGTCGCTGGCATCTCAGCCGCGGCTGGCCGGCATCCGACCGGGGCGAGCGCAGCATGGCGGGGCCAGTGCCGCGCTGCACCTGCGCGGCCTGTCACATGCGGGCGCTGCGTAACCTGTGGGGCTCGATTACTCGATCTGGCCTGGCCTGGGCAGTCTTGTTGGCTGGGATCATCGCTGAGTGATCTTCTCGGTCGTCTACCTGCTCGCGCGCTGCCTGCCCGGCGGCCTGATGGTGCTGGCCCGGCGTGCGGCGTCCAGGGATGCCGGGCTGCTGGTGCTCCGGCACGAGAACGCGGTGCTGCGCCGCCAGATCGGCCGGGTCCGCTACAGGCCGGCCGGCCGGCTGTGGCTCGCGGCACTGTCCCGGCTGATCCCCCGGCGCCGGTGGGGCGAGGTCTTCGCGGTCACCCCGGCAACGCTGCTCGCCTGGCACCGGCGGCTGGTCACCCGCAAATGGGACTACACGAACCGGCGGCGGCCCGGCCGGCCATCCACGGCAGCCGAAATCCGCAAGCTCGTGATCCGCATCGCGACCGACAACCCGACCTGGGGGCACCGGCGCGTGCAAGGCGAGATCGTCAAGCTCGGCCACCCGATCGCCGCCGCCACCGTGTGGCAGATCCTGCACGACGCCGGGATCGATCCCGGCCGGGGCTCGCCACTGGCGCCACAGGCCCGCTCCAAGCGCGAGCATCGTCGCAGATGCCACTGACAACACGAGCAGAGGAGCCGAGATCGTGGACATGAACCATCGAGCCGGCAGGTTCCAGCCCGCCCCGGACGCCCGCCACGCGCACGAGCGGGAGGACGGGTCTGTCCCTGACCGGACGCGCCCGCCAACGCATAGCTACGACGTGGTGGTGCTCGGTGCCGGACCCGGCGGCGAGGTGGCGGCTCGCGGAGGCCTGTGGGGTGCCAAAAGTCTGCCTGGCCTGTGAGCTGCAGCCATGCGCCACGGGTCAGCGGCAGGCCATGATGACCGCCCGTGTCCCTCCGTATGCTCTATCTGATCTTCATGCGGTTCTGCTGGCTTGTTCCGCCCGGCCGCTCCGGCCGGTAGCTCGCCGTGCTGCGCCGAACCCATCTTCGGCCCGGGCCGGCAGCACACACATAGGGTGCAGGCATGAATGCCATGAGCGGGGCGCGTTCTGCGGCTGAGGCGCGGGAACCTGCTGGGAGTTCCGCGGCGGGTGCGGCGCGGGAGCCTG
>CABEAR010000475.1_pt1 | contig 14213 bp, 15 predicted proteins | sample 3422041 | NCBI WGS metagenome assembly CABEAR01 (sample SAMEA5534326, study PRJEB31848) | metagenome | biome: tundra; feature: field; material: soil | place: USA | collected 2013-05 | depth 0.15 m | reverse complement strand
GAGGTCCACAACACCTACGGCGAGCGGCACGCCTACCTCCTGCGACCGGACGAGGCCGGGGCCGCCGTGACGGACAAGGACTTCCACGTCTCCCCGTTCTTCGACGTCAGCGGCACCTACGAACTGCGGTTCGTCCTGAGGCCGGACCTTGTCTCCACGACCGTGACGCTGCGACGGGGGAACGCCGTGGCGTTCAGCGCGACCTTCCAGGGCCGGGCGGAACCCGCGACGCGCCCGGCCCTGGCCCGCCGGCTCATCCGCCAGCCCCTCATGCCCCAGCGGATCTCGGCCCTGATCCGGGTGCACGGCATCTGGCTCTGGCTCCATCGCCTGCCCATCCGCCCCCGGCCACACCACACCCGGCAGGAAGGGGTCTGACCATGACCGTCTCCGCCTCCGTCAGGTGGCCCGCCGCCGCCACACCACGGGCGCCGCTGCGAGCCGCCATCGCGCGGGTGATCTTCGAGCACGCCGCGCAGCTGGTCCCTGTCCGCGTGACCTACCCCGACGGGCGCATACTCGGCGGCGGCTCGCAGACCTCGCCCGAGTTCGAGCTCGTCCGTCCCGCTGCATTCTTCGCCCGGCTCGGCCGGGACGCCAAGGTCGGCTTCGGCGAGGCGTACATGGCCGGCGACTGGCGAGCCGGGTCCGGCACCGACCTGGCCGACCTGCTGACGCCCTTCGCCGCGCGGCTAACGACCCTGGTCCCCGCGCCGCTGCAGAAGCTGAGGGCCTTGGTCGACAAGCGCGTCCCCCATGACCACGAGAACACCCCGGATGGCTCGCGCAGCAACATCGCCGCCCACTACGACTTGAGCAACGACCTCTTCGCCGCCTTCCTTGACCAGACGATGACCTACTCCTCGGCGTGGTTCGACGAGAGCGAGCCCGTGCGGACCGCAACCCGGCTCGAGGAGGCACAGCTGCGCAAGATCGACGGGATCCTCGACCTCGCCGGCGTACGCAGCGGCACCCGGCTGCTGGAGATCGGCACCGGATGGGGCACGCTCGCCATCCGCGCGGCGCAACGAGGAGCCCGGGTCACCACGGTCACCCTCTCCCGAGAGCAGCTGCAGCTCACCTGCGAGCGGGCCGGCGCAGCCGCCGTGTCCGACCGCGTGGACGTGCGACTGCAGGACTACCGCGAGGTCGAGGGCGAATACGACGCCATCGTCAGCGTCGAGATGATCGAGGCGGTGGGCGAAGCCTACTGGGCCACCTACTTCGCCACGCTGGACCGCGTTCTGGCGCCCGGCGGGAAGGTGAGCATGCAGACGATCACCATGGCCCACGAACGGGTCCTCGCCACCCGGCGAAGCTTCAGCTGGATCCAGAAGTACATCTTCCCCGGCGGGATCATCCCGTCCCTGCAGTCGATCGATGACACCCTGGCGGCGCACACCGCCCTGCGGGTCACGCAACGGCGTGAGCTCCGGGAGCACTACGCCCGGACCCTGCACCTGTGGCGGGAGCGCTTCACCGATCAGTGGCCGCACATCCACGCCCAGGGGTTCGCCGAGACCTTCCGCCGGATGTGGGAGTTCTACCTCGCATACTGCGAGGCGGGCTTCCGCAGCGGTTACCTCGGCGTCAGCCAGCTCCAGATGACCCGGGAGCCGGTGCGGAGCTGAACGGCAGGGCCGCCCGGGTCGTCAGCGCATCAAGCGGTACCGGCGCGGCAGCCGCCCGGGAGCTCGCCTGCCGCCGAGGCACCGACGCGATCTCGGCTCGCCGCGACGAGCAGCTTCGCAAGGTGCCGGGAGGGGACATGCTCGTCGTGCCGCCCGGCGTCACCGACGCTGCACCGGTCGCGGCCGCCGCCGCACGAGTACACCAGGAGCCCGGACCCATCGACCTTGCCGTGCTGTCCGCCGGGTACCGGAAGCAGATGGACCCGACGGCCCGGGACACCGAGGTCCTCGACCAGCACGTCCGGGGCAGCCTCGCCGGGATGAGCAACTCCATCGCGGCCGTGCTGCCCGACATGCCCTGGGCAGATGTCGAGAAGATCATCCTCTATCCGCTCCGCCCGCGGTGTCGTCAGGCCGGGGGCCTGACGATGCGGAGATCGACGTGGGTGTCCCCGGTTGCCTTCACCTGGCACACCGCGGTACCCGCCAGCACGAAACCCGCTGCTGCGGCGACCCGCTGGCTCGCGGCGTTGTCCTCGTCGACACGCAGCTCGACCGCGCGGGCCCGCCCTGCCTGCAGCAGCCAGCACGCGGCCAGCCGCGTAGCGCGAGAGGCATACCCGCGGCCGCGGCGATCCGGGGCGACCCCGTAGCCAAGCTCCACCACCCGCTAACCCTGTCAGCGACCTGCCCGATCAGCGGTGACTGGCCTGCCTCCTCGATGACCAGTGCCGGGCCGTGAAGACTCCGAAGATTCCGCCAGCCGGCCAGCAAGTCACCGATCAGCGCCGCGCAGCTGTCCCGGCTGGCACCTTCGGCGACCGGCACCCAGCCCCGTCGAGACCGCCGTCGCCGGACGCGTAGGCGTGCAGCACCGCGGCGTCCCGCAGCTCAGGCAGCCGGAGTCCGATCCGGTCATCGGACAGGCCACGCCGTGGCTCCGCCCATCTCGCGACCTCGGGCCGATTGCCGGCAACGGGGGCCAGCCCAGTGCGGGCAGCGGCCTGGCTTCGCTGATCGAACCCGACGAGTCGACCTCCCGGCCGCCGCGCACGGTGAGAACCTGCCATCGCTCTGTCTCGCCGCCCCGCTCCGCCGCCTGATTCCCGGCCGCCCTGAGGCCGACCAGGATCCGGTCCCCGAGCACCACAGCCTCCGACACGCGAGCGCGGACTCCCGCCTGTCTCCCACGCCGGTACCAGGGCAGGACCTGATCCCGGTCCTGGCAGGGCGGCGAAGGGCAGCCGGGCGGGCCCCAGTGCACGTCGGGGTCAAGAAGGTCGCTGAAGGCAGACAGGTCGGCTGCCTCCAAGGCCAATCTGACCTGCTGCGCGATGCGTTCCGCAGCTTCCAGTTGCCCGGCCACCGGCCACCGGCTACGTCCCCGAAGATCCAGGATCCTGCCCTGGCCGCCACGGCGACAAGTGCATTGCCCGTCCGAGACGCCGCCTTCCGCCCGGTGTCGCCGAGCACGGTTCCGCAACCAGAGGAAACCCGGTCGCGCCAGGACGACGCGCACCCCGGCCATCGACGGCGTCGGGACCGCGCACCGATTCGGCGCTTCCCGCCTGGCCCGCGGCGTTGATCGGGCCGCGCCAGGCAGCGTGGTCGGCGGTCATGCCGGTGACCCGCCAATAGCCGCCGATCTGCGTGGACCATGCCATCGGGACGACCGTGGATCCGGAGCCCGCGGGTTCTCGAAGCCCGGCGTGCCGAGCAGCCGGACGTCCTGGCTCAGCAGCCCGCCGACCTCACCCCCAGCAACGGCGACCGGGACCGGGACCTTGCGACATCCGCCTCGAACTCAGTCCCGCCTGGCGGAAGCTGGACCCGATATTCGCTGACCGTATCCGCGAAGGTGATCAGGTACGGGGTGACCTCCGCCGTCGCCAGTTGTGACGGCTCCCGCGCTGCCTGAGCCGCTTGGCGCCGGCTGATCTGCACGATGGCCGGCGCGTTAGCAGGCTGACTGCCTTGACCTAGTCGCCCGGACCTGCGCAAGGTGTCCCGGTCAGCCCGGCCATGTGCTGGCCGGATTTGGCACGATGTACCGGTGGACCGATGTCCTGACACTGTTACGCGACGTCCTCACCCTGCATCCCGTCGCGGTGCAGGACGTCTCGGCACTCGGGCAGCGCCGCGCCAGAGGTCTTTCGGCAGGAACTGCGCTGGCTCCTGATCGAGCCGATGATGACGCTGATCCCGAGCGCGCCGGCTGGCGCAAGGGTGACAAGTGCGGGCAGCTGGTACCGCCAGGAGAACTCGAACAGGTCGGATATCAATGTCACGGACACTGCCGAGGTGAAGAACAGCAGGCAGGCCAGGGCGAGCTGACGGGTCCCAGGCTCCGCGCGCCGGCGCAGCAGGGCAGCTGAGCCGGCCAGGCCGGCCAGAGTGAATACTGCCAGCAGCGGGCCCGGGGTGTAGCCACCGCCGAGCTGGTAAGAGCGCAGGAATGCGGCGACGGGCCGCCAGGCGGTAGGCACGCCGCCGCCGAAACGGTCGGCCGCGGTCTTGACGACCGGCATCGTGGTTTGCGACGTGTAGTACGGATACGTCGTCTGGAATTGCCAGCGGGAGATGGGTGTATCGCCCGGGCTGCCAGTGCGGGTCAACGCGAATAGCTTCAGCACGTCATGCCTGTAAGCAGCGAGCACCCGCAGCGGCTGCTGGGCCAGCACCCTATGGTTGAAGTCGGACAGCAGTCTGTCGACATCAGCACGCGGCAGGCGCACGTAGTAAGGCAGTATCGGGGAACCCGGAGCGTACTCGAGCCAATCGGGACCCTGGGCCTGCTGTATCTTAGCCGGGCACATTCCCCGCTCGCCAGTCGGCAGCCTGAGGGTCGCGCAGTCCGCGGCTGACGCCATCCTTCCGTAGGCGGATGTGACGCCCGTATGCGACAGGAAGAAGTCTCCGGTGAGCAGGTAGGAGCCGGCGCAGTAGGCCAGGATGGGCAGCGCGAAGGCCGCGCACAGCAAAGCTGCCTGGCCGATGGCATGCCGCCAGCCGCCGCCGGCCGCGAGCAGGTAGATCACCGCGGGCAGGATCAGGGCCTCGCCTACCTGGGCGACGGTGGCCGAGGTTCCCAGCACGATGCCGGCGGCGGCGGCGGCCCGCCAGCTGGTCCTCGGCTGCCAGAGCAGGATGGCAAGGCCGGCCACGATCAGGGCCTCGAACAAGGTGTCCGGCATGATCGTCTGCTCGATCTGCAGCTGGTAGGCGTCCAGCAGGACCGGCGCGATGGCCAGCGCGGCCAGCCAGCGGGGCGCGCCGCGCCGCAGCAGCAGCAGGTAGATGACCACGGCCATCGCCAGGCCGAGCAGATGCTGGATGGCGGCGACTGCGTCGAAGTTGGCCACCAGCAGGATCGCCCGCAGCGGTCCCTTGTAGCCGACAGGATCGTTGCCGTCAGCGTTGTACAGGTACCTCGCCGTGTCGATGTAAAACAGTGCGGGGCGGTAGGCGAGCTGGGCGAGCACCCGGAGCACTAGGCCGGCGGCCAGCAGCGCGGCGGCCAGCCAGTGCCGCCGCAAGACAGCGGCGGCCTTTGCCGCATGCCGGCGGGCCGTCTGGCCGTGCAGGGCCAGCCTGGCCTGGCGGTCAACACCTGCGGGCTTCACCTGGCTGTTCCCGAGCATGGCGTCACCGGGCAGGCGCGGTCAGCTGGCGCGCCCGCTCGCGGGATCGTGCGGCTCCGTGCTCGCTCATCCGTCTGGTCGAGGAGCCAGAAGCGAACGGGCAGCGCCCGCAGCGGGTCAGGTCGGTCTTGCTGACCCAGAATCTGTTCCGCCGTCGCATGCACCGCACTCTAGCTAGAGGCCGGGTCCGACGCTCGGCAGTCGGTGCGGCAGATGCAGCGCCATCGCATGACCGGCGCCGGGGTGGCGACTCGCTGACCGCCGTCCACACAGAGGCTACGCCCGGTGGACGCGTTGAGCGGCCGTCATGACGACTGGTTCAAGCCTGACCGGGGCCGGCTCACTCCAGGGCGATCTCGACGTGGGTGCCGCATTCCTCGAGCGCCTGTCGCTGCGGACGCTGCCGCCGGGCCAGCTCACCACCACGCTGCTCCACCTGATCGAGCACGGCACAGGAGCTGCCGCCTACTACGCCGACGTGACGGAGGCGGTGGTGGCGCTCGCCGTGGAGGCACCCTGCGGGCCGCCTCCGGCTCGGCTGATTTCCTGTCCCGGCTGGATCAGGGCCTGGCCGCCGGTGCATCGGAAGTCAGCCCCGTGGCCGAAGAGCGCGGCTGGCCGCTGGGACGGATCGATGACCCGTTGGGCCACGGCTGGGAGATCGGCAAGCCGATCGGCGTATGGCCGCCCTCGGACAGTCATCCCGGCTCAGGCAGATTCGATCATATCTTGATCATCGAGGCTCACGGCAGCTTCGGATACTCCGCACACTTCATGTATCCGCCTTCGTTCGCCCATGATTCTGAAGGATCCCACGATCTCAAAACCATCCCGGAGCACCCTGCCCGCCGCCGGAACGCCAGAGGGCGAGGAAGACCGTGACAATCGCCAGCCATCGGGTCATCCGGTTGCGCGGGACCTGGGTCAGCGCGGCCCATGCGATCGCGGTGTACCACGGAAATACCCATGGGGCGCAGAGGATCCAGGCGAATGCCAGGGCGAATGGCGCCACGACTTCGCGCGGCTGATCTGAGGAGATCCGCCGATAGATCAACCACGCGACCACGATCATCGCGATCGGCCAAAGACAGCTGATGACCGTTGCCGTGGTGGCCTTATCGACGCCTAGCGCCTCTGCCGCTATCTGGAGAAGCGCCCATGGCGATGGCAGCGCAACCAACCTCGACGCATTGAGGAGCGGTTTCAGCGCATCAAGCCCGTAGAAACTGTATTCCAGGGCGACCGTCACCAGTGACACGACCGCGATCCGGGTGGTGCGCATCCATTCGTGTCGTCGAAGCAGCGGCCACGCGAGCCCGATCCCGATAAGCGCCGCATTGATCTTTATCCCGCAGGCGAGGCCGATCAATACGCCGATCAGCGCGTCGCCCCACATACCCGAGACGCGACGCGCCACTTGGATCGAGCAGATCGCCGCCGCCGCCACGAACGTGTCTAGATGACCGCCGCTCACCAGCTGCTGAATGAGGACAGGGTTCGCCACCCAGAACAGTGTCGCCCGCACAGGATCGTCAGAGGTCTTGAGGAGCAAGAATCCGACGCCGACGAACACGATACCGTTGAGGATCATCAAGATCCAGATGGTGGTGGCGGCATTCGCGCCGCCGATCGACGCCGCGAACGACTGGATCACGGTGGCGACGGGGCCGTACACGGAAGGCTGCCTCTGCCACACCGTACCGACGACATGACTGTATGCGTAGTCACCCCATGCATGCGGGCTGGTCATATACGGATTCCCGCCCTGCGACGCTATGCGGCCATATGCCGCATAGCTGGCGGTATCCGATGAGCCAACCGGGGTGAGGCTGACCATTACCGCGACGATGGCCGCACTTACCAGTAGCAGGCGACGCGGGTCGGGGCGCCACCCTTGGCTATGCGCCCACAGCATCCCGGCGAGCCCCAGGCAGGCGAGGATGTCTCCCGCATAAAGCATCACCAGCGCGATGACGTCGTCGTGGCTCAGCGACGGCAGGAGGTACGACAGCGGCAGCCTGGTGGGCAACGTCTCGGCGTTCGGCGCTGTCGCTCCGACGAGCATTCCCAGCAGCAGACCGACTCCGGACACGGTGATGGCGACCTTGGGGTAGGAGAGCCTGCTCCAGGCGAGCTTGCGGATCACCGTGCTCATGAGCCGCTCGATCGGGCCGGTCGGACCGTGCCCTTCGATGGGGCCATACGTCCTGGACCGGCCGGCCGGCACGACCGATCCGGGCGGGTCGGCCGAGCGGATGGTCACCTGTCTCACCTGGGCCATACCTCCATTGGCGGACCTGCGCGGCCACTGTCGGCGCAAGTATCGCCGCACCGCCCGGTCTTGGGCTCCCGGATGCCCTCATTACTTCTCGGCTGGCCCTGCTCGCACGTCTTCGCCCAGCGTAAGGCGGCACCCGAGGGCTCCACGCCACTATCGCCTGAATCGTGCCGGCGAGTCCCGAACCTAAAGAACCGGCGCGATCAGGCGGCGCCAATGCGCCGATCGCAACAGATGGTCATGAGTCAGGCGCAACTGTCAGTTCCGCAACGCGGCCGTCTTGCCAGCGGACGCGCAACGTGCCACCACCACCACCGCCGGCGTCGCTGCCAGCCCGGGGGCCACAGACACGACCGTCGCGGTGCCCCGCGGGCGGGTACGCGCCGACGCTGAGCATACGATGGCCAGTTCTGCGCCGAGCAGGTCCAGATTCGGGCCGAGCACGCGGACCGCCACGACGGATGACCCGACGCCGGCCGCGACGCCACGGCGCGCCGCAACCGGTCTCGCGGGCTTCCGCGCCAGAATGTCGATCTTCCCTCACTGCGATGGTCGCTGGGTTCACCGGTCGCCAGGCAGCCGCCGCTGGAACTACGCTGCGGCTAGGCCCTCACCTCGTTGTAGATCTCGAACCCGGTCTCCTCGGGCGGCGCCGCGAAGCCACCGGCGATGCCCTGCATCATGCGAGGCATGAGGATGCCGTCGCGGAACCGCTCCCAGCCCTCCCGCGAGTCGTGCACTGCGATGATCGTCCAGCCGTCGGCCGACGGGCCCGCGGCATGGAACAGCTGCCCTTCGGGCAGCCCCCCGCCCTCAGGATGCACTGCCGCGATCGACGCTTCGTACTGCTCCTGTGTGCCACCAGCGAACCTATGGACCACGCCATACGCCATGTAAATGCCCCCTATCCCCCGTTGCCCGGACCCGCGTTCGCCTCCCCAGACGATCTCCAGGCGGATGTCTGCGGACTCTACGCTGCCGTGGTCGATCATGTCGAGCCACGACGGCGGCGTGGCATCGGGCCGGGGCCTCATGAGCTCCCGCGCCCCCGTGCATCACAAGCGTCGGTAAGTCAATGCGGGGCAGGTCGCCGGGGTGAGCCGGTGGCGTCGCACCCCCGCCGAGATCCTCCCTGCTGACCAGCAGCACCCGCCGGCCATGACCCGCGGCCGCCAGCGCGGCACTCATTCCCGCCGCTCCCGACCCCGCCACCAGGTCGGCGTCCCGCGCCGAGCGCGGCGCCGACCTGGGCAGGTAGCGGAGCTGCGGCCCGCCTCACTCCCCTGCCGCCGACGGCGACCCGACAGCGATCATCTCCTCCACGGCCCGGCGGGCCCGGCCGGCCACGTCGGGAGCGACGTGCACCTCCTCTACCCCCTCGCGCAGGCAGCGCAGCAGGGCCGCCGGCGTCGTCATCTTCATGTACCGGCACACGGCGTCCGGGTTGACCGGCTCCCGCCGCACCGCTGGGTTGGCCCGGCGCAGCTGATGCAGCATGCCGGTCTCAGTGGCCACGAGCACGGCAGGCGCCGTGGTGGTGCGGGCGGCCTCCAGCATGCCCCCGGTGGACAGCACCCTGGTCCGGCCGGCCGGCAGGTCTCCATACCTGCCTGCCACAAGCGGCGGTCGAGCACCCGCACTCGGGATGGATGAACAGCTCCGCCTCGGGCTCGGCGTCGCCTTGCGGCGCAGGTCCGCCGGGCTGATGCCAGCGTGCACACGGCACTCGCCGAGCCAGACGTGCATGTCGGCGCGGCCAGTGGCACGGCGCCCGTGGGCCCCGAGGAACTGGTCGGGCAGGAACTGCGTCACTCCGGTGACCTGGCCGCCGACCGACGCCCCAATGCCGCCGGGCCCGGCCGCGGCGAGGTCAGCCGGCGCCATCCTGGACCGCGGCGGCCGGGCCCGAGGAGCAGGACGAGATCCCCGGGCCCAGCGTCATCTCGTGGGCGGGGACGGCGACATAGCCGGCGCCGCACTGGGTGACCGGGAGGATCCTGACCTCGGGATGCGCGGCGCGGATGCGCCCGATCGTGGTGCCGTCCAGTCGGGCGCCCGGCCGGATCTCGGCATCCATCCGCTTCCTCCGCAGCCAGCTCGCCGCCCGCGGCCGCCAGGGCGACCGCGCCGAGCGCCAGCAGCGAGATCGTGAACAGCTTTCCCGCCGCGTCCAGCGGGTGCACCTCGCCGTATCCCACGGTGGTGAGCATGATAACGGTCATGTAGAACGCGTCGAGCAGCCCTCAACCAGCTGGTACCCGGCCGTCCCGTAGGCCACGCCACGGCCACCAGCACCAGGGGCAGCCGCAGCCTGGCGAACACGCCCGCCCGCCTCACCCGACGCCATCCCCTCTGGACCAGGACAACGAGCATGAGCCCAGACACCACGAACATAGCCCCGGCGATGCGCCGCTGACACGCCCGCGCGCCGCCTGGGAACCCCCGGCAGCCCGCCCGCCTGCCGCCGTCACCCGTTCCTGCCCCGCCCGGTTGCACACCGCGCCCATGGGCAGCGGGCGCGCCGGGGTCCCTGCGCAGGGCCGTGTGAGCTGCATCCCTGCCTGCCGGGACCGGGAAGCGCGGGCGGGGCCTGGAGGGAGCATGACAGCCGCCCAGGGCCCACTGAACGACGTAGGGGGCTACCAGGGCATGCGGCAGCCGTCGGTGTAGACGACGTCCACCCGGAACTCGTCGCCGGCGCCGGGATGCTCGCCGAGCCACGCGGACAAGCTGCGCACCTGCTGCCGGGCACGCTGGCACTCACCGGCGCCCTCCAGGATCGCCAGGTCGGTCAGGACCTCGGTGCCACCGCCATCGCTGGCCGGGGCCGGGCCGGGTGCAGACCACGATGTACCCGGCGATGCCACGGTCGTTATCGCGACGTCTTCGTTAAGCAAACTGCCGGGACGGAAGGCGAGGACGTAAGCGTTCCATCTGCGTCAGGAGCCGGGCCGTGCCGCTCCGTGGGGTCGAAGGTCCCGGCTGAAGTAGGCTTCTGGCCCTGCCTCACCGGCCGCGCCGGCCATAACGTGCGGCCATGTCATCTGGTCGCCCTGGCCGGGGAAGAGCTCACCGCCAGCCGCGGAGTCGCGCTGCGGCGGTCTACGAACTTCGCGCAGCGGGCGAACAGAGCCGGCTCGGACCCCATCCGGGATCCGCGATCCCGATCACCGCGGGGCGGCTGTGATGGTGGCCGCGCCCCCCGCTGGAATGCAGCGACCCATCTTCGTCGGCATCGGCGGCGACAGCGGCAGCGGCAAGTCCACGCTGACGGCGGGCTTCTATCGCATTTTCCCGGAGCACCAGATCACCAGCCTGTGCCTGGACGACTACCACGGCCTCGACCGCCGGCAACGCAACCTGCTCGGGATCACCGCGCTGGATCCCCGGGCCAACAATTTCGCCCTGATGGAGAACCAGCTGCTAGCCCTCAAGCGGGGTTACCCGATCACGAAACCGGTCTACGACCACCGGGATGGCAGCTTCGGGCCGCCGGAAGAGATCCGGGCCGAAGAAGTGGTCATCGTTCAGGGGCTGCACCCGTTTCTTGTCTTCGGTGTCAGGGGCCTTTTCGACCTGAAGGTCTGGCTCGACCCTGAAGACGCGCTGAAGCATAAGTGGAAGGTGCAACGTGATGTGGCCAAGCGCGGCTACACCGAGGAGCAGGTCTACAAGGAGATCGCCGCCCGGGAACCGGACGTGGCCGCCTACATCGCCCCGCAACGCCAGTTCGCCGATCTCCTCGTCCGCTTCCGCCGTCCGGAGAGCGGCGGGGGCGGCGACGAGCACCTGAGCGTGCGCATCATCGAGCGGGCGACGCTCCCGCGCCTGAACCTGGACGATGTGCTGCGTGACCCGTGCCAGGGGTTTCGCGTCCGGCGAGGAGAAGACGAGGACGAGACGGTCCTGGAGATCGACGGGACCATCGATCCCGTCACCGCCCGGCAGCTCGAGGACCGGATCTGGGATCACACCGACGCGCGCCATCAGCACTTGCGGCATCTCGCGCCGGACCAGTTCGGCGACTTCACCGACGGGGTCATGCGCCAGCATCACAGCGACCCCCTGGCACTTGTCCAGCTCCTGCTGGTCCACAGGATCCTCAGCGCCCAGCAGTCAATGCTGCTCAAGGTGCCGCTCAGCGTGCACGAGTCGCTGATGCACGACCACGAACTTCAGGAAGAAGCATCCCATGGCCACGAGCATCCCTGAGCAGGGAACCAGCGCCGCGAAGAACTCCTATCAGGCGGGGGTCCGCGAGCACCGCGAAGCCTGCTTCGATACACCAGCAGCCGACTCGTCGACTTGTCGTGCAAGGACTGGCAGGCAACCCTGCAAGACGTCGTGGAGTGGTACCCGCGCCTGATTCCCAACCGCGTGATCGCCTACCTCGATCCGCCGTACTGGAACAAGTCCCCTAGCGGGAGTTTCCCCCTCAGTTCGATCTTGACTGGTGTCTGGCCTGGTCAGGACTGGTGTTCCGGGCGGCCGGGTGTATTACCCAGGCCGGTCATCGGGCAGGGGCGTAGCGGTCGAGGGTGAAGATCTCGAACAGGCGCTGCTGGGCCCAGCTCATCTCGGTGAGCATGCGGCGGGCCCGGGGCCGGCCTCCGGTGGAGGGGTAGAGCAGCACGGTTTCCTGGATGCCGGCGAGCTGGCCGAGCAGCTCGCGGACGCTCATGTCCAGGCCAGCCTGGCGGGCTTGGCGGCGCATCAGGTGTGCCACGGCCAGCGCGGTCACGCGGTAGGAGACGTGCACCCGGATCTTGGAGTCGGTCCAGTGGTGCATCAGGGAGAACGAGACCACCTTGGGGTCCTGAGCTGGCGGAAGCCGCCCTCGGCGTCGTCTTGGGACCGGTAGCCGGCGACCGCCTCGGCGACCGGCCAGTCGTCGCGGCTGGTGACCAGGATGCGCTTGCCGAACAGTTCGGTCTCCAGCGCCCGGCGGGCTCTGGCATCCGCTGTCCGGGTCAGCCGCAGCTCGGAGGGTTTCTGCCGGTCACGGTGACCGACAGCACCCGCTCGAGCCAGCGGGGCCGCAGGAGCGGGCGATCTCAGCCGCCACGGCGGGCCACTGCCGGCGGTGTGTGCCGAGAATCGCATCCACGGCTCTGACCAGCACAGTTGCTCTCCCGGCGGTCGGCCATTAATGATCACCGATCATGTGCCTGCGGTTCGTGTCCTCCTGATCACGCGACTAGTCCCGGCGTGAGGAGACGTGGAAGACCGCCGAAATCCTGATCCTGCGCCACCTGCTCGCGGTCCTGCAGCGGCGGCAGCCGTGCCGCCCGAAGCTCGGCGTGGGCGGACCGGGCCCTGCTCGGACCGGCGCCGCTCGGCGTGATACCGAAAGCCCGCCCGCCACGGGCTGGGCTGCTGGTCACCCCGGACACGATCGTGCACTGGCACCGAAACATCGTCCGGCGCCGCTGGGCGGCGCGGTCCATGCGCGGCAGGTCCGGCCGACCGGCCACCCGCCGGAACATCGGGGCCCTGGTCCTCCGAGTGGCCCGGAGAACCCCGAGTGACCCCGCGGCGACGACGGACACCGCGTCGGCCGGCAACCGGTCAGCGCCGAGATCACCACGCTCATCGGGCGGCTCGCAACCGAGAACCCCTCCCGGGGTTACCAGCGGATCCAAGGTGAGATGCTCAACCTCAGCCACCGAATCAGCGCGTCCACCATCCGCCCGATCCTGCGGCAGCCCGATCCCATCCGCGGCCGAAAGCTCTCATCGGGCTTGATGATCAGCCGCGTCGATGCGCTTGCTGTACCTGACCTTCGCCCGGCTCACAGGACGGCTCGTCCTGCCCGGCCGATTCTCATCATCCAAGGACGCCGAGCTGCTCGTCCTGCGCCATGAGGTCGCGATGCTGCGGCAAACCGCCGCACGGCACTTGTACTGTCAACGCAACCGTTCCGTGCGCGAGCACCCCAGCTTGTGCTGGGCCTATCGGTACCGATGGCGTTGCGCTCTGCCGGTCTCAGGTGGATTCGTCATCGCGGCTGTCGGGCAGGGATTCGGCTCCGGCCAGAGGTTGGGCAAAATCGGCGTTGATGAAGGGATTGCCGTATTTCTTGAATTGGTCGGCTCGCTGCGATTCCTGCTGGTTTCGTCGCAGCTCATCGCGTAGCTCCTGTGCTCGTCGCGCAACTGTTGGGTGGCCGGTGGCGATGGCCTTGGCAAACCAGCCGCGGGCCTCCTCGATGCGGTCCTGCCGCTGCTCCAGGACGCCGAGGTTGTACATCGCCCTCGGCGCCTGGTCGGGGTGGCCGGTGGCGATGGCCTTGGCAAACCAGCCGCGGGCCTTCTGCATGCGGCCCTGCTGGCCTTCCAGGACGCCGAGGTTGACCATCGCCCTCGGCGCCATATCGGGGTGGCCGGCGGCGATGGCCCTGGCAAACCAGCCGCGGGCCTCCTCTATGCGGCCCTGCTCGTCCTCCAGGACGCCGAGGTTGACCATCGCCCTCGGCGCCATATCGGAATCGCCGGCGGCGATGGCCCTGGCAAACCATTCCCGGGCCTCATCGAGGCGGCCCTGCTCGTCCTCCAGAACGCCGAGGTTGACCATCGCCCTCGGCGCCATATCGGAATCGCCGGCGGCGATGGCCCTGGCAAACCATTCCCGGGCCTCATCGAGGCGGCCCTGCTCGTCCTCCAG
>CABEAR010000463.1_pt1 | contig 14712 bp, 16 predicted proteins | sample 3422041 | NCBI WGS metagenome assembly CABEAR01 (sample SAMEA5534326, study PRJEB31848) | metagenome | biome: tundra; feature: field; material: soil | place: USA | collected 2013-05 | depth 0.15 m | reverse complement strand
GGCCGGCGCCGGTGGCGTCGCGGCGGCCGGATCAGCCATGGTCTGATCACCCCATCGGTGCGGCAGCTAACGTCGCCAGCGCGCCCGGCTGTGAGGCAGCTAACGCCGCCGGCGCGCCCGGCTGTGAGGCAGCCGGGCCATCGCCTGAGTCCGGGAGGACTATCTGCCCGCTGAACGATCCTGCTGGCTGCCAGCCTCAGGTTACCGGCGGCAGTCATGCGGCAGCTCGATGAATGATCCTGGCCGGACCGGTTCCCAGGTGAGTGGCGCGGGGATGCGCTCGCACCGCAGCAACTCGAATGCGAGCCGACCAGGTCCCCATGGCTGAGCGCCGCGCCGCGGCGGTGAACAGTCGAACGCCTTCTCGTCGCTGACGAGTTCATATGCCCGCTCAGCGGCGACGACGACCGGCACGTTTCCCCCATCGGTGCGCCTTAGCCAGTCGCTCACGGCGAGCAGCAGTCGCCTTTGTGAAGCTGATAGCCGCAGCGTTGCGCCCAAGGCGCAAGTTCGTCGCGGAGAGGCACCCCGACCGGGAGAAGCCTGTCTGCGGGCGGCTTGATGGAGCGTTGTCCGTCCGCGTCGCACCGTCGCTCACCGCGTGGCTGTCCAGCGGCCTTGGGCCTCACCGTGCCGGATGGTGTCACGCACCAGTTCGGGCACGGCGGCGGGGCTGACGTGCGGGATCAAGGTTCGGATCGCTACCGGCTGCGGCCCTAGGGGGCCGACCCGGCGGGGGGCCGGGCAACCGCCGGTACCCGCCGCTAGCCAGTCACGCATCCGGCAGGCCACCGCCGGTAATCACCGCACCGGCACGCGAACGGCTACCGCACGGCACGAGCCGAGCTGACCAGCCCCATTGATGCTCGCTGCGGTACCCGGCGCACTCGCAATGATCAGGACGCGCACGACCTGCGGATTCCGGGCCAGCACCGCACGCGGCACTCCCCCCGCAGTCAGGCCTTCACCCGGCACAGGGGAGTGTCGACCTTCCACGTCGGGCGATGGCGGGCATCTATCGGCTGAAGGCACCAGGCCGTAAAAAGCCCGGAGCAGGCAGCGAGGAAGGAAACCCCGATGATCATTACGATCACCGGACAGGCAATGACCAGCGACATGACCCGGCACAGCGCGCGAGCAGACGGGGGCGGCTGGTCCGTGACATGGCTGCCGGGCCGGGTGTGACCCGCAGCCAAGCAACGACCGCAATGGTCCTCGCCGAAACGGTAGCCGCCAGGATCGGCGACCACACCGATAAGCGGTGGCCCCACATCGAGGCATGGGCGAACGAGCTTGGCCTGTCCGGCGCCGCCGCCGTGGGCAAGATCAGCTACTACGGGGCTGACCCTGCCAACGGGTGAGCAGACACACAAAGCGGGCACGGCAACCTGTTTGCCGTGCCCGTTGCGTGCCCGATCGGGCAGTAAATCAGGAGCATTCATCGTCACTCATGGACAGTCCGGCACGGCCTCCCACCTGCGGTCGGGCAGGTTACGGCAGCGCCGCCGACGAACTTTGCACGCAAGGGATCAGGAGGTTCGAAGCGTGCGCTCAAGAACGATCTCCGGAAAGGTGGACCTGTCCGGAAATCCGGATCCATTGAGCACAGAATCGGCCGCCTGCGAGGTCCTCCCCGGTCACCGGCCTGGGGGCAACTTGGTCACCCCGTGATGCCCTGTTCACGGGTCGCCGCAGTGGCAAGGGCATGATGAATGCTCCACGCGATCTGCCTATCCACAGACCAGAAATCCAGCCGGATAGGAGACATACCGGTCGCAGGCGCGAACTCAACATTGAGACCGCCCCATCCAAGCCGACTCTTAAAGTCTGAGGACACATCACTCCGCGCCGCCGCGATAAAGATGTCCCGAATGTGTCCCATAAACATGCCGCTCCAGCGGAACACCAGCAGCCGCCGGTCCGTCAGGACCACAGCGTACTTATGCGCCACGATGAGCCCCAGCAGCACTAGGACCACAGCCAGTGCCCCACCAGCGATAAACGCGGCATTGACAAGGCTGGATCCCCCGATGCGATTACCTATAACCTCCAGCATGGCCAATGTGAGAGCTAAGACGCCGAGCCCCAAAAACAGGGCTGCCCGGCCACCCCGGGTACAAATCGCCACCGGGGTCACCAGCCTTTCTCCCTCGTCAAGGTGACCAGATGACTCCTCGGCAAGCCGTCTGAGACGGGGGCGTGCCAGCGACCAGCCGATCGACGTGCCAAACGCCGGGTCGAACCCAACCCGCCAGTTCTGGCTCATGGAAATTACTCCAGATCCTCACTTCGTGCCTACCACCGCACGGGGAAGCGCAGGTAGGGACCAACGTCTTTCCCATGAAGCTTGCGTGACGCACGAACCGCTGCGACGTATGAGCACCCCTGAGCACCAGACCTGAGGCCAGCTGTGCGTCAACGGCCTTGAGGAAATCCTTTCTGGCGGCCGGGTGATCTCATGAAGTCCCAGGTCAGGTGCCACGCGATGGGTTTTGAAGCGGTACAGGCGGCATGCTCCTTCGATGACCCCGGTGGCGATGGGCCAGCCTTCCCGGAGCGCCTTCGGGTAGTCCAGGAAGGGCGCTTGGCGGTGAGGTAGCGGGCGCATTCGTCGGCGCCGACGCGCTCCTCGGGCGAGTAGCTGTAGGTGGTGGCGGCGGATCCCGGCCGCGACCTGCCTGGCCTTGCCGCGCAGGATCTTGCGGGCCTGGTCCGCGACCCATTCCTCGGCTGCGGGCTCTCCTTTATCGAAGAAGGACCAGGCGGCCTGCCAGAGGTATTCGAAGCACGTGGATGAAGTCGATGACGATCGTGACGGTGACGCCGCGGCTCGCGGCCTCCGCGGTCACGGCCTCAATCTGCGTGTTGCTGCCGTCAACCAGGACGGCCCATTCGCGGCGGTGCTGCGGGTCGCGGCGCTCTGCCTCGCCGAACCCGGCGGCGATGACGGCGGGGATGTCGTCGGTGGCCGAGGCGGTCAGCCACTTGCCCTTCGCCTGCGGCTCCCGGCATTTCCCCTTCCTGTCTTGCGCCTTGTTCTCTTTCCTCTTCTTCGCGGGCGTGCTGATGAAATCTTCCGGCGTGCGCGGGACGGGGACGGCGTCATAGACGCAGGCCAGCTCGGCCATCCGCTTGCGCCCGTTCTTCTCGCCCGGCGACAGCCGGGTGGCCAGCTTGTTCCGGGCCGCTGCTGCGGCCTTCGCGGTGGCAAGGCGCAGCGCGTCCGGCCGCATGACGATCCCCTTCCCGTCAAAGGTCAGCACCAGCGCGTGCTCATCCGGGGCCGGGGCGGGCCGGCGATCCTCGCAGAAGCCGTCCACGTCAAGCGCGGCGCGCAGTACCAGCTCCTCGGCCTGGCGTTTCCCGATCTTGGCGACGCTGGTCAGCAGTACCAGGCCCTGCGGCACCATGCCGACCAGCGCCGCGATCGTCCCGGTGAGCGCCTCGCGTACCGTGTCGCGGGCCCGTCCGGTCCCGTCACATCGCGCCGCCGCGTCTCCCGGACTGCCAGCAGGTCCAGGTGCCCCTGCAACAGCCGCCGCACCAGCTCCCGGCCCCGCACGGTGACCCGTAGGCCCCCGCCGGGCAATGAAGTGCCCAACCGTTCCAGCTCCCCGGCAGACCTGAACCGTCGCCGGCCAGAAGCCGGATCTCTCGTCGGGTGCGCTCAAGGGCGACGATCTCCGGTACCGCTCAGTCGCCGGCCGCGGCGCGGTCCGCCTCCGCCTCGGCTTCCATCTTCGCAAGGCGCGTGTAGTAGTCCGGGAACTCGTTGAGGTGCGCCCGCGCGATCTTCGCCGTCATGGTGACATCGTCATCGGTCACATTCGTCTCCGGATCACGCGTGCCGTGCTCGAGCTCGATGTCCATCCCCTTCCGGAACTGCTCGAGATCGAACGGCGAAGTGTCCCAGTCGATGCCGATCCGTTCGCCCGCGGCGCGGGCATTATTGAGGGTAAAGCATGAGTGAGAAGTCATGCCGTTAACACTACGGTCTGGACCGTACCGCCGGTTCGTGGCCGCTTACGGCGCCCTCTTCTGGTCTGGCTCGCCTATCAGTTTGCCTGGTTGTCGTCCGCGACATTTAGCGGGGGTTCCTCGCTGACTGCCTCGGGCGCCGATCCCGTCATGTTCCATCTCGTGCGGTCCAGCCGCTGGCGCGGGACAAACCGCACATGACCGCGCGGTGGCGCGTCACCTTGCAGTGCGCTGCGCTCATCGCTGACGCCGGGATCAGTCTTCCAGTTCGACCTTGCCCTGCAGGTAGTCCTCCCGGCTGATCTCCCCGCGCGCGTAGCGAAGCCGCAGAGCCTCCTGGGCTTCCTGCAGGCCGGATGGCCTCACAGAGGTCACCGACCTGCTGCGAACTGCCGCGAGGTGCCGATGGCTCAAAGTCCGGGCCGCCCAAACGCCGCCGGCTACTGCTAGAGCAACGCCGAGAAGACTCCACAGAACTATCCATGCTCCCATCGCACCTGGCGCAGTCATCATGCCGCCCGTGGCATCTCACCTCGCTCACGTCATCCAAGCTGGCTTGCCGCTCCGCGGCGCGGCCTGCGGCACGTGCTCGGCCTTCGTGGAAGCCGGAGTCGCGATCACCGCGGGCGTCATCGCCTCCTCCATCGCCCTGGTCGGCTTCGGCCTGGACTCCGTAATCGAGCTGTTCTCCGCCGGCATCGTCGTCTGGCAGCTGCGCGGCGGTGGTGAAGAGCGAGAGACCCGCGCCGTCCGGCTCATCGGCCTGACGTTCTTCGCACTCGCTGCCTACCTCGCGGCTGACAGCATCCATGATCTTGTCAGTCACGCCCGGCCAGAGCAGTCCGGGCCGGGGCTTGCCATCACCGCCGCCGCATTGCTCGTCATGCCGGGCCTGGCCATCGCCAAACACCGGACCGGACAGGCCCTGGGCAACCGCACCCTCATTGCCGACTCCGCCGAAACCGCCTTCTGCGCCTTCACCTCCGCCGCCACGCTGATAGGCCTCGGCTTCAACGCGTGGCTCGGCTGGTGGTGCGCCGATCCAGCCGCGGCGCTTGTCATCGCCGCCCTTGCCGTTAAGGAAGGCATGGAAGCCTGGGAACACGACGACTGACGACGGGGGGCTCAACCTCAGCTCCGCACCGGGGCCGTGGGCCGCGATCGCTGCCGTGGCGCGGCATCAGGGGCGGATCGTCGAAGAGCGGGCCCTCGTTAAGGTTCGGGCACTCACAGCGCGCGGCGCACTCGATGCAGCTGCGAACGAGCTCGCTGCGCTCGATCAGCGCCGTGATCTCCGGGAGCTTCCTGCTGGCCGTGATCGAGCACGCGACCCGGCGCATCCGCATCCTTGGCGTCACGCTGCACCCCACCGGGGAGTGGACGGCCCAGCAGGCCCGCAGGAAATCGACCGCCAGGATCCCGGCGGCCTGAGAATTGAGGAACTGCCGGCCTGCTGTGCCAGGCCAGGAGCGTCGCAGGCGTGACGGGGAAGACCCCGGCCCAGCGCCTGCGCGACACCAGCCCAGACAGCGCGGCGAACCACACCCGGTCCGCAGGCTCATACCCCACCCGGCCGACCTGCCGGCGCAGCACCGCGTTCTCATGGCGCAGCACCAGCAGTTCGGCCGCTCTCGCCCGGTCGCAGAGAAGTACGGGGTCGAGCCGATCTGCGCCCAGCTCGCTGAGCTGGGTTGCAGACTACCTTCACTCCCAGGCCGGCCATTCGCGGCGGAGTTCGACCGCCCACAGCGCTGATCGTCGAGTTCATCGGCCGGCACAAGAGCTCGCCGTGGATCCTGCCTACCCCCATTCGGGGTTCTCCCGGGCCAGCCGCAGGACGAGGGCCCTGATGTTCCGGCTGGTGGCCGGCCGGCCGGTCTTGGCGGGCATGGACCTGGCGGCCCAGGCAGCCAGGGAAACGCTGACCGCGGCCGTCGGCGTCGTCACCGACGGCACCAGCCTGACCGGCCGCATCGGCCGCGCCGTCCTGGACGGCCTGCTCGAGCCCCGCCGACCGCGGGTCAGCACCCGCAAGGTCAAATCCCCGCTATCACGCTGGAACAAAGCCGACCCGCACCGGCCCGCCTGCAGCACCCCGGTCACCGCCCTGACCATCACCGTCAGCGACCCCGGAACGACAACTCCGCCCGCGACACGCCAGCAGCAGTGCTTGACCGGCACGCCCGGCCCTTAACTCCCCGGCATTGGTCCTAGCCCTGGCACGCATCGCGATAATGCAGGCGCTACGCGCAGCGGACCCGCCAGCAGCAATCGCCGTGCTGGACGAGGCCGTCACCCTGCTAGCCCCGGCCCTGGCTGAAGACGAGCGGGTAGACGTCGCGGTAGCCGCCGACATCGCCATCCTGCTGCGCGACCTGCTCACCACCGGACGCATTCAGGATGAAGCCCACGTAGCCCGCCTGGCCGCCAATGTCGCCGACCACCGGCACCTCGACTCGCACCGAATGCACTGGATCGCAGACCGGACCGCAGCCAGTCACATCGCCTGGAGCAGGCTGGCCATACACCTAGGAACAGCTCACCAGCGGCTTGCCGAACCGAGCTGGTACTCCGTACCGGCCGCCATTGACAACATCATCGACCTGTACCGCACCTTACGATCCTCACGGGCCTACCGGCGCGGCGAGGACGACACCGCCGTTCGCGACATCATCGCGCCCACGCTCGAAGCCGGCTTCGCCGTCAACGCCGCGCTGCTGCGCCATCTGCAAGACCACGTCGACCACCTGCAACGACTCGTGAGCCAGGGCCTGGCGACCGGCCAGCAGGCCGACGACCTGCCGACAGCCATCCTCATGCGCAACGCCGCTACAGCACGGCTCAGCGCTGACGGTCCTGAGAGCGCGAGAGGCCCGGCCACGACGGAGATCGACCCTCCACCCGGGCCGTCCGGTGACAGGATCGCCGCCAGCGTCAAGGCGATGCGGCAGGCCACCCGCCTTACGACCGGGTCCATCCTTGCCGACACCCTCCTGGAGCGCGCCCGGCACGGCTTCGCCGCGTCGCATGACTACGACGGCGACGCACAGGTCGCGGCGGACTTCGTCACCCATCTCCTGGTCGCCTTCGTCTTCTCCCGGACCGGGCTCGGCGAGAACGAAGTGCCCTACCTGTACGACCCCGAGGCCGACGAGCCAATGCTGGCCCGAGACCTCCAGGACTTCGTCGCCGCCAGCGGCCAGCTCGGAAACGTACGCACCGAGGTCCGCCATATCGCAGGCGGCCGCGTCGACATGGAATTCTCCTTTCCCGGATTCAACCTGCACGTCGAGCTCAAAGTCGATTCATCTAAGACACCCGTGGGTGACAAGAAGTCCTACCTAGGCCAGTCAGCGGCCTACCAGGTAGCTGACAAGCGAATCGGGTTCCTGCTCGTCCTCAAGCTCCTGCCGGGAAAGAAGCAACTGGCGGCATGGCTCGGCGACGCGCTTGAAGTCGTCACCGTCCCCGACGGATCCACGGATCCACGGAACCACGCCATATAGCCGCCATAACCCTCACCGGAGCCCGCACCAAGCCATCAGCAATGTGAATCGGCAGGCAATCAGGTTTTCGCGCAGTGGTTGGCACTCCACTTCTTAGCGGCGCAGCACTGCGATCTGAGCCGGCCCCGCCGACGGGCGGCGCAGCAGGTCCATCGGAGGTCACTGCCAGGTACTTCCCAGGTCCACCGGAGATCAGCGCGGTCTTGACCGGCCGGCTGGCGACCTGCCCGTCGCGGATCTTCACGTTAATCGCGTCAATGAACACCACCGCGTACACCTCTTGACCAGCGGCCGGCCCTGCCAGTCCGCCAGGCCCCCATCACCCGGCCCGTCATCGTGGTAATGGTCTGCTCCGGGACTTCCGCGCCGTAGACCTCGGCCAGGTGCGCGCTGATCTCCCCGTGTGTCAGCCCCTTCGCCGGCAGGGAAATCACCATGTCATCCACTCCGGTCAGCCGCCGCTGCCTTTTAGCGACCATTCTCGGCTCGAAACTGGAATCGCGGTCCCGCGGCACGGTGATCTCCACCGGCCCGGCCCTCGGTGATCACCGTCTTCGCCCGGTGGCCGTTCCGGGAATTCCCGCCGTCACGGCCGGCCGGGTCGTGCTTGCCGTAGCCGAGGTGGTCATCCAGCTCGCCTTTCAGCGCGCCCTCGACCACCATCTTCGTCAGCTTCCCCAGCGGCCCGCCCTCACCGGTCAGCCGCAGCCCGCCCGCACGAGCCCGCTCGGTCAGCTCCCGCAGCGCCTGCTCATCGGCCGCAGACAGCTCCACGGCCTCCTGGCCATTATCGGTCGTCACGTCAGTCACTGGTGTCTCCTCCATCTCGGGGGTTACACCATTGAAATTTCAGTCCCGCCCTGCCTCCTGGGATGACGCCCTGGACGCGATCGGCCCGGCCGATTCTCCGCTGCATGGCCCACATTGCAACTCATGCGGGCGTATGGATGGAAGGCTGAAGATGGTTTCGCCTGACACTTGCCAGAGTGTGCGGCATGTGCGCAAGATGATTCCTGGAGTCGGCCGGCACCATGACTCACTGGTATCGGAAGCAAGGACCTTCTTCACGGCAGGCAAGAGACGGCACCGGCCATTTGCCGGGTGTTCAGTCAGGAGTTAGCCGCCGCCTGTGAAGCCATCGCTTCAAGGAGGATTCCCGTGCCTGCTGGTTTTCTTCAGGTCCCTGATTGGTTCTCGGTCGAAAATCAGGCGGGCGGGATCGCCGTGGCCGATCTCAAAGGCGACGGCACGCAGGACCTCGTCGTCTTCATGATCGACAATCCGCCCGGCCAGAACCGCGGCGTCTACCAGGTCGGCCGGTCGCCGGACGCGAACGGCAACGTCACCGGCGGCTGGACCGGGTGGATCGACGTGCCCGACTGGTTCTCCTGGGAGAACCAGGGCGGCGGCGTGGCGGTGGTGAACCGCGGCACCGAAAATGACCTTGCGGTCTTCGCGATCGATAACCCGGTCGGCCAGAATCAGGCCTTCTACCGGATCCTGCCGAGCGTCAGCGTCAACGGCACTTCCGCAGCGGGATGGTCTAGCTGGTTCGGCGTGCCCGGCTGGTTCTCCTGGGAGAACGAGGGCGGTTCCATCGCCCCGGTGATCACCGCCGGGCGGCACGAGCTTGCCGTCTTAATGGTCGACCATCCGCCCGGCCAGAACGCGGGCCTGTACGAGTTCCTGCCCCTCGACCCCGATCCGCCCACCCAGGGCTCCTGGGAGGTACTGCCCTACCACTCGGGGGTGCTGGCGATCCACGCGGCGGTGCTGCCGTCGGGCAAGGTGATGTTCTTCGCCGGCTCGGGCAACAACCAGGTGCGCGCCGCCAGCCCGGACTACGGCAGCACCGCCGAGGGCATCTACACCAGCGTCACCTGGGACCCGGCGGCCCTGGCGGCGGGCGGCGCCAATTTCTTCCACCCCGACACGATCATCGGGCCCGATCATAAGCCATTCGACTTCTTCTGCGGCGGCGACACCTTCCTGCCCGACGGCACCCTGCTGTCGGCCGGCGGCAACCTGGTCTACCCGGGCAAAGGCCGGCCCGACGCCGTCGGCTTCGATCCGACCGCCCAGCAATGGCACCACCTGGGCAACATGCAGCAGGGACGGTGGTATCCCACGCTGCTGCCGCTGCCCGACGGGCGGGTGCTCGCGGTCAGCGGGCTCAACGAGAACGGGACGCTGAACACGACCTTCGAGACCTACGCGCCGGGCACCGACTCATGGCAGAACCTGCCGGTACCGCAGGGCGGCCTGTTCTTCGGCATGCCCCTGTACGCGCACCTGTTCCTGCTCCGCAGCGGCCTGGTTTTCTTCTCCGGCGGCCGGATGGACGACGCGAACCCGCAGGGCCCGGTCCTGATGGACCTGACCACCAACCCGGTCACGATGACCGGGGTGCCCGGCCTGGAGGATCCGGCCACCCGCGACCAGTCCGCCAGCGTCCTGCTGCCCCCGGCGCAGGACCAGCGGGTAATGATCCTCGGCGGCGGGCCCGCGGACGCCAGCAACGCGACGGGCAGCACCGCCATCGTCGATCTCGCCGCGGTCGGCCCGGCGTATGCGCCGGCGGCTCCGATGAGCCTGCCGCGGATGCACCTCAACGCGGTCCTGCTGCCCGACCACACCGTATTCGTCAGCGGCGGCGCGCTATCGCGCGAGGATCGCATCGCGGCCCGCCTGCAGTCGGAAATCTACGACCCCGCGACCGACGCCTGGCGGATCGGCGCCACGGCCAGCGTCGTGCGGATGTATCACTCGATCGCCCTGCTGCTCCCCGACGGCCGGGTCGTCACCGCCGGCGGCAACCCGCCCCCCTACGGTCACCAGGTCCCGTGGGAGCCGCCGGACCCCAACGAGGAAATGCGCCTGGAGGTATACAGCCCGCCCTACCTGTTCGCCGGTGCGCGCCCGGTCATCGGCGCCGCCCCGGCCGAATGGAAATACGGCCAGGACATCACGATCAGCACCCCGCAGGCCGGGAACATCAAGTGGGCCAGCATCATCCGCCCCGGCGTCACCACTCACTCCTTCGACAACTCCCAGCGGCTCGTCGACCTGGTCATCAGCGCCCAGGCCGGCGGGCAGCTCAGCGCCGCCGCCCCGCCAGGCGCGACCCTCGCGCCGCCCGGCTGGTACATGCTCTTCCTCGTCGACAACACCGGCGTGCCCTCCGTCGCGGCCTGGATCCACCTGTCGGCATGAGCCAGCCGCACTTACACGGCATGCTCATCGAACGTCCCGAACTCGCAATCCCGGATGGGGCGATGACCGCCCTGGCATCCAGCGCCGCCGCACGAACGGGGGTTGCGGGCAGTCCCTGGAACGTCCGCCGCGCTCTGTGACGAGGGCCTGCGAGCGACCGTCATCTCGGCAAGCTGCCTGGGAGCAAGGCGTGTGCGTGCCGAGAATCGTATCCACGGCTCTGACCAGCAGAGTTGCTCATCCGGTGCTCCGCCCGTGATGATCACCGATCATGTTGTGGGTGCCGAAAACCTGTGCCTGTGGGTGCCGGAAACCGTGCCAGCCGCGTCTGAGCTGGGACTCCTGCCTCCGGACTGATCCCGGGGTAACAGCAGCGGAGCTGGGTACGGGAGCGGCACGATCAGCTGTTGTGACCTTCCGCCTGCTCTACTTGATCCTCGTCCGGCTTTGCGGCTGGCTGGCCCTTCTGCCCCGCTCCGACGATGCCAAAGACACGGAGATCCTGGTACTGCGCCACCAGATCGTTGTCCTCCAACGTCAGGTCAGATCACCCCGGCTGACGTGGGCCGACCGGGCCGTCCTGGCCGCTCTTACCCGGCCCCTATCCGCCGTGCACCGCCGTCAACTGGCCCTGATCGTGACCCCTCGCACGCTCCTACGCTGGCACGCCGACCTGGTGAAACATCGCTGGACCTACCGGCACCGGGCACCAGGACGGCCGCGCACGAGCGCGACAATGCGGCGGCTTGCTCTCGAGATGGCCCGCGACAACCCGACTTGGGGCTACCGGCGGATCTGCGGCGAACTGACCGGCCTCGGGTACAAGATCGCGCCCTCGACCATCTGGGAGATGCTCAAGGCCGCCGGAATCGACCCCGCTCCGCAACGCGCAGCCGGCACCTGAAAACAGTTCCTGTCCGCCCAGGCCCAGACGATCGCCGCGGGCCGACTTCTTCCACATCGATACCGTATTCCTGCGCCGCCTCTACGTACTGTTCGTCATCGAGCACCACCATCGCCGCGTGCACCTGGCCGGCGTCACCGCCCACCCCACCGCCGCCTGGACCACACAGCAGGCCCGGAACACGCTCACGGATCTCAGCGACAAAAACCGGCGGCCTGAAGTTCCTGATCAGGGACCGGGATGCCAAGTACACCGATGCGTTCGACGCTGTCTTCACCGCGGCCGGCATGCGGATCATCACCACGCCCGTTCAGGCGCCGCGGGCGAACTCACGCACGAGTACCAGATCGCCGCCTGACATGCCCGCGCTGCTACGAGAAGACGCAGGTCAACGCCACGATCGTGTATTCGAGTCCAACAGGCCCAGTACGCGGCCCACTACAACGACGACGAGCCCACCGCAGCTGCCAGCTGCGCCCGCCCCACCCCGACTATCCTCCCGCCGACCTCTCCCGGAGGCGGATCAGGCGCCAGCCCCGTCCTCGGCGGCCTCATCAACGAATATGAGCGGGCCGCTTAGACGCCCAGGTCAAAGCCGTGGCCAAGTTCTGGAACCCCACACGCGCTTCTGACACCGCCCAGGTCAGGCAGGCGGCGCAACGTCCGGTATCGGACCGATGTCAGCGTCGCCGAGGTATTCGGCGGGGATTTGCGGGTCGATGGACTGCGCCGGAACGCTGACCGGGAGCCGTTTGCGAAGCGTCGCCACGGTGACGTGCGGCCATCGAAGTCCATTGAAGTCGAGCATCACCGTCTGCGTGTACTGCAATTGCAGGAACTTGTGCCCGTGCGGCTCGTGGACGGTTTCGATCCAGAAGATGGCATTGACGAGGTTGCATGCCGCATTCGCGTCAGCGGGATTGGTCGGATTGGCCAGGAAGTCGGTATTGGCCGTTCCACCGCCGGGTACCGGAGTGGGTCCGGTGCTGATCTGCAACACTTCGGTGCTCGTGATGTTCTGGCCGGCGATCGCCGCCTGAAGCACGCTGTTCGGGTTGTCGACCATGGCCTGGGTGATGGTCCGGCCATCGGCAGCCGGAGTCTGCGTCGATGCGTCGCTGGGCGTACGGAACTGAGTCGGCGTCGAGAGGTCAAGCTCAGGGAAGTTGAACCGCCGAGGCGGGTCGCCGGTCAGCGCGAACGGGACGAGGTCATTGGCCGCGATGCGGGGTGCGCCGACCGTGATCGCCGTCCCTTGGGCGAGGATCGCTGTCCCATGCGGGATGGACGCCATGCGGACGACCGTGGGGCCCTCGGCGGGATCCGTGGTTTGCGGAACGACTGCCCAGATGCCGGGCTCTAGGTGAAGGCCCGCATTGTTCGTCGAGTCCGAAATTTGCTGCAGGTAATGTACGCCGAACATGACTATATCTGGCTGAACCAAACCGCGATTGGGGATCTCGCCGGGAATGACGTCAAAGTCGAGCGTCTCGGTCGTCAGGTTCAGCTCCAGGAATCTGTCCTGCGGATCCTTGGGGTTGTGCGGGCGCCAGATGGCATTGAAACCGGTGCCGTGCCACGTACCCACGAGCCCGAGCAGTGGCCCGAGCGGACTGCGGATCTGTTGGAACGGACGGTGATCCGGTGATGCCACCGGCGGCACGGGCTCGAAGGTGAAACCCTTGGTCAGGGCCATGACTCCCCCTCAACACGTCACGCGCGCGCAACTCGCTTCGTCTCCTGCAGAGGCTCCCGGTTGGGAATCTGCGGTCACCGCACATCGCCGTTGTCGCGTTAGGAAAGGACAGAGAGATTAAACGCTCGGCACCAGACGTTAGCACTCGCATATGTATCTGTAAAGACCTGGCTGTGAGCCGCAGGGCCTTTGCATAGTCCATTAATCCCGTGTCCGTGAGGAGCTGGATCGGACGGGGTCTCGTGCGGTGTGACGGAGAGCGCTGGCGATGCAGGTGACGCCGGCCAGTCGCAGGATGCTGATGGCGAGGTTACCCGTTGAGTGAACAGGAGCAACAGTTTCTGCAGTTCAGCCAGTGCGTCGCGGGTTGTCCTGGCATGGTCTCGCACCATGATCGGAGATGACGAGCCGTGCAGGGATCTGGCGGCGTTGGTAGTACCTGAGGCCGGTCGGCTGATAGCGACAGGTGATCGTTACGAGCCTTACCGGCTAGTTGATGCTGACGGGGTGGCCGTGGTGGCTGTCACGGCCTACTTCCGGGATCTTCTGGCGGCAGGCCGGGCAGGGTCCACGGTCCGTTCCTACGGGAATGGATCTTCTTCGCTGGTTCCGTTTCTTGCGGGCGGGCACCGGAGTGGCCCGGGATCAGGCGACCCGCGTCGAGGCCCGCGATTTCTGCAGATGGCTGCAGGTCGCCGGTAAGCAGCCCCGGCCGCATTGGCGCACCGGTGACCAGGCCTATGCGCTGGTAGCCTTTCCGGCTGGTGGGGCGTACGCGCCGTCGGTGCGCGCGCAGTTCCTCACGGCCCAGGCCGCCGGGATCCTCGCGGTCGATTTCCTGCACGTGGACACCGTGCTGCTGAGGAGACTGTACGTGCTGGTGTTCCTCGAGCACGGCACCCGCCGGATGCACCTCGGCGGCATTACCGCGAACCCGACCGGCGAGTGGGCCGTGCAGCAGGCCCGCAACCTCGCCATGAGGCTCGATGCGCGGTTCGAGGAGTTCACGTTCCTCATCCGCGACCGGGGATCGAACTTCACCGCCGCGTTCGACGCCGTCTTCGAGGCCTCCGGTATCCGGATCCTGCCTACCGCCGTCCGGGTTCCCCGCATGAACGCGATCTGCGAACGCCTCGTCGGTACCCTGCGCCGAGAGGTCATCGACCGGATGCTGATCCTGGGCGAGGCACATCTGCGCGCCGTCCTGGCCGAATATCAGGCGCACTACAACGCGGCCAGACCTGTGCCGCTTCAGAACTCGACAGGAGCTGTGACCTGCGGCTTGGCCGGATGAGCAGCTGGGGCAGGATCGCGGACTGTGTCTCTCCGCCTGCTCTATCTGATCATGATCCGGGTCTTCGGCTGGCTGTTACTGCCGGGCCGCGGCCTGGCGTCCAAGGATGCGGAGATCGTGG
>CABEAR010000461.1_pt1 | contig 14832 bp, 15 predicted proteins | sample 3422041 | NCBI WGS metagenome assembly CABEAR01 (sample SAMEA5534326, study PRJEB31848) | metagenome | biome: tundra; feature: field; material: soil | place: USA | collected 2013-05 | depth 0.15 m | reverse complement strand
CTGCTTCCGGTGGATATCCATCCCGCCTACGATTGACAGCATCGGGGTGACCTCCTCAAGCTCCGAGACCGGCTGGTCGACACACCACATCGTGGCGTGCTGTGCTGGGGAGGTCACCCCCCTCGTTCCCTGGGGCAACCATCGGCCGGCACGCCCGGCCACGAACCGGGCCGGAGCATGTCATCTTTTCGCCTGAAATTAGGGCTCTCAACGGGTGACCAGAAGAGACACGTGAGGCCGGGGCCGGTCCGGGCTGAGAGCGAGTGAGCAGCGCGGACAACTATCGTCACCTGCTGTCCGGCCTGGGTGGCCAGTATTTCTCGATCGCGTGCTCGATGAAGGACGGCAGCGCCGCAGCTTAGGCAGATCAGTCTGGGCCGGTCCAGCCACGGGGCGCACGCGGGCGTGCCAGCGAGAACTCGGCCGAGGTCACGTCACGGCGAGCACGACGGGGCGCGCGGCAGCCGGCCGGGCCACCCGCCCGGATCGTCTGGCGACGTCGGCCGCCTCGTCGACGCTGGCATGGACGGAGAAGACGGCGATCAGGCGGGTGCGGGCTAGAACCCGCAGCACTACCCGCCGCTGTCCCGCCCGGCTGCCGCGCCCGGACAGCTGCCCTAGCGATCCGGGTCTCGGCGAGCCTGGCTGGCCTGGCTGCCGCGGACGATACCGGCGGTACCGCGGATGACCTCGTCGGCCAGCCGGGTGAGCGGGCGGTTGTGGTCGCGCGCGTACCGGCGAATAAGAACGAAGGCCTGGTCCGGAGTCACCTGCAGCCGTTCGGCGAGGATCCCCTTCGCCTGCTCGATCATGATGCGGCTATTCAGCGCGACTTGCAGCTGCCCGGCCACGAGTCCTTGCTCGTGGACTGCGCGTTCCTGCAGTATCCCGATGGTGGCCACATCGACCAGCGCTCGGGCCGCGCGCGCCACCTGCTCGTCCAGCCCGTCCGGCGCGCTGCGGAAGAGGTTCAGCGTGCCGATGACCTGATCGCGCAACCGCATCGGGATCGCGTGCACCCCGGCGAAGCCCATCTGCTGCGCGGCAGCGGCAAACCGGGGCCAGCGCGCCGCGGCATGCTCAGTGCGCATGTCGGTGATGGTGACGACCTGCCCGGTGCGGTAACAGTCCAGGCACGGGCCTTCGTCATTCTGGATCTGGAACAGCTCCGCCACCCGGGCCTGCTCGGTGGACGCGGCCACGAGCCGGAGCGTCCCGCCGCTATCGGCGAGCAGCAGCCCCGCGGCGTCCACCTCCAGAAGCTCCACGCACCGCTCAGCGAGCGTGTGCAGGAATTCCATCAGGTCAAAGCCGGCGACCAGGGTGTCCGCCAGCTCGACAAACGTCTGCGCGAGCCGCTCGTCAACAGTTGCCGCCATGTTCGTCACATTAGACCAGGGCGCTTCGACCAGACATCGCCGCATCGGCGGCAGACCATCTGACCGGCGTCTGGCTCATATTTCCGGCCCGAGGTCAGGATCAAATCGCAGCTGGCGAGCAACCACCTCGCCCGCGACATCGCCCACCGCCGCACTGACGGCGAACGCGCGCGCCCGCAGCCGCACGAGCGCCTCCTCAAGACTCACGCCGAGCTGCACCGAGATCATCCCGGTCGCCTGATACACCTCGGCGCGGCTGTCCGACAGGCCGCCCAGCGGCTCGTAGTCCGGCGATGCGCTGATTCCGGCAGAAGAATCCAGCAGCAACTGCCGTGCGATGTCCGCGAACACCAGGACATTCGCTAGCTCCTCAGGCGCCAGCGGGCGAGGCTGCCTCCGGTACATCGACAGGACGCCCACCCGGATGGCTCCCGCCTGCAGCGGGAACGCAAACATCGCCCCGGCGCCAGCCGCCGCCGCCGCCGGCACGAAAACCGGCCAACGCGCCGCCACTGACCCCAGATCGGGGATCAGCATCGGCGAGCCGAACCTGAAGTCATCTGCACACGGCCCCTCTCCCGTGGCGAACTGCAGCTCCTCCAGCCGGGCGCTCACCTCGTCCGAGGCGAATAACGGCTCGCTCGCTGCAGGGCTGCTCATGACAGCCACGCTCGCGCCATCCACCCCGAGCCGGCGCGCAGCCGCGCGGCAGAGCGCGTCAATCGACACCGGCGCATCACCCTCATGCGCCGCGGCGATCCACGCCCACACCCTGGCCGCCCGCTCGGTCGTCACCCCACCATCCTCGCCCCCTGTGGACCGGACCGCGGGCAGGTGTCCCGTCAGGGCCCGGTCCGGCTCATAGCCGGAGACGGACTGAACCGCAGCGGGTGCCCCGAAGAGGCCGGAATTCACCCGCCGTTGGCCTGATGCATGAAACGGGCGCTAATGTCCCGGTAGTTGCTCCGGACCCCGGTGGCTGACTTTCGCATGCTCCGGATTGCCCCCGGACTGGAGGCGCCGACCGAAGGCGCAGTGTTCTTTGAGGGCACGCAGATTTCGGGCAGGAGCTGGCGGCAGCTTCGGTCCATCGGCGCAGATTCCAGGTGCCCGGGGGACTTCGACAGGCAGCGGATCTGCCCGCCGCGCATGCCGTAGAGACCAGGGTGAGCAATCGGCGGGCGGCGGCGATCCTGGCGATGTTGCGTGCTTCCTTCCCGCGGCGGGCGACGATGGCATCCTTGACGGCACCGGTCACCGCATCCGCGGGGACCCGCTGGATGGCCTCGATCAGCGCCGAGCGCAGCAGCCGCGATCCCTGCCAGGTGACACGCCCGGTCGCTGACCTCTCCCGGGAGAGGATCAAGCGCCGGCCCGTCCTCGGCGGCCTCATCAACGAATACGAGCGGACCGCGTAGACGCCCAGGTCAAGACCTCTGGCCGAGTTCTTGAACCCCACAGCTCGTCCAGGGGCATGCTGCTGTGATGCAGATCGCCGCACGCTGCTATGATCCTGCTTTATCTGCTGCTAACTGTTGGGATACCTCTGCCGAATGCGGCCTCGAAATGCAACGGCTGCGTCCTCCGGCATGTCGACGCGCGATCGTCTCTCCGTGGAAGCTGCGCGATTGTTCGCGGAGCGCGGTTATCACGGCACATCGGTCAACGACCTCGCGGTTGCCCTGGGGATCCACAAGAGCTCCCTCTACGCGTACATCTCCAGCAAGGAAGACCTGCTTGCCGATATCGCCCTAACTGGCGCGGCAGCCTTCCATGCCGCGCTGGACAAGGTGCCCGAGAATGCCGCGCCCGGGGAAAGGCTCCAGCTGGCGCTGCGGGGACATCTTGGCGTGGTTGAGGGCCAGCTTGATGTCGCCACGGTCTGGCTGCAGGAATGGCGATACCTGGCTGGAGACTACCGGGCGCTGTTCGTCAAGGAGCGGCGCCGCTACGAGCAGCGTATTCGCAATCTGCTCGAAGCCGCCGTCGAGGCCGGTGATCTGCGCGCGGATCTCGACGTGGCTTACGCGACCCTTGTGTTCCTGTCCCTCGCAAACTGGGCGTATACCTGGTTTGCCGCCGATACTGACGTCGAGCAAGTCACCTCGAAGTTCTTGTCGATCCTGCTTTGCGGGATCGGCTCGGAGGGCGCGTCGCGACGTCATGGCTAACGCCCGAGGCCGAGACCAAGAGCCGGCACCAGGGCCGTCAGCGCGGGACGCAGGCATCGGCAAGCCGCTCACATCATCAGGAGTCCTCCAGTGACCGGAAGGAACGTACCGGTAACGTAGCTGGCCTCGTCCGACACCAGGTACCGGACGGCCGCCGCGACGTCGTCAGCCGAGCCCATCGCGCCCATCGGGATGGTTTCGGTAATTGCCTGGCGGGCAGCCTCCGGCAGGCGGGCCGACATCTCGGTCGTGATGGCGCCGGGAACCACGCAGTTGACGGTCACGCCCTGGCGGGCGGTCTCGAGCGCGAGCGTTTTGGTGAGGCCGAAGAGGCCGGACATGGCGGCAGCGTAATGGGCCTGGCCGATGCGGCCGGTCTGGCCGACGTAGGAGCTGATGTTGACAATCCGGCCGGACTCACGGGCGAGGAAGTGCCCGAGGACGGCCCTGGACATGAAGAACGGGCCAGAGAGATTGGCGCGAATCACCTGTTCCCAGTCCAGCAGGCTCATCCTCTCGGCGGGACGGTCACTGGCAGTACCGGCGTTGTTAACCAGATAGTCGATCCGCCCGTACTGGTGCAGGATTTCGTCAACAACCCGCTGGCAGTCTCCTGGGTTACCCACATTCGCTTGATGGATTGAGATAGTCAGACCGTCGTCTCCCGCCGATTTCGCGAAGGACTCTGCCGCGTCGGTGTCGCGCTCGTACAACGCGGCGATCCTTGCTGCACTGCGGGCAAGGCATGTCGAGATGGCCGCGCCAATGCCTCGCGTCCCGCCAGTCACCAACGCGACACGGTCTTGCGCGTCATCCATGGAGTCCTCCTGCCTGTTTGCGCGGGCGGGCCATCACTGGAATACATAGGTGCCCGGCGCTGGCTCCTTCGCCGGGAATCGCTCGCTGCCTACGGCCGTTGGGGCAGTCTTCTTCGTGCCGGAACGCTCAGCGAAGCTGTCCAGCTCTGACCCGAATTGCAGGTCGACCTGCATTGCCGACCGGAGGAAGCGGCTCTCGCTCCAGGCGGGATCGCGAAATCGCTTGCCGGCGTTCGCGGGTTCCAGCTGCGACCTGCCGAGGCCGATCGTGAACAGCTCCACGGCGGTCCGCGGCAGGCCGTCCAGCGGCAATCGCGGTTGCCGCGCGACCTGCGCAGCTAGGAACCGCAGACCGCCCAGGGCGTCGCGCAGGCCGAAGCCGACGAACGGGCTCGGCCGGAGGAGCGCGTCTGCCCCGCCGGCGAGATGAGTCGCGCCGTCCGCGACGTCGCCGTGGTCTCCCGGGGCCAAAGATGGGGAAACCTTGGCGCCTGCACCGCGCCGCGACCCGCCTGGCCGGTGCCCGTCAGCGCCGCTCTGCGCGAGGACGGCCTCGTCGGCGGCGGCCATCAGGACAGCCTCTCGACGATCATCGCCATGCCCTGGCCGCCGCCCACGCACATCGTCTCCAGGCCGATCGTCCCTTCGCGGGCCCGCAGGCCGTTCAGCAGCGTGCTGAGGATACGCACCCCGGTCATCCCGAATGGGTGGCCCAGCGCGATGGCGCCGCCGAGCGGGTTCAGCTTCTCACTGAACGGGTCGACGCCGATGCTCTCGGCGGACGGGATGACCTGAGCGGCGAACGCCTCGTTGATCTCGACGATGTCCACCTCGTCAATGGTCAGGCCGGCCCGTTCCAGTGCCTGCTGACTGGACTCGATCGGACCCAGACCCATCATCTCCGGCTCCAGGGCGCTGAGCCCGGTCGAGACGATCCGGGCGAGCGGCTGGATCCCAAGCTGCCTGGCCCGCGTGTCGGACATCACCACCGCGGCTGCGGCTCCGTCGTTGAGCGGACACGAGTTTCCCGCTGTCACGCGGCCGTTCTTGCGGAAAACCGGCCTCAGGCCGGCCAGCTTCTCCTGCGTGGTGTCCGGCCGGGGCCCGTCATCGCTGGTCATCGTCGCCCCGCTGAGCAGCGGAACCGGGATGATCTCGCCCGCGAAGACCCCGTCCTTCTCGGCCCGCACGGCACGGGCGTGGCTCTGGGCGGCGAAGCGGTCCATCGCCTCGCGGCTGACATCGTGCTTATCGGCCACGTTCTCCGCGGTCTCGCCCATGCTCATGTACGCGCTCGGGAGGCCCTCGCGGTTGCCTGTGAACAGGCGGGGGTTGTACGTCTCCTGCTGGTCGGCGAACACGCCGAGAGGCGACCGCGTGCTCGACTCCACGCCGGCGCACACGAACGCGTCGCCCTCGCCGGCCTTGATGGCGTGGAAGGCTATCCGGACGGCCTGCAGCGAGGAGGAGCAGTAGCGGTTGACCGTCATCCCGGGAGCGCCGATGCCCGCCAGGATGCTGATGATCCGGCCCAGGTTGTGCGCCTGCTCGCCGCCGGGAAGCGCGCAGCCGCAGATGACGTCGTCGATCTGCCCGCGGTCGAGTTGCGGGATCTTCTTGAGCACCTGGTCGACGACGTACCCCCCGAGATCATCGGGCCGCTGATCGACGAGCGAGCCCTTGGCGGCGCGGCCAATCGGTGTGCGGCCAATGGCCGCGATCACAGCTTCTGGCATTGCTGGGCTCCCAGATCCCTTGACTTAGCTGGTCGGGGCTGGCGGCGGCGGCCCGGTGACCGGCGAGGACTCGCCGGGCTGGCGCGCGCCATCCCTGGCTGAGCCGGTTACGGCCCTGGTGATGACCACGTTCAGCCTGCCTTCGGCATGGCGGGCACGCAAGAGCTTCTTGTCGTACTTGCCGACGCTGGTGCGGGGCACCTCGTCTATAAACGCCCAGCGCTCGGGCAGCCACCACGTGACCACGCGGTCGGCGAGGTGCGCCCGGAGCTCCTCCGGAGTGACGGCCCTGCCAGGCGCGCAGGCGATGCAGGCGAGCGGCCGTTCTCCCCACCGCTCGTCTGGCGCGGCGATGACCGCGGCCTCGCGGACGGCCGGATGAGAGACGAGGGCAGACTCCAGATCCAGCGAGGAGATCCACTCGCCGCCCGACTTGACGACGTCCTTGGCCCGGTCGCTGATCGTGACGTAGCCCTCGGCGTCGATGCGGCCGACGTCGCCGGTGCGGAGCCAGCCGTCGTGGAATTGGGACGGTGCCGGGTCGAGGTAGTAGCCGGCGGTCACCCAGGGCCCGCGTACCTCGATCTCGCCGACGCTGCGCCCGTCGCGCGGCAGCACCTCGCCTCCGTCGTCCACGACGCGGATCTCGACGCCGCCAAGGACGCGGCCCGCGGTGGACCGATAGTCGATCGCGCGCTCCGCGCGGCCGGTCTTGGGCGGGAACGCCAGTGACGCGACCGGGCTTGTCTCGGTCAGGCCCCAGCCCTGGACGAGCCGGACGCCGAACCGCTGCTCGTACGCCTCGATCAGGCTGCGCGGGACCGCGGCCCCGCCGCACATGACCATCCGAAGCGCAGAGAGATCGACGGTCACCGGGTCCAGGCCGAGAAGGTCATACCACACTGTCGGAACGGCCGCGGCGAAGGTCGCCCGCTCCTCGGCAATCAGTCGGGCCAGCCGGGCCGCCTGGATGAACCGGCTTGGCAGCACCAGGTCGGCCCCGACCAGCCAGCCGGCGTACGGCAGCCCCCAGGCGCTACCGTGGAACATGGGCACGACGGGCAGGATGCGGTCGTACTGGCTGAGCCCGAGAGCCTCCCCGGAGCACACGCCAAGCGAGTGCAGGAACGTCGAACGATGGCTGTAGACGACGCCCTTGGGCAGGTCGGTGGTCCCGCTGGTGTAGCACATCGCGGCTGCCGCCGACTCCTCGAGCGCGGGCCACCGATACCCCGGCGGCTCCGACCTCAGCAGCTCCTCGTAGTCGATCGCGCCAGGCAGGCCGCAGCGATCGCCGCCGCCGAACACGATCAGGTGCCTGACCGTCGTCAGCTCGCCGATGAGCGGCGCCAAGACCGGCGCGAGGCTGGCATCGATGAGCATCACCGAGTCCTCGGCATGGCCGACGATGTAGCGGATCTGGTCCGGGGACAGGCGGATGTTGACGGTGTGCAGCACCGCGCCCATGCACGGCACGGCGAAGTACGCCTCCTGGTGCTCCTGGGTGTTCCAGGCGAAGGTGGCCACCCGGTCGCCGTGGCGGACGCCAAGGCGCCGCAGCCCGGCAGCCAGCTGCTCGGCCCGCTCGGCCAGCGCCGCGAAGCTGATGCGGCGCGTGCCTTCGGCCTCGGCGGTGACCACCACGCTGTCGGCGTACGTGGCCCGCCCGTGTTCGAAAATGTGGCCGACCGTGAGCGGAAAGTCCGACATCGTGCTGCGCATCTGCTAGGCCCCCCCGACCCGCGTTCGCTGCCCGGCCCAGTGCGGATCGCGCAGGTCGCGTTTGAGGACCTTGCCGGCCGCGGACTTGGGCAGTGGCTCGGTCCGCAGCTCGATCCGCCCGGGCACCTTGAAGCCGGCGATCCGGGCGCGGCAGTGGGCAATCAGCTCATCGGGCGTCACGTCCGCCCGGCAGACCACCACCGCGTGTACCGCCTCGCCCCAGCGCTCGTCGGGAACGCCGAAGACGGCAGCCTCGGCAACCGAGGGATGCGCGTAGAGAGCGCTCTCGACCTCCGCTGAGTAGACGTTCTCGCCACCGCTGACGATCATGTCCTTGACGCGGTCGACCAGGAAGAGGTAAGACTCCTCGTCCCGGTAGCCCAGGTCGCCAGTGCGGTACCAGCCGCCGGCCAGGACCTGGGCAGTCTCGTCCGGCTTGTGCCAGTATCCGGCCATCACGCTGGCGCCTCTCACGATGATCTCGCCCACCGTCCCGGGCGGCGCCTCAGCTCCGGAGCTGTCGATGACCCGGACATCGACGCCCACGGCTGGCTGGCCGCTCGAACTCACCCGCGGCGTGTCGAGTATGCGCTCCTCATGGGGAAGCAGCGTGGTGATCGGCGTCGCCTCGGTGGTGCCGTACACGTGCAGCAACTCGGCATCGGGGAAGGCCCGGCGGGTGCGCTTGAGCGTCTCGGTGGCGATGGGAGAGGCACCGTGACTCAGGTAGCGCAGCGAACTGACGTTCCTCGGACGCGCGACCTGGGCGCTGGCGGCAGCGGCCAGCATCGTCGGCACGAGCAGCGTGTGCGTGACGCCCTCGCGCTCGATGAGGTCGAGCGCGAGATCGGGGTCGAAGCTGGGCATCATCACGTGGGTCCCGCCGGCCCACACCGTGGCGATCATGGCGATCGTCCCGCCGGTGTGGAACATCGGCGACGCCACCAGCCACCGCGTGTCCCGGTCGAAGGGCCAGGTGGCCATGAAGTGAAGCCCGCTCGAGACCAGACTGCGATGGCTGTGCATCGCACCCTTCGCCGCCCCCGTGGTGCCGGAGGTGTAAAACAGGACGGCCAGATCGTCCTCGGCGATCCCCTCGCCCAGTGGCGCCTCGTCTGCCGCGGAGATCAGGTCCTCGTAGTCGTCGGGCATCGTCACGACGCGCTCGACCGCTGCGGCACCCGCGTAGGCGCCGTCGGCGAAGAGCACGCTCGGGCCTGCGTCTTCCAGGATCGCGCGCATCTCTGCGGCGGCCAGCCGCGAGTTGACGGGCACGAGGACGAACCCCGCGGCCGGAATCCCGAGGTAAAGCTCGAGGTAGCGGTCGGAGTTGAGCCCGATGACCCCGACGCGGTCGCCGGGTGCGAGTCCGAGCCTACGAAGGGCGCCGCCCAGCCGCCGACATCGCGAGCCGAACTCCGCATAGGCTTCCCGACGGTCACCGCAGACGACTGCGCAGGAGTCGGCCGCGATCCGTAGCGCCCGGTCCAGCGGCGCGGCGAAGGTGTACATCCAGATTCGCCTCCACGCACGAGGCCACGATGGCTGCCTCTTGCCGCCCGTCTCGGCTCCTGGGGGACGCTGAAGAGATTGCCGGTTTGACGGAGATTGCCGGTTTGACCGACCCCGAATCGTAACCGACCGTTCGGTTGGCCGTCAAGGGGCGCTGTGACTTGCGTCACGCTCCCGGTGTGAGTTAGATCCGACCGACCGACCGACCGTTCGTTGGTGTCTGCCGGACGGCGGACCTGGGGGTCCTGCCCGACGTATGCGTGACGGACCGCGCAATGACATAGTAAGGAGTCCCGATGGCAGCCCTTGTCTCCGCCCCGCAGATCACGCACGAGCAGCTGCGCATCAGGGGAATCCGGGTCCACGCCCAGCTGTGCGGGGAGGGCGAGCCGCTGCTGCTCTACTCCGGTATCTGGGGAGAGGTCGGGCTCTGGGAGCAGCTGCTCCCGTACCTTCAGGGATTCCGCACGATCGCGTTCGACCCGCCGGGCATCGGCCGCTCGCAGATGCCCCTCCTGCCGATGAGCATGTGGGCGCTGGCGGAGTTCGGCACCGCGGTACTCGACGAGCTCGGCGTGGCTAGCGCTCACGTGCTGGGCGCGTCGTTCGGCGGTGCGGTGGCACAGCAGATGGCGATCACGCACCCGGACCGCGTCCGTCGGCTGGTGCTCGTCTCGACCTCCTTCGGTGGCTTCGCCTTGCCAGGCAACTCTTCGGCGTTCCTGCACTTCATCAACCCAACGAGCTATCACGCGAAACGGCTGGAGCAGGTGGCGGGCACCATGTTCGGCGGACGCATGCGCACCGAGCCCGAGCTCGTGCGCTCGATGCACATCCGGCGGCCGAAGAACCCCTGGCAGGCCATGTACCGAATGGCTGGGCTGTTCGGCTGGACGAGCCTGCCCTGGCTGTGGGCCATCCGGCACCCAACGCTCGTCGTCGCCGGCGACGACGACCCAGTTACCCCGCACCTGAACCACCGGGTGATCGCGGCTCTCATTCCCGGGGCACGACTGCACACCGTCCGCGGCGGGGGGCACCTCGCGCTGCTCGACAGCGCCGCCGACGTTGCGCCGGTCATCACCAGTTTCCTGCGTGCTGACAGCGCGGCGCAGGTTGCCGGCGGCCCGCTCGCTGCCGCTCACCGTCAGCCGTCGTAGTCCAGCACGACCTTCTCGCTTGTCGGGTGACTCTGGCAGGTCAGCACGTATCCGTGCATGATCTCGTCCTGCTCCAGCGCGTAGTTCCGCTCCATGTCGACCGTGCCGTCGAGCAGCTTGGCCCGGCAGGTACCGCATACTCCGCCTTTGCAGGCGTACGGCGCGTCCTGGCGGACCCGCAGCACGGCCTCAAGGATCGGCTCCCCGCGCCGCGCAAGCTCGCACGTCGTCGCCCGGCCGTCCAGGGTGACGGTGACGGTGCTGCGCCCATCGGCGGCCGCGGCTACCCCGTTGTGCATCCGGGCTGGTGGCGGGAGCGCCCCGACGTGGAACAGCTCCTGGTGGATGCGCCCGCTGGCCACGCCGCAGCCGACCAGCACCAGCCGGGCCTCCTGCACCATGTCGAACGGCCCGCAGAGAAACCACTCGTCCACGTCCTCGGGCGGCAGCATCACGGCTAGCAGGCGGGTCAGCCGCTGCCGGTCGATGCGGCCGGACAGCAGGCCGGATTCCCGCTGTTCCCGGGTGAGGAAATTCAGCAGGCAGAACCGGTCAGGGTAGCGGTTCTTGAGGTCCTGCAGCTCCTCGAGGAACATGATCGAGCTGGTCGTCCGGTTACCGTACAGCAGGGTGACCTGGCTGCGCGGCTCGGCCTGCAGGGTGGTGGCGAGCAGCGACATGACGGGCGTTATGCCGCTGCCCGCCGCGATCGCGACGTAATGCTTGGCATTCGCCGGGTCGAGCCTGGTGAAGAACCGGCCGGTAGGCGTCATGACGTCGAGCAGGTCGCCGGGCCGCAGCCGCTCCGCCGCGTACGACGAGAACGCGCCATCGGGCAGCCGCTTCACCCCGATCCGCAGACGTCCCGATGGGGCGGGCGAGCAGATCGAGTAGTTACGGCGCACCCCGCGGCCGCCGAGATCGCACTGGATCGCGACGTGCTGGCCCTGGGTGAACCGGTACGCCTCGCGCAGCTCGTCCGGGACGTCGAAGGTGATGGCGACGCTGTCGTTGGTGAGCCGGTCGACCTCGGCGACGCGCAGCGGATGGAAAACTGCGTGGCGCTGCGCGGACCTGGTCGGCGTGGCCATCAGATCGCCTTGAAGTAGTCGAACGGCTCCAGGCAGGCGTTGCACGCGTACAGCGCCTTGCATGCCGTCGAGCCGAACCGGTTGATCTGCCGCGTGTCGGGCGAGCCGCACCGGGGGCAGCGCACGGACAGCGCCAGCGGAACCGGGCCGGAGCCGCGCTCACTGCGCCGTCCGGGCGGCGCGATGCCGAACTCCCGCAGCTTCCGCTTGCCTTCGTCCGACATCCAGTCCGTCGTCCACGCCGGCGAGAGCACGGTCCGCACCTCCACCTGGTGCCAGCCGCGGCGCGCGCAGGCGTCGACGATATCGCGGCGGATAACGTCCATCGCCGGGCAGCCGGAGTACGTTGGCGTGATCGTCACCTGCACCCGCCCGTCGCTGTCGAGCTTGACGTCCCGGAGAATGCCGAGGTCGGCGATCGAGAGCACCGGGATCTCGGGATCGGCCACTTGCGCGACCGCCTCGCGGATCGGCCCGAGGGCCATCGCGTTCACCACCTCGCCCCCGGGTGGGAACGGGCCATGTGCTGCATCTCCGCGAGCAGGTACCCCAGGCGCTCGGTGTGCAGGCCCTGCCGGCCGCCGCCGGGCGCGGTCCAGATGTCGGGCCGGATCAGTGTCGCCTCGCGCAGCACCGCGGTGACGTACTCGTCCCAGGCCGGCCGTAGCGCCGCGACGTCGACCGCTATGCCGTCGGCGGCCAGCGTCTGCTCCAGCGGATCGCTGCGGAACATCTCGTCGACATACGGCCAGACCCGCTCCACCCCGGCTTGCATCCGCCGGTGGGATTCGTCGGTGCCGTCGCCCAGCCGCAGCGTCCACTGCGTGGCGTGGTCGCGATGGTATGCGACCTCCTTGACCGCCTTGCCGGCCACGCCGGCCAGCGTCTCGTCTCGCGAGTTCTGCAGCCGCCGGTAGAGCTCCAGCTGGTAGCTCGAGAACAGCAGCTGGCGCGCCATCGTCTGGGCGAAGTCGCCGTTGTCGAGCTCGACGATGTGCAGGTTGCTGAACTGCCGCTCGTCGCGGAAGTAGGCCAGGTCGTCCTCGGTGCGGCCGTGGCCCTCCACCTGGCCGGCATACTCCAGCAGCGTGCGCGCCTGGCCGAGCAGGTCCAAGGCGATGTTGGCCATTGCGACGTCCTCCTCCAGCTCCGGCGCGGACGAGACCCACTCGCCGAGCCGCTGGGTGAGGATCAGCGCGTCGTCGCCCAGCCGCAGCGCGTAGCTGGCGAGCGCGGGCCGCATGATCACAGGTGCTGCACCTCGCCGGGGATGTCGTAGAAGGTCGGGTGACGGTATATCTTGTCGGCGGCGGGGGCGAAAAAGGAGTCCTTCTCCTCCGGAGAGCTCGCGGTGATCGCCGCCGCGGGCACCACCCAGATCGACACGCCCTCCTGCCGCCGGGTGTAGACGTCGCGGGCGTTGCGCAGCGCCATCTGCGCGTCCGGCGCGTGCAGGCTCCCGACGTGAGTGTGCGAGAGGCCGCGCCGACTGCGGACGAAGACCTCCCACAGCGGCCAGTCGCGGCTCATGCCACCGCCTCCGCCTGGCGGGCCCCCCCGGCGTCGCCCTGCGCCTGACGTTTCGCCGCATACGCCAGCGCCGCCTCGCGCACCCAGCTGCCGGCTTCGTGGGCGCGGACGCGGTGCTCAATTCGCTGCCGGTTGCACGGCCCGTCGCCCTTGACGACACGCCAGAACTCGGCCCAGTCGATGGGCCCGTAGTCGTAGTGACCGCGCATTTCGTTCCACCGCAGCTCGCGATCTGGCAGCGTGAGACCGAGCACGCCCGCCTGCGGCACGGTCATGTCGATAAACTTCTGCCGGAGCTCGTCGTTGGAGTGCCGCTTGATCCGCCACGCCATCGACTGGACGGAGTGGGCAGACTCGTCGTCGGGCGGACCGAACATCATCAGCGACGGCCACCACCAGCGGTCGACCGCGTTCTGGGCCATCTCCCGCTGCGCGGGCGTGCCGTGCGAAAGTGTGTTCAGGATCTCGAACCCCTGCCGCTGGTGGAAAGACTCCTCCTTGCAGATGCGGACCATCGCACGGGCGTACGGCCCGTACGAGCAACGGCACAGTGCCACCTGGTTGGTGATCGCGGCGCCGTCGACCAGCCAGCCAATCGCGCCCACGTCGGCCCAGGTGAGGCTCGGGTAGTTGAAGATGCTCGAGTATTTCTGCCGGCCGGAATGCAGCAGCTTGAGCAGGTCGGAGCGGTCGGCGCCGAGCGTCTCGCTCGCGCTGTATAGGTAGAGCCCGTGGCCCGCTTCGTCCTGGACCTTCGCGATCAGGATTGCCTTCCGGCGCAGGCTCGGGGCGCGGGTAATCCAGTTGCCCTCCGGCTGCATTCCGATGATCTCCGAGTGCGCGTGCTGGGCAATCTGGCGAACCAGCGTCTTCCGGTAGGCCTCCGGCATCCAGTCACGCGGCTCGATCCGCTGGTCGGCGGCGATCATCCGCTCGAACCGATCCTCCGGCCCGCAGTCCGCAGCCGCGGCGGGCGGCCCGGCGCCGGGCTGGGGAAGATTCCTCACAGGTTCTGGCGATGCGCGCATTCCCGCCTCCGGGATTAACCAACCGACCGTTCGGTCTACGATACGTTCGTTGCCAGCTCCGGTCAACGAGGCCAGCGCGCCCCAGCAGGATGCCGTGCCGGGCCCGCTCCGTGTCCTCGCGCTGCCTGGCCGTCATGACGGCCACTCCCTCGCCACCATGGTGAGAATGTCGTACCTGGCCACCGGGGAACCGTCCTGCTTGGTGACAAAGGTGTCCCAGCGGACCTCGCCGTGCTCGCTGCCGCCGCGCGGGGTGATTGCCTTGCAGGTGAGTGTCACGGTCAGCTGGTCGCCAGGGTAGACCGGGGTGAGGAAGCGCAGGTTGTCGATGCCGTAGTTGGCGAGCACCGGCCCCGGGTCTGGGTCGACGAACAGGCCGGCAGCCAGTGAGACGACCAGGTAGCCATGCGCCACGATGCCGTCGAAGAAGGGATTCTCGGCCGCGGCCCTGGCGTCGGTGTGCGCATAGAAGGTGTCTCCGGTGAACTCGGCGAAGTGCGCGATGTCCTCGGCAGTCACCGTCCGCGGCCCGGCCACGACCGAATCTCCCACCCGCAGCTGGGCAAGCGACTTCCGGAACGGATGGGTCCCGTCGATGGTGCGTTCGCTGCCCGGCACCCAGCGGCGGGTAAGCGCCGCGAGCACCCGCGGGCTGGCCTGGACGGCGGTGCGCTGCATGTGGTGG
>CABEAR010000459.1_pt1 | contig 15099 bp, 9 predicted proteins | sample 3422041 | NCBI WGS metagenome assembly CABEAR01 (sample SAMEA5534326, study PRJEB31848) | metagenome | biome: tundra; feature: field; material: soil | place: USA | collected 2013-05 | depth 0.15 m | reverse complement strand
GCCGCCCTGGTGCCGGCAGCTAGCTGCTGGCTATTTCACGATGCGGATGACGCGTTCCATGCCGAGCTGAGTGTGCTCGCGGCCATCCTGGGTGTCCATGAAGCAGGCCAGCACCCAGTAGCTGGGGCGGGCGCTGATTACTTCCTGCTGGTAGGAGCGCCGGCCGGGATCGCAAGTGACAGTGCTGCCGCGGCGACAGCGGCACCGGCGGCGATCGATGCAATGTGCTTCAATGTCCCCCTCCTTCAGTTATGTGACTGGATGTAGCTAATTTTTCGGGCGAAATGGTGATTTACTCGGTCACGGCTGACAGGCCTGACGCGGCCCGTTACGACGGTGCCCGCTGGTCACGGCACCGGCCAGGATGGTGCCAGGCATCCGGGGGTGTGCCTAGTACCACCACCGTTCCTCGCGTCTGCTCACTGGCAGTTACTACTGTTCTGTGCGACAACTAGCAGGATGGAGCACTCTGCGGCGCCGCCCCGGCCTGCCATTGACGTCTTCCTCGCCGACGACAACCTGATCGTCCGCGAGGGAGTGCGCGCGCTCATCGAGCGCAACGCCGACCTCCGGGTGGTCGGAGTGGCCGCCGACTATGACGAGGCGGTGAGCGGCTGCGCCGCCACCGAGCCGCAGGTGCTCGTCACCGATGTCCGGATGCCGCCCTCGTTCCAGCGCGAGGGCATCGATGCGGCGAAGGAGGTGCGCAAGCGTCATCCGGGGACCGGCGTGGTGGTGCTGTCCCAGTACGACGACCCGGAATACGCCGTGTCGCTGCTGGCGGAGGGCTCGGCCGGGTACGGCTACCTGCTGAAGGACCGCATCGCCGAGGGCAGTCAGCTCGCTGATGCCATCCGCAGCGTGGCGACCGGCGGCACCGCGCTCGACCCGGCCATTGTCGAGGCGCTGCTCCGGCCGGTCGTCCCGCCAGGAGGCCTGCTGCCCGCCGAGGAAGAGCTGCTCGGTATGGTGGCCGAGGGCAAGCCGATCAAGGCCATCGCGGCGGCCCGGCATGCGCCGCCCGAGGCGATCGACGCCGAAGTGGAAGCGGTCTTCGTCAAGCTGGCCGCGGGCGTGGCGACCGGCAACCCGGCGGCGCTGAACCGCCTGCGGCTGCTGCATCAGGCCATCGTCGACCGCGAGGAGCAGGGCGAGACGCTGTCCCGGCTGCTGCCCGGCGGCCTGGCCGAGAAGCTCCGCGGCGGCACCCAGCGCATCGGGGAGACCGAGCGCGTGGTCGTGACCGTGCTGATGAGCGACATCCGGTCCTACTCCACCATCGCCGAGCACGCCGACCCGAGCCAGCTTGCCGGGCAGCTCAACACGCACCGTGCCGCCATGAACCGTGCGATTCTCGGAGAGGGGGGCACGGTGATGCAGTTCGTCGGCGATGCGGTGATGGCGGTTTTCGGCGCGCCGTTCCCGCAGCCGGATCACGCCGACCGCGCAGCGACCGCAGCGGCAGGCATGCACTCACTGCAGGCCGAGATCAACAGCCGGTGGGCGGCTGACAAGCTGCCTGCCTTCGGCCTTGGCATCGGGCTGTCGACGGGAGAGGCTGCCGCTGCGCTGCTGGGCTCCGAGGAACGGCTGGAGTACACGCTCGTCGGCGACACGGTCAATCTTTCTCAGCGGCTGCAGCAGCTCGCCGCGGCCGGCGAGACCGTGCTCTCCGAAGCCACCCGCACGGCGCTGACGCTGGCGGCGAGCACCATCGCGCTGCCCGCCCAGCTGGTCAAGGGCCGTGATACGCCGATCATCGCCTACAAGCTCGCTCAGCTTGGCGCCCGCGTTGCGGCCGCGCTGCACGACGTTTCTGCTGATCCGATGACTAGCCGGATGGGGACCTGATGAACGAGAAGCTGCCCGCTCTGACGGTGCGGGGCGTGCGCAAGACATTCGAGGCAGAAAACGCCCCGGTGCGGGCACTGCGCGGCGTCGACCTGACCGTGGCGGCGGGCGAGTTTGCCGCCCTGATGGGACCATCCGGCTGCGGCAAGTCGACGCTGCTGAATCTCGTGGCCGGGCTCGAGGTCCCGGACGAGGGCACGATCATGGTCGCCGGCGAGGAGGTGACCGGACGCGGCGAAGACGATCTTGCCCGGCTGCGGCGCAGGCACATCGGCATCATCTTCCAGTTCTTCAACCTGCTGGAGGGGATGACGGTGCTGGAGAACGTCGCGCTGCCCGCGGTGATCGCGGGCCGCAAGCGGCGGATGGCCGAGACCAGGGCCCGTGACCTGCTGGACCTGCTCGGCATCGGCGACAAGGCCGCCGCCGCTCCCGGCGTGCTGTCCGGCGGGCAGCGCCAGCGGCTGGCGATCGCCAGGGCGCTGGCCAATGAGCCCACGCTGCTGCTGGCCGACGAGCCGACGGGCGCGCTGGATTCCGACGGCGGCCAGGAAGTCATCGAGCTGCTGAGCCGGCTGCACCGCGGCGGCCAGACCATCGTCCTGGTCACCCACGACGCCCAGGTCGCCGCCGCGGCGCAGCGGATCGTCCGGATGCTCGACGGGCGGATGGTGGCGGCGGAAGCAGGCGGCCCGGGGCGCGGCACGGTCGTCACGGCTGAGGCCCGCTAGCCATGCACCCCGGTGCCATCCGAGTCGCCTGGTACCGCGGCCGTGCCACCCTGCGCCGGCGCCTGCCCGGCTACCTTGGCCTGGCCATCCTGATCGGCCTCCTCGGCGGCACCGCCATGGCCGCGGTGACCGCTGCCCGGCGCACCGACTCCTCCTACCCCGACTATCTCGCCAGCACGAACCCCTCCGGCGTCATCACCCAGCCGAACGCGAGCTTCAGCAACGCGACGACCCTGGCCCAGGCGTACCGGCTTTACCAGCAGCTGCTCACCCAGATGCGTCACCTTCCGCACGTGCGGGCGCTGGTGAGCGCCGACGCGCTCAACGCAGCGACGCTCACGCCGCGCGGCGGGTTCGGCTCTATCCTGTTCACCCAGGTGCAGCTGGTCGCCAGCAGCGACGGCATGTTCTCCCGCCAGGACCGGGTGACGATCGTTTCGGGACGCCGCGCGGTGCGGCCGGACGAGGTGATTGCGACCAGCCGCGCCGCCGCCCTGCTGCACCTGCACGTCGGCTCGCGGATCCGGGTCGGGATCTGGGCCGGGACCACTAAGCCCGGCCTGCCGCCGTTCTACCGGAAGCTCGACCTGAGGGTGACCGGGATCGGCGTGGTCAGCACCCAGGTGGTGCAGGACGACATCGACGCCGACCGCACCGGCTTCCTGATCGGGACGCCGGCCCTGGACCGGGAATTCGTCCCCTGCTGCACCGCCACGTCCTATGTCGGCCTGCGGGTGGCAGGCGGCGGCCGTAACCAGGCAGCCGTCGGCCAGGAATACGAGAACCTGGAGACCACCAGCTCGTTCTACTCCGGCCAGACCGGTCAGGTGCTGCAGCTCCTGGAGGTCTACGACACTGCGGCGATCGAGGCGGAGGCACAGCGGGCGATCCGCCCGGAGGCGATAGCGCTCGGCGTATTCGGGATTATCGCCGGGCTTGTCGCGCTGATCATCGGCGCCCAGTCCATCTCCCGGCAGCTGCAGGCCGGGGCCGCCGACGCGGCGATTCTGCGGGCGCTCGGCGCCGGGCCCGCGGCCGCCACGGCGGATGGGGTGCTCGGGATCCTGACCGCGATCGTCGCCGGGGCATTGCTCGCGGTTGCGGTCGCCATCGGCCTGTCGCCGTTCTCGCTGTTCGGCCCGGTCCGCGAGGTGGTACCGGGACGCGGGATCTACCTCGACTGGACGGTACTCGGGCTCGGCGCACTCGGGCTGGCCCTGGTCCTGGGCGGCGTCGCGGCCGCGACCGGCTACCGGCAGGCACCGCACCGGGTCACCGCCCGCCAGCCGGCCGCCGGGCGCGGGTCAGCCCTGGTCAGGGCCGGGCTGAGCGCCGGGCTGCCGCTGGCCGGCGTCGCGGGGATGCGGTTCGCGCTGGAGCCGGGCCGGGGACGCACGGCGGTGCCGGTCCGCTCGGTGATCGCCGGCGCGGTGCTGGCCGTCATCGTGGGCGCGGCGACGCTGACGTTCGGAGCGAGCCTGGGCTACCTGGTCTCCCATCCCGGGCTGTACGGGTGGAACTTCAGCTACGCCCTGTACAGCACTGACGGGTGGGGACCGTTCCCGCCCTCGCTGACCAGCCCGCAGCTGCACCGTGACCGGCTGGTGGCCGCCGCCACGGGCGTGTACTTCCTGACCGTCCAGATCGACAAGCAGACGATCCCGGCCATCCTCTCGCCGGTGCATTCCGCGGTCGCACCCCGCCCGCTGTCCGGTCACGGCCTTGACGGGCCCGGCCAGATCGTGCTCGGCCCTGGCACTCTCGCCGCGCTGCACAAGCGGGTCGGCGACGAGGTCACCGTGCAGCTGGGGCCGGTCATACGCGACGCGCAGCTGCGGATCGCCGGCACTGCCGCCCTGCCCGCGATCGGCGACACGCTCAGCATCCACCCCTCGCTGTCCACCGGCGCGATCCTGCCCACTCAGGTCGTAGCACCGGCTGCGCTGCAGGAAGGCGGCCCGCACTACTCCGGGCCTAACGCCATCTTCGTGCGGCTGCGGCGCGGGGTGAGCCAGGCGGCGGGGCTGCGGTCGCTGCAGCAGATCACCGGCGCGTACAACGCGCTCGTGCACTCACCGCGGATCGTGGCCAGGGGCGGCCCCACCGCGCTGGAACTTCAGGCCAACGTGCTGCCGGCCCAGCGGCCGGCCGAGATCGTGAACTACAAGACGATGGGCGCGATGCCCGCCATCCTGGCCGGCGGGCTGGCCGCCGGCGCGGTCACCGGGCTCGGGCTGACACTTGTCGCCTCGGTCCGCCGCCGCCGCCGTGACCTCGCACTGCTGAAGACGCTCGGCTTCACTCGACGGCAGCTGGCCAGCGCCATCGCCTGGCAGGCGTCGGCTATCGCCGCCATCGGCCTGGTCGTCGGCGTTCCGCTGGGAATCGCAGCAGGCCGGTGGCTGTGGCTCCTGTTCGCCCGCGAGCTCTCCGCCGTCCCCGACCCGGTGATCCCGGCAGTATCGATCGGCCTGGCCGCCCTGGCGGCCCTGATCCTGGCCAACCTCGTCGCTGCGGTACCCGGCCAGAGCGCTGCCCGCACCCGTGCCGCGCTCATGCTGAGGTCCGAATGACGCCAGTCAGGGGACGAGGATGACCGGGCAGGTATTGCGGATCGCATGGTACCGGTTCCGCGGGACGTTCAGCCGCCGGTGGGGCGGCTACGTCGCACTCGCTCTGCTGATCGGACTCGTCGGCGGCGCGGCGATGGCCGCCACGACGGCCGGCCGCCGGACCTATTCGTCTTACCCGGATTACCTGGAAGGCACCAATCCCTCGGACCTCCTCGTGGTGCCGCAGACGAACACTTACGCGCCAGGCCTGGTGAAAGGGCTCGCCGGGCTACCGCATGTCCGGAGCGTGCAGGCGGGCGACCAGCTCACCGCCGCGACTCTCAGGCCGAACGGGGGCATCGGTACCATCCTCGTAACCCAGGTGGAGCTGGTCGCTAGCCCGGACGGCCTGTTCTCCAGCCAGGACCGGCTGACGATCGTTCAGGGCCGAATGGCCGATCCCAGGCGGCTCGACGAAGTCGTGGCCACTACCGAGGCCGCCGCAATCCTCGGCCTCCATCTGGGTTCGCGCATCCCGGTGGGAATTGACCAGGACAGCGCTAGGGACGTCACGCCCTTCTACCGGAAGCTCGACCTGACGGTGGTTGGCCTGGGCGTGCTGAACGTCCAGATCGTCCACGATGACATCGACACGAATAGGACCGGGTTCCTCGTCGGCACTCCTGCCCTGGTGCGGAAGTACGGGTCATGTTGCGCCACCAACAGTTACGACGGCCTCCAGCTCGCCGGCGGCAGCCGGAGCGACGCCGTGGTCGAGCAGAGCTATGAACATCTCCTGGGTACCAGCCCCGCTACCAGGCAAAGCGGCGGCCAGCTCGTGCTCTACATAACCTCGGCCATCGAGGCGCAGGCGCAGCGGGCCATCCGCCCGGAGGCCATCGCACTCGGGGTATTCGGGGTGATCGCGGGCCTTGCCGCGCTGATCATCGGGATTCAGTCCATCTCCCGGCAGCTGCGCTCCGGCGCCGGGGAGACGGAAATTCTGCGCGCGCTGGGCGCCGGACCAGCGGCGACAATGGCGGACGGGCTGCTGGGAGTCCTGGGTACCGTCGTCACCGGGGCGCTGCTGGCGATGGCTGTAGCCGTCGGCCTCTCACCTTTGACCTTGTTCGGGCCGGTGGGCACGGTGGAACCAGCGCGAGGTGTCTACCTCGACTGGACAGTGCTCGGCTTGGGAGGACTCGGGCTGGTCCTTGCGCTGGGCGGGGCGGCCGCCGGCCTGGCGTACCGGCAGGCTCCAGGCCGGCTGGCCGAGCGCGTCGTCCGCGAGCGGGGGTCGGGACTGGTCCGGACTGCCCTGGCCGCCGGGCTCCCGACATCGGGCGTCGCAGGCCTGCGGTTCGCTCTGGAGCCGGGTCGCGGGCGCACCGCGGTGCCGGTCCGCTCGGTCATGGCGGGCGCCGTGCTGGCAGTACTGGTAGGCGTCGCCACGCTAACCTTCGGCGCCAGTCTGAATGCGCTGATCTCACATCCTGCCCTGTACGGATGGAACTTCAATTACGCCCTCTACTCGGTTGACGGCTACGGGCCCCTGCCACTCCGGTGGACCGGCCCGCTGCTTGCCCGCGACCGGCTGGTGGCCGCTTCCACCGGGGTCTATTTCGCCACGGTCGAAATCGATGGCCAGACGGTCCCGGCCATCGTCTCCCCCGTCCACGCCGCGGTGGCCCCGCTCCCGCTGTCTGGCCAAGGGCTGGACGGAGCCCGACAGATCGTGCTCGGCCCCGCGACGCTGTACCAGCTGCACAAGCGGGTGGGCGGCACCGTGACGGTATCGGAGGGGCAGGTCATCCGCCCGGTGCGGCTGCGCATCGTTGGCACCGCCGCCCTTCCTACGATCGGTGACGTTCTCGGCGTGCATGCGTCGATGAGCACCGGGGCGATCTTTTCCATCCAGGTGGCATCCACGGCAGCCCGGGACGACTACGGCCCGATCTCCGGCCCCAACGCAATCTTCGTCCGGCTGCGGCCAGGGGTGAGCCCGTCGGCCGGGTTGCAGTCACTTGAGCGGATCACCCGACAGCTCAACAGGGACGCAACCTCGCCACAGGCGACCGCCGTCGTTGGCGACGCCGCGAAATACATCAACTTCGCCTCAGTGCTGCCGGTGCAGCGGCCGGCCGAGATCGTGAACTACCGGACGATGGGCAGGATGCCGGCCTTTCTGGCCGGCGGCCTCGCAGCCGGGGCGGTGGCCGCCCTCGGCCTGACATTGGTCGCCTCTGTCCGGCGCCGGCGCCGTGACTTCGCGCTGCTGAAAACGCTCGGATTCACCCGGCGGCAGCTAGCTGCCGCCGTCGCCTGGCAGTCCTCGGTGATTACCACCGCAGGACTGGTGATCGGCGTGCCACTGGGTATCGCCGTCGGCCGCTGGCTGTGGCTGCTGTTCGCCCACGAGCTATCGGCGGTTCCCGAGCCGACCGTCCCCGTCGGCTCGATCGTCCTGGCCGGGCTGGCCGCGCTCCTCCTGGCTAATGCAGTCGCGGCGATTCCCGGCCGTCGAGCCTCTCGAACACCGGCGGCTGACCTGCTGCGAGCGGAGTGATGATGAACAGCGAGGTGGTGGTGAACGCAATCGTCGATATCTCGGCCGACGTAGTCCCACCGCGGCGCGGCAGCACCGGGCGGCGGATGGTGGCCGGGATGGTCCTTCCCGCGCTCGCAGCCGTTATCGCGGTAATCGGGCTCCGCGTGCCAGCGTCCGCCACGCTCCCATCCCTGCAGGCCGTCGCCTTCGGCCTGGTCCTGGTCGGCGCGTTGTCGGGCGTCATCCTTGCCAGGGCGCCAGACCGGGTAGCCCAGTGGCAGGTGGCATTCGGCGCGCTGACGGCATCTGTCGCGCTGACCGCCGCTCGGATCGGCGACGAGGTCTCCAGCGGGCAGCATCGCGCTGCCCGTGCGGTTGCCACGCTCGCCGTGCCGTTCATCATCGCGATCTCCTTCCACCTGCTGCTCGCCCTGCCCGACGGACGGCTGCGCGGCCACGGCAGGCGGATCGCCGCCGGCCTGGCATATGCCGCAGCAGCGGGCGCCGGCATCGTGCTAGTCATCGTCGGACGGCCGGTCCCGGCCGCGGCGGTAGCCCTCGCCTGGCCGCTGGCTCTGGCGAGCGCTCTCCCGGCGGTTCGGCTCCGCTACCTGGCAGTGGCCGGGCGCGACCGGGAGCGGATGCAGTGGATGGCCGTCGGCGCGGTGCTGGCGGCCGATGCGGCGCTGGTTGTCGTCGTCCTGCACATGCTCGTCGGCTGGCCGGGGCCCGTTGCCGCCGTAGCCGCTGGCTGCGCGATCTTCCTTCCGCTCGGCATGATGGCCGGGGAGCTGCGCGGGCTCGGGCCCTACGGCGGCCGCGTCCTGGTCCACGTCCTCTCGATCGCAGGATTCTCCCTGGTGGTCGCCATCATTTACCTGGTGATCGTCTTCGGCATCGGAACGCCGCCGCATGACTCGGCAGACCGCGGCGTTCTCGGGTTGTCGATGCTGGCGGCGGCGGTGGCGGCCATCGGCTATCTGCCGGCCAGGGACCGCCTGGTCACTTCGGCAACCCGTTTTGTCTACGGGGCAAGAGAGGCGCCCGACGAGGCGCTCCGCACTTTCGGCAGCCGCCTCACCCGGGCAATCCCGATGGACGAGCTGCTGCTGCAGCTCGCTGAGTCGCTGCGCAAGACCATGGGGCTGACCAGAGCCGAGGTCTATACCGGGATGGGAGACGTGCTGGAGCGCGCGGTGTCGGTGCCCGATGCCGGCCCCCGATCGATCGTCGTCACGCAGCGCGAGCGTCCTGTCGTCACCAGGGCCGGGGTTTCAGGCAGCGCCTGGGTATCGGTCTGGCTGCCGGCCCTGCTGGAGGGCCGTGAGGACGCGCAGCTGCGGATGTCACCGGTCAGTCACGGCGGCGAGCTCCTCGGCCTCATCGTCGTCGAGCGGCCCGCCGCGGCCGACAGCTTTTCCGAGGACGACGACCGCGTGCTCACCGAGCTTGCCCGCCAGGTCGGCCTCGCCTTTCACAACGCGCAGCTTGACGCGACGCTGCAGACGACACTGGACGAGCTCCGCGGCCAGGCCGAGGCGCTGCGTGAATCGCGGGCCCGCATCGTGGCCAGCGGCGACGCCGAGCGGCGCCGGGTCGAACGCAACCTGCACGACGGGGCCCAGCAGAACCTCGTCGCTCTGGCGGTGAACCTCCGGCTGACCCGTGATCTCGTCACCGACGATCCGCCGGCGGCGGCAGAAATGCTCGACGAGATCGCCGCGGAAGTGAAGCGGACCATCCAGGAACTGCGCGAGCTCGCGCACGGCATCTATCCGCCGCTGCTGGCCGACAGCGGGCTTGGCGAGGCGCTGCGGGCAGCCGCCAGCCGCAGCCCGCTCGCCGTCAATGTGTCCGGCACCGGGATCGGCCGGTACTCCGCCGACATCGAGGCCGCAATTTATTTTTGCTGCCTCGAAGCGCTGCAGAACGCCGCGAAACACGCGCCGGACGCCAGCGCGGAAATCCGGCTGTGGGAGGAGTCGGGCGGCCTGCTGTTCTCGGTCATCGACGACGGCCCCGGCTTCGATGCCGAGCGTGCACGCAAGGGCCACGGTTTCGTGAACATGGCTGACCGGCTTGGCGCTATCGGCGGCACCGTGCGCTGGCAGTCAGAGCCAGGGCACGGTGCGCAGATCCGCGGCACGATACCCCTGGTCTGATCCGGGCAGGTTCGTTCTGCTGCGAGCCGTCAGGCGGGCTTGAACAGGCCAGCGTGCCTGTCTGCCCAGATCCGGCGCAGCGCGTCGGCGCCGAACTGCTCCTTGTTGAGGTAGCCGCTCGCGCCGCTGGCCGCGGCACCGCTGGGAAGGTCACTGGTGTCATAGGTCGAGCAGAGGATGACGATGACATCCGGATGTGCGGAGGTGATCTGGCGGGTTGCCTCGATCCCGCTCATCTCCGGCATGTTGATATCCATCAGCACCAGGGCCGGATGCAGTCTGTCGACGAGCTCGATTGCCTCCCGGCCGCTGGCGGCCTCGCCGACGAGCTCGAAGGCTTCCATCCGGCGAAGGACCGCCTTCGCTGCCGAGCGGAACGGCATCTGATCATCCACGACCAGGACAGGGTGCGAGCGGGTCACCCCCTCAGCTTCGCATGCGCGTCCCGCGGCACCCAGGGTGCTGCCATCCGGCGGCGGGTGTGGCCACCTTCCCGGCGCCGCAACAGCGTCAGCTATCCCCTCGCTGGCTGAGGAAGAGGAGCACCGCCTTGACCCGGCGGTTGATATCTTTCTCTTCCGACAGGCCCAGCTTCATGAAGATCGAGTTGGTGTGCTTCTCCACGGCGCGCTCGGTGACGAACACGGCAGCAGCGATCGCAGAATTGCTCTTGCCCTGAGCCATCTCGGCAAGAATCTCCGTCTCCCGGGGAGTCAGCGACGACAGGCCCGCCTGGCGTTCGCGCGTTCGCGCCCGCACCAGCTCATCCACCACCAGGGGGTCGATGACCGAGCCGCCCTGCGCGACCGTCCGGATGGCGTGCGCCAGCTCGTCAGCACTTCCCACGTGCTCTTTGAGCAGGTAGGCGCGGCCGGACGAGCCATGCTCGAGGAGTGCCACGGCATAGGCGGGCGCGGTGAACTGGCTGAGCACCACCACGCCGGTCTGCGGGTGATGCTCCCAGATCCAGGCAGCAGCCTTTACACCCTCGTCTGTTCCGGTCGGCGGCATTCGGATGTCCGTGACAACCACATCGGGCCGCTGCTCGCCGACGATCTTGAGCAGCTGCGGCAGATCGGCCGCCACGCCGACGAGCTCAAAGTCCTCATTCGCGGCAACAAGACGCGATATGCCCTCCCGCAGCAGGGCATGATCCTCCGCCAGCGCGACCCGGATCGTTGCCATTGAGCCGTGATGGTAGCGCGCCGCCGCGAAGTAGGACAGGCCGATGCCGATGCCGATGCCGATGCCGATGCCGCCGGCCGTCACGCTCCGAGCCGAGTAGCGCCACGCCCGGCACGCAGACTGCCGGGCTGTCTGCTGCCAGACTGTCTGCTGCCAGACTGACCGCCGGGAGACTGACTGCCGGAGACAGCGGCAGCAACGGGACGGGAGCCGTGGGGTGAACACGTCAGAGCAGCAAGCCGCGCCGGGGGCGGATCCGGCGAGAATCGCGGGCGTCGGATCCGTCGGCAGGCACATCGCACCCGATGACGCGGCGGGCGCCCCGCACCCGCTTGACCCGCTCACGGCAGAGGAGTTCCGGCGAGTCGCCGCCGCCCTCGGACGCGACCGCGGCCTGGATGCGAGCTGGCGATTTGCCTCGATTGAGCTGGCCGAGCCGGACAAGGCGGCGCTGCGCGCGCATCTGGCCGGCTCGCTAGTGCGGCGCGAGGCGGTCGCGATCTGCTGGAACCGCGCAACCGGGCAGGCCTACCGCGCTGTGGTGTCGCTGGCCGATGACACGGTCGTCGCATGGCAGGAGCTGACGGGCCAGCAGCCGAACATGACGCTGGACGAGTGGCATGAGTGCGATGAGATGCTGCGCAACCACCCTCAGCTCGCAGCTGCGCTGGCCCGGCGCGGCATCACCGACATGCGCCGCGTGCTCACCGATGTCTGGGCCTATGGCGCGGCGCTCGTCCCCGAGCGCTATCGCGGCCTGCGGATCGGCTGGTCGGACGTGTGGTACCGGGCAAGCGAGGACGGCAATCCTTACGCGCATAGCGTCACTGGCCTGCATCCGGTCGTGGACCTCGGCCGGATGGCCCTGCTGGAAATCGAGGACAGCCTCGATGATGGGACGGCCGCCGACCGCCCCGAGGTCATGGGCGAATACCTGCCCCAGCTCATTCCCGCGCCGCTGCGGGAGGTAAAACCGCTGCACATCAGCCAGCCCGAGGGGGCATCGTTCAGCCTGGACGGCCGGCTGCTTTCCTGGCAGAACTGGCAGATGCGCCTTGGCTTCAACTACCGCGAGGGCCTGCTGCTGCACACCGTCGGGTTCCGTGACGGGCAGCGGCTGCGCCCGATAGCCCACCGGCTCTCGTTCGCCGAGATGATCGTCCCCTACCGAGACCCCACCCCTGATCACTATCGCCGTACTGCGTTCGACATCGGCGAGTGGGGCCTTGGCTTCATGACCACCTCACTGGAGCGCGGCTGCGACTGCCTGGGCGAGATCACCTACCTGGACGCCGTACTGCACGACACCGCTGGCGAGCCGCGGACCATACCGAACGCCATCTGCATCCACGAGGAAGATCACGGGGTCCTGTGGAAGCACGTGGATGCGGCCTCCGGCACGGAGGTCCGGCGATCGCGGCGGCTGGTGGTCTCGTTTCACGTGACCGTCGCGAACTACGAGTACCTGGTGTACTGGCGCTTCTACCAGGACGGGAGTATCGAATGCGAGGTGCAGGCCACCGGCATCATGGTTACCTCGTACTTCCCCGAGGGCAGCCAGCCTCCCTACGGGGCGCTGGTCGATCAGCGCACCTACGCGCCCTTCCACCAGCACTTCATCGTAGCCCGCCTCGACCTGGACATAGACGGGCAGGTGAACACGGTCTACGCGACGCAGTCGCAGGCCCTGCCGGTTGACAGCGCCAACCCGTACGGGCTCGGCCTGGTCGTCCAGGACACGCCGCTGCGCACCGAGAGCGAGGGCAAGCAGGACTACGACTGGCAGGTGCAGCGAGCCTGGAAGGTGGTCAACGAGACTGCCCGGAACGGCCTGGGGAATCCCGTCGGCTACAAACTCGTGCCGACCGGGTGCTTCCCGGCGATGCTGGACCCGTCATCGCCGGCTTTCCGGCGAGCCGAGGTGGTCGGCCACACCCTGTGGGTAACCCCGTACCGCGCCGACGAGCGGTGGCCATGCGGCGACTTCCCGAATCTCAGCGAGCACGACAGCGGGCTGCCCCGGTGGACCGCACAGAACAGGTCCATCGAGAACGCCGACGTGGTGCTCTGGTACGTCTTCGGCATCCATCACATCACCCGGCCCGAGGACTGGCCCGTGATGCCGGTTGACAGCACCTCGTTCTGGCTGAAGCCCGTCGGCTTCTTCGATCGCAACCCGGCGCTGGACGTGCCGCCGAGCCCGCCGCACTAGCGCGCCCCGACGGCCGCGGCAGGAGCTTACAGCCGACCCGCCTCGTAGCCGGTAACGGCGAACGAGTCGGTGTCGGTCGTCACCCACACCTGGTTGCGGCCAGCGCCCTTAGCCCGGTAGAGCGCCACGTCGGCCGCCGCGAGCAGCTCAGTAAGGTCCTCGCCCGCCCCGCCCAGCACGGCTACTCCGATCGACACCGTTAGCGTGATCGGCTCGGCGCCTGGTGTGCTGGTGGGCTCTATGCACAAGCCGGCGACCTCGGCGCGGATGCGCTCGACGATATTGCGCGCGCCCAGTTCGTCGGTCTGCGGCAGCAGCAGGGCAAACTCCTCCCCGCCGAACCGGCCGACCAGGTCGTACTCGCGCACGAGCGCCTGGAGCGTGGCGCTGACGGTGCGGAGGGCATCGTCACCCGCCAGGTGACCGTAGCTGTCGTTGACTACCTTGAAGAGGTCGATGTCGATCAGGGCCACTGCGAGACCGGAGCCGGTCCGAAGGGCGCGGCTTACTTCCGCGCTGCTCTCGCGCCGCCAGGTCACGGCATTCAGCAGGCCAGTCTTCGCGTCCATCCGCGAAGCGTCTACCAGCTGGGCGTGCCGCGACGACCGCTGCAGCAAGGTGACGAACGGCAGCGCGAAGACGAGGGCAACCGGGGTGATTGCAATGCCCAGCGTCACCACGGTGGCGACGCATACTTCTGTCAGGTCGTTGCGCACATTTTCCGGGGCTGTCAGCATCTGGCGGATGTTCGCCGATGGATCCGAGCCCTTGATAGCTGGGACCAGCAGGCACGTATTTACCACCCACTGCAGGGCGAAACAGGCACCGACCGCCACGACCCAGAGCGCTGCCCGGCTGCCCGGGCCGGTCAGCGATATCACCATAATTCGGCTAAGTTCATGGAACGCTAGATATACGCTTCCGAAGGACAAACTGATTGTCGCGGCCGAAAACACCCGGCGGTGCGGGGCGATCTTCCGGATCCGCCACTGGGTCAGCGCGAGCCGCGGGATCGGCACGAGCAGCGCGAATACCGGCGGAAGCAGGATCGCCATGGGCAGCTCCCAGACCCCGCAAACATCCTTGATGAACAGCGCGGTCTCGCCCGCTCGCCGCGTCATCTCTACCGTTACGGCTCCGCACGCCAACAGGCCGCCGAACAGCAGCAGGTCGGCCGGGGTGATCACGGAGACACGAGCGGCGAGGGCAATGGCCGCGGCGTCAGCGGCGACGACGGCCGCGATGAACACGAGCAGCCAGCGGGGAAGCTCCATGACCGGCCACGTCCGCACAGCCCGAACCCGTTGGTGCATTCGATTGCACCAACTCCGGGTCATCTACACTCCTCCGGGCTCCATGAGCGCTCGCGGCACGTTGACGTTGCGCCCCAGCCACCGCCGTGGCTTGAGGCCCACGCAATGTATTGTCCCACGACATATTAGCTCATTGTCAAGCTCTGGCTACTCAATGCTGAACGCTGTCCCCTTTGCCCTCACTTGTCTGCCTCGTAGCGTGCGCGCGCCGTCGGCGACAGCTCCCAAACGGACTCAGGCCGTTTCGCCCAGCATTGTCAGAGGGCGAATGTTGCAAATGCAACGTGCCATTTTGCACGTTGCAGTCGTCCGGTAACCTAGGGCCTGACCTGCGCAGAAGCGCTCGGACGCAGGACAAGAGGGTGACAAGGAGGGACCACGCATTGGGACCCCGAGCCATCTTGGCGCACCATTCAAACCGCAAGCGAGAAAGGAGACCGGCATGCGCACCGGCAGCTGGGGCGGCTGAGCCCCACACCACCACCCACCACCACCACGAGCGAGAAAGGAGACCGGCATGCGCACCGGCAGCTGGGGCGGCTGAG
>CABEAR010000457.1_pt1 | contig 15163 bp, 13 predicted proteins | sample 3422041 | NCBI WGS metagenome assembly CABEAR01 (sample SAMEA5534326, study PRJEB31848) | metagenome | biome: tundra; feature: field; material: soil | place: USA | collected 2013-05 | depth 0.15 m | reverse complement strand
GTTCTGGGATGTGCTGGTCGGTGCAGGTGAGCTCGGCGAGGGCAGCGCGCAGGTGCCAGGTGAGGTAGGCGGCGAGCATGGCGATCAGGACGTGCGCGCGGACCCGCTTATCGAGGTAGTGATAGATGGGCCGCAGGCCCGGGTCGCCGGTCTTGATGACGGCGAGGTCACGCCCGGCGTATTTGAGGTTCTTGCAGGCGGTGATGGTGCCTGCGGCGTCGAGGGTGGCGGCGGTGACGCTGGTGCGGATGACGTAGATCCCGTCGATGGCTGCCTCGGCCGCGATCTGCTCGGCGTCGCGGCGATAGGCGAGGCTGGTGCCGGTGATCTGGGTGATGAAGTGCCTGGCCATCTTGTGCTTGCCGATGACCTTCCCGACCCTGATCCCGGTCTTGTCCGGGTCTTTCAGCCGTCCCGCGGCCGCCGATGCCGCGATCTTGTCCAGGTCGGCCTCGGTGGCCGTCAGCAGCGCCTGGCGCCTGCTGGCCCGCTCGGCGGCCAGGAACGGGTTGCAGCAGCAGATCAGCCGCTCGCCGGGGCAGTCGGGGTGGCTGATCTCAGCGAAGTCGTGCACATCGGACAGTGACATCTGCAGCGGCCCGCCGTCGCCGGCCAGGGCCGCGACCGCGGGGGCGCGCAGCGAGGTGATCCAGTCCGTTCCCTCCAGCTTGCGCAGGTCATCGATCCGGGTGCCGGTGATCATCCCCCGGTCGCCGGCCATGATCATGCTGGTGATGCCGAAGTCGACGCGGACCCGGGTGACCGCGGTCTTGAATGAGACCGGGCCGGCGGTGTTTCCGGCGAATACCTCAACCGCGACCGGGCGGCCCTGCGGGTCGGTGAGCAGGCCGTACTCGATCTGCTGGCGGCCGCGCTTGCCGTCGCGCGAATGCCCGAACGCGGCCAGCTCGCAGCACCGGCCCTCCACCCACGATGAGGACAGGCCGGACATGGCGATCCCGCCCTCGCGCAGGTGCCGGGCCGCGAGCCGCTTCCCGATCTGGCGCTGCCGGCTTTCCAGCCAGTCCATCGCGGCATAGACCTCGTCGGCACAGGCGTCCGCGACGCCCGGGTCAGGGCCGATCGTGGCGTCCCCGGCGCCCCGCCACGTCACCGTGGAAAGCTTCGATTCCGGCCGGACCGCGCGGGACACGATCAGCGCGCAGGCGACATCGCGTTCCCGGCAGGCCGGGCCAGGCAGGTCGCGCAGCCCCGGCTGCCCGGCCATCACGCACGCGGCCGCCGCGTCCCCGTGCGAGACTGACCGCTCGACAGCGAACGCGTCATCGGCTGACACCACTGCCTCGCCCCGCAGCACCTCGCGGACCGCCTCCCGTGCCGCGTCCGGCAGCGCCGTCAGGTTCGCCAGGGTCTCCTTGCGGGGCCGGCCCTGCTCATCGCGGAACGAATGGCGCAGCAGATGCGACCGGTACTCGCGGACCGTCCCGTCCGCTGCCTTCTGGTGACTACAGATGGTGTCCACATGCATCGGCGGCACGTCGTCTCACCAGCTCAGTAAACCACAGCGAGCCGTAAAGTTCCGGTATTCTACTGACTACATTTTCAAGTCGGCGACAAGAACTTTACGCACGTCAGTACCCTGATCACCCTCCGAACGGCACGTAAGTTCGGGCTAGTAGGCCGGGTAGGGCATCGCGTCAGTCTCGTCGTAGGCGTAGCTGAATTCGTCCCAGACGCCGCGAGCCGAGCTGCCTGCCGCCACGTCCCCCTCGATGGTCCTGCTCACCCGGAGCTTCACCCCGGAGAACTCTTTCAGCACAGCAGGGCTGAAATAGCTGACGTTGCGGCCGACGGACGTCGTGACCTGGTACTCGTTGAGCGGGTACTTGGCGGCCTGGCCGCCGACGACCAGGAACTCGGCCGCCGCCAGGATGACGAGGAAGGACCCCAGCCCGCTCATGATGAGCCCGGCGAGCCGGCGCATCAGCCCTCCCCGACTGCCCGCTGGCGCAGACGATTCTTACTGGCTTCTCGTGCCTTTTTGCGGGTCTTAGCCTGGTCAGCGGACAGGCCCGCGGTAATCGCGGCAGATCGCCAATTGCGGGCGGCCGGAGTCAGTGCGACCCGTAGTTGAACAGCTGACCGTTGGCTGGCGTGCCGTTCGCGGCTGCGAGCAGCACATCGCCGAGCACGTAGCTGACCCCGACGGCCAGCACCGCGCCGATCGCCACCGCGATAAGCAGGCGGATCACGCGCTGCTCGGTCCCTTCGTCCGACTGCCGGACAGCGTAGCCGCCGGCCCGGTTCCCGGCTACCCTGGCCGCCATGCGCCGCTGCGTGAGCCTGGCCCTCGACGTCTGCTGCGTGCTCGCGTTCGTCGCGCTCGGGCGGCACACTCATCATGACGGCGACAGTGCGGCCGGGGTCTGGCAGACCTCGTGGCCGTTCCTGACTGGTCTGGCACTAGGCCTGCTGGCGGTCCGGGCCTGGCGGCAGCCATTCGCCCTCGTGCCGGCCGGCCTCGGGGCGTGGGCCGGCGCCGCGGGCGTCGGCATGGCGGTCCGGGTGCTCGCCGGGCAGGGCACCGCGCCGGCGTTCATCGCGGTCACGTTCGCGTTTCTCGGCCTGTTCCTGCTCGGGTGGCGGATCGTGGCCCGGATCGTGACAATGCGGCTAAGCGCGTCAGGCTGACCGCGTCTGGCGGCCAGCGGGCCAGCGAGGAATAGGGGGCCGGGGAAACCCGCGGTCGGCGCATTTTACCGGATCATGGGACGGCCGGGCCTCGGAACGGCCGCTTGCCTTGCACCCTCTTATCGCGCTGCTTAGACTGAACATTCAGTCAACGCTCGAGGAGCGCGTCATGGCCCCACGACAGGCCTCTGCAACCGAATTCGCCGCTGCTACCGAACTCGCCGCCCAGCCCGCCCTCGCCGCGCCGCCAGCGGCCTTCGCCGCAGCGCCCGGCCGCGCGAACCTCGAAGAGATCATCGCCGAGCAGGAGCGCATCTTCACCGAGCGCCAGCCCGAGTCCCGCAGGCTGGCCGCACGCGCGGCCAGCTCGCTGGCCGGGGGCGTGACCTCAAGCTGGCAGATCACCCGGCCGCAGCCGGTCTGGCTCAGCCACGGCGAGGGCTCCAAGATCTACGACGTGGACGGCAACGAGTACGTCGACCTGCACGGCGGCTACGGTGCCGCGCTGGCCGGCCACGGGCATCCCGCGATCGTGGCGGCGGTCCGCGGGCAGGCGGCTCTCGGCACTCATTTCGCCCAGCCAACGCGCAACGCGATCGCCGTGGCCGAGGAACTGTCGCGCCGCTTCGGCCTGCCCCAGTGGCGGTTCGCCAATTCAGGCACCGAGGCGACGATGGACGCCGTGCACCTGATGCGGGCGATCACCGGGCGCGACCTGATCATTAAGGTGGAGGGCTGCTATCACGGCCACCACGACTCGGTCCAGGTCTCGGTCTGCCCGGAGGACGACGACATCGGCCCGGCCGACCGGCCAGTCAGCGCGCCGTCCAGCACCGGCATCCCGGCAGCGATAACTGACCTGACTCTGGTCGTCGGCTACAACGACCTTGCCGCGGTGCGCCGGCGGCTGGAAGAGAACCCTGGCAAGATCGCCGGGATGATCATCGAGCCGATCATGATGAACGCGGGCATCATCGTCCCGGAGCCCGGCTACCTGACGGGCCTGAAAGACCTGCTGCACAGCCATGGCGCGCTGCTGACCTTCGATGAGGTCAAGACCGGTCTCACCGCGGGTCCGGGCGGTGCGACCGGCGAGACCGGCGTCACGCCGGACATCATCTGCCTGGCCAAGGCGATCGGCGGCGGCATCTCGGTGGCCGCGGTCGGCGGCTCGGCCGAGGTGATGGAGCATGTGTCGAACGGCGACTACGAGATGGTCGGGACCTTTAACGGCAATCCCCTGGCGATGGCCGCCTGCCGCGCGATGCTCTGCGAGGTAGCGACTCCGGAGGCCTACCGCCGGCTGGCGGCCCTGCGCGAGCGTGCCGTCGAAGGGATACAGCGAGAAATCAGCCGAAACGGGCTCCCCGCGCGCGTGGTGGCCATCGGGGCAAAGGGCTGCGTGGTCTTCTCGACCGAGCCGGTCCGCGACTTCCGCAGCTTCCTCGGCCTCGACGATGCGTACAGCCATGCCCACTGGCTGTTCCAGCACAACGGCGGCGTCTTCCTGCCGCCATGGGGCAAGGTCGAGCAATGGCTGATCTCGGTTCAGCACGATACGGACGATATTGACCAGTTCGTGGCGAATTTTGCCGCCTTTGCCGCCGCGGTCCGGGCGTAACATCGTCTTTTACCTGGAAGGTCTTGCGCCGGGGACGCACGCGGGGTACTTGTGAGCGAATACAAATCGTCGGCTTGACGGACTGTTCAGTCAGGACCGTCGGCGAACCGCCAGGGAAGAGGTGGGACGTGCACCCACGAGAGCGCTGGCAGGCCGACGGAACCCGGCGGCAGGGCCTATCCCGGCGCAGCTTCCTGCGGCGCGGCGCCGCGGCCGGCCTGCTCGCCAGCGGCGCGGGATCCCTGCTCAGTGCTTGCGCGCCGGCCCTGGCAGGCGGGGCCACCGTACCGCTGCCGCGGCCGAGCAACCCGGTGTTGTGGCCGGTCTTCCCGGTCAACAAGCCGATTGCCAGCGGCCTGGCCCCCGAGACCGGCGCGACGCTGCAGATCTTCAACTGGGTCGCCTACGTCAACCAGACCTGCCTGAACAACTTCGCCAAGAAATACAAGTGCAAGGTCGCGCTGACCACGTTCAACACGATGGACGAGGCGCTGTCCAAGCTGCGCAGCGGGCTGAGCTTCGATGTCTTCATGGGCGTCACGGTGGACGTGCTCGGCCAGCTGATCGAGTCCAAGCTCATTCAGCCGCTGAACCACAGCTACCTGCCGAACATTGCCCAGGCCTGGCCGGACTTCACCAATCCGTTCTACGACCAGCACTGGCAGTACACCGTCCCGTACACGATCTACACCACGGGCATGGCCTGGCGCAAAGATCTGGTGCACGAGAACCCGTACACGATGAAGAACCCCTGGGCGATGCCCTGGCAGGCCAAATACAAGGGCAAGGTCGCGATCCTGGATGACCACCGGGAAGGGATCAGCCTCGGCCTGATGAAGAACGGGCTCTTCGACCTGAACACGACAAGCCGCGGCCAGATCGATCTGGCCCGCCAGTCGCTGCAGGAGCTGACCAGCCTGGTCAACGTGCACATCGATAACAACGACTACAGCGAGGTCCCCACCGGCCAGACCTGGATCCATCACGCCTGGTCCGGCGACATGGCAGCCTCATACGAGTACATGCCCAAGGGGGTGCCCATCGAGGTGGTCGGCTACTGGTTCCCGACCGATGGCAAGGGGCCGGTGGCCAACGACACGAACACTGTGCTCCGCCGTGTTCGTCACCCTGGAGCTGTCCGCCTACACCACCCTCATCGCGGTGCCCATCGGCGTGGCCTTTGCCCTCGGCATCAACAGGTGGGCCGGCAAGATCCCGATGACCTTCAACTTCGTGATGATCCTGTCCTTCGTGGTGCCGGAGCTGATCTTCGGCGTCGCGATGTTCTTCGTCTTCACCCAGCTGTTCTCCGGCGTGGGCCTGGGCACCCTGGCCGAGGTCCTCGGCCTGGTCACCTGGAACGTCAGCTGGCCGGCGATCATCGTGCAGGCGCGCCTGGTCACCATCGGGCGGCAGTACGAGGAGGCGTCCGCCGACCTTGGCTGCACCCAGATGCAGACCATGCGCCGGGTCATGCTGCCGCTGCTCACCCCGGCCATCTTCGCCAGCGCCATCCTGGTGTTCTCCGGGGTGATCGACGACTTCGTGATCGTGGACCTGCTGTCGTCCAACACGACCAACACGCCGATGTCGGTGATCATCTACTCGACGCAGCACGGCGGCAACGGCGGCCCGGCACTGAACGCGCTGGCCACCATCATGCTGGTGATGTCGTTCATCGTGGCCACGGCCGGCTACCTCGGCTACCGGTGGATGACCCGCGGCGAGCGGATCGACGGCCGGCAGGCACTGGCCACCATCGCTGGCGCCGAGGGCTAGCTCCTGGCCACAGGCACCTTGCCGGTGCCCCCTTGCCTTGCGCGGTCCCCGCGCGGTGACCGTCAGCTTGCCTGCAGCGCCTCTTCCTCGTCGGGCTCCGCAGCGGCGATGTCGGCCGCGGTGCTGCCGCCGGCCAGCACCCGGAGCGCGTCGGGCGGCAGGAACGCGTGCACGGGAGTTCCCTGCGCGAGGTGCGCCTGGTCTGCTCCGTCGTTTTGCAGCAGCACCTGCACCTGCGCCCCGGTGGCCAGCCGGAGATTGACCTGGGTCGCCGAGCCAAGGTAGACCAGGCGCTCGACCATCGCCGGAACCCGGTTCGGCCCGGCCGACGCGAACTCCTCTACCCGGACCCGTTCCGGCCGGATCACCGCGTGCGACCTGCCCGGCACCTCGCTGCCGCCATGATCGACGTGCAGCATGGACTCGCCCAGCCGCACCTGGCACGCCGAGCCGGGGCCGCGCGACACGACCTCGACCTCCATCAGATTGGAAATGCCGAGGAAGTCGGCGACATAGGTGTCGGCTGGCTCCTCGTAGACCTCGTGCGGCGCGCCGATCTGGACGATCTTGCCGTCCCGCATGACCGCGAGCCGGTCTGACATCGTCAGCGCCTCTTCCTGGTCATGGGTGACGTACAGGAAGGTGATGCCAACCTGCTCCTGCAGCGCTTTGAGCTCCACCTTGAGCGATCGCCGGAGTTTCGCGTCCAGCGCGCCCAGCGGCTCGTCCAGCAGCAGCACCGACGGCCTGAGCACCAGCGCCCTGGCCAGGGCCACCCGCTGCTGCTGGCCGCCGGACAGCTGGCCGGGGCGGCGCCTGGCGAACGCGCGGAGCTTGACGAGGTCGAGCGCCTCGTGCACCTGGCTCTCGATCTCCTGCTTGCTGAGCTTGCGGTTGCGCAGGCCGAAGGCGACGTTGTCGAACACGCTCAGGAACGGGAAAAGCGCATAACCCTGAAACACGGTGTTGACGTTGCGCCGATGCGGCGGCACCCCGCTCACGTCGACGTCGTCGAGCAGGATCTTGCCCGCAGTGGGCTGCTCGAAGCCGGCGATCAGGCGCAGCGTCGTGGTCTTGCCGCAGCCAGACGGCCCGAGCAGGGAGAAAAACTCGCCGCTGGCAACCTGCAGGTCAATCTCGTCGACAGCTACTTCCGCGAAGCGCTTGGTCAGCGCGACCAGCTCAATCCGGCCACCGGGCACCTTGGCTACCTGCCCTTCTCGAGGTCCCTCCGGGTATCGTCGCCTCTTCCCCGGCCCGGCGTCCACTCGAACCCCAGCTGGCCAGCGACAAAATGCATGCTTAGCTCGAAAGCAGCCGCCGGGTCAACCGAAGGATCGTCCAGCGCAATCTGGATGGTCAGCCCGTCCAGCAGCGCCGACAGGCAGACTGCGAACGTTGCCGGGTCCACATGGCGGAACTCACCGGCTTCCTGGCCGGCCAGGACCAGCGATTCGATGACCTGCCGCCAGCGCTCGTCGGACTTTTGCCGGACGCTGGCGACAGCGGAGTTCCTGGCCGCCTGCGCCCACAGGTCAAGCCACAGCTGCCACGAGCTCTGCGGCTCGGGATCGTCCTCGTCCAGGCAGCTCATGGCCACGATCTCTTCGAGCCGCTCGGCCGCCGTGGGCAGCTGCGCCATCCGCCGCTGGCCGACCGCATACCAGCTGTCCTCGTAGTACCTGATAGCTTCGGTGAGCAGCTGGTCTTTGGTCTTGAAGTAGTAGATGACGAGGGCAGGGCTGATGCCAGTCCGCTCGGCAACGTCGGCGATTCTGGTGTCCGCATAGCCGCGCTCGGAGATCACCGCAAGCGCGGCGCGCAGCATCTGCTCGCGCCGCTGGTCGGCGGTCCCCGGGACCTCCTCGGCTATGGCCCGGCCTGTCATCGCGGCAGTCCTCTCGTCACGGGAGCCATGCCCCTGCTGCCGCCATCTCGCGGTTCCCGTTCGTCTCACCGTCCGCTGCCTCTTGTCGATACGGTAGCAGGTTTCTAGACTGAACATTCAGTCAACTTTGCTGTGGGCTTGCCGCAGCTGCTGCGGAAGGGCGCAACTCATGGCCGCAACATACGACGCGATCGTGGTGGGCGGGGGGCATAACGGGCTAGTTGCTGCCGCATACCTGGCCCGCTCGGGCGCCAAGACGGTCGTGCTCGAGGGCCGGTACAAGACCGGCGGCGCCGCAACGACCGAGGCGCCGTGGCCGGACGCGCCCGAATTCCAGGTCACCAGGCTCTCCTACGTGATGAGCCTGCTGCCGCCAACGATCATCAGGGAACTCGAGCTCGAGCGGCACGGCTACAAGATCTACCCGATGGGACCGTACTACCAGGCCTTCCGCGAGGGCGGCTCGATCAAGCTGTACGCCGACGACGCCAAGCGCAACCACGAGGAAGTGTCCAGGTGGTCCAAGAAGGACGCCGACGCGATGCCCCGCTGGGATGCCTGGCTGGAAGGCCTGGCCGACGTGCTCGGCCCGCTGCTGCTCACCGTCCCGCCGAACATCGGCTCCCGCAAGCCCCGCGACCTGGCCGGGACGCTCAAGCTGGCCTGGAGCAACCGCGGCCTCGACGTCCGGACCATCGCTGACGTCACCCGGCTGATGACGATGAGCATCGCCGACCTGCTGGACGACTGGTTCGAGTCCCCGCAGGTGAAAGGCGCGCTCGCGGTCAACGGCGTAATCGGCACCTGGGCCGGGCCGTACGAGCCGGGCACTGCCTACGTGATGGCCCATCACTCGATCGGCGACGTGGGCGACGGGCACCTCGGGAACTGGGGGTTTCAGGAGGGCGGTATGGGCGGCGTCTCCAGCGCTATCGAGCGGGCGGCCCGCAGTCACGGCGCCGAGATCCGCACGAACGCCCGGGTCGCGCGCCTGATCATTGAGGGCGGCCAGGCAGCTGGCGTGCTGCTCGACGACGGGGAGGAGATCCGGGCCAGGGTTGTCGTCTCCACGCTGCATCCCCGCACCGCATTCCTCGAGCAGGTGGGGGCTGAGAACCTGCCGGACGATTTCGCCGCGGACATCGAGCGCTGGAAGAGCCGCAGCGGCGTCGTCAAGATCAATCTGGCTCTCGCCGAGCTCCCGGACTTCATCGCCGACCCCGGTTCTAACCTGCAGGAACACCACAGCGGCTCGGTCGAGATGGCTCCGACCATCGAGTACATCGAGAAGGCGTTCCAAGAGGCACGACAGGGATGGCCGGCCACCCGCCCGTTCAGCGACGGCGTGATCCCGACTGCGTTCGACAAGGCGCTGTGTCCCGAGGGGAACCACATCATGTCGCTGTTCACCCAATGGGTGCCGGCCGACTGGAGTGAGGAGCCGCATACCGCCGAGCTTGAGGCCTATGCCGACCGGATGATCGACTGTTACAACGAGCTGGCGCCGAACTTCAAGTCCTCGATCCTGCACCGCGACATCGTCGGGCCGTATGAGATGGAGCATGAGTAACTTCAAGTCCTCGATCCTGCACCGCGACATCGTCGGGCCGTATGAGATGGAGCATGAGTACGGCCTGGTCGGCGGGAACATCTTCCACGGCGAGCGTCCCTGGAGCAGCTGTTCCATATGCGGCCCGCGCCAGGCTTCGCTGACTACCGCACGCCCGTGCCCGGCCTGTACTACGGCAGCTCGGCCACGCATGCGGGCGGCGGGGTGTGCGGCATTCCCGGCTGGCAGGCGGCCAGGGCGGCCATCACCGACCGGAAGAACAGCAGGCGCGCCAGCAGCGTGCGCAAACTCGCCCGGCGGTCGTGATCACACCCGGCACCACGCAGCGGGAGGTGGCCGTGCCCGGCCCGCCGGCGGGCGGCCGCGGTCAGGGCCGGCCACCTGGGGATGGCCGCGCACCGGACGACGGCGGATCGCAACCCGCGGGGCCAGCCGCTGGCGGCGATGCTGGAGGCACGCAGCATCGCCCTGGTCGGTGCGTCACCGCGGCCGGGCTCGTTCGGCCAGCGGATGGTCGACGAGGTGACCAGGAGCCCGGCGGCACCGCAGGTCCAGCTGGTCAACCCGAGATACGCCGAGATCGGCGGCCGCAGATGCGTCCCTTCGCTCGCCGATCTGCCCGATCCTGTCGACCTGGTGCTGCTGGGAGTTCCGGACACCGCGCTCGAGGAGCAGCTCAGCCTCGCAGCCCAGCGGGGCGACGCCGCCGCGGTGCTCTTCAGCAGCGCTCACGAGGACGCAGTCCAGGCTGGGACGCAGCCCGCCCCCCTGCCGCTGCGGGACCGCCTCGCCAGCATTGCCGCGGGCGCCGGGATGCAGGTGTGCGGGGCCGGCTGCATGGGCTTCGTCAATGTCAGCCGCGGCCTGCGGGCGATCGGCCACACCGAGCCTGACCCGCTGCCCGCTGGCCCGGTCGCGCTGGTCACCCACTCAGGCTCGGTGTTCTCGGCGATGCTGCGCGCCCGCCGGGCGATCGGGTTCACCCTCGCTGTCTCCTCCGGACAGGAACTCGTCACTGCGGCCCCGGCCTACCTGGAGTACGCGCTCAGCCTGCCGGATACCAGGGTCCTGGCGCTGGTCCTGGAGACGATGCGGCAGCCAGACAGGCTCCGCGACATGCTCGCGGCAGCCGCGGCACGTGACATCCCGGTGGTCCTGCTCACCGCCGGCGGGTCGGCGGGCGGGCGGACGATGGTGACCGCGCACTCCGGTGCGCTCGCCGCGGCCGACGGCGGCTGGGAGGCGCTTACGCGTGCCTATGGCGTGCACCGGGTCCGGGACCTGGCCGAGCTGGCGGACACCCTCGAGCTGTTCGCGATCGGCCGCCGGGTCCGCGGCGGCCAGCGGCCGCGCGGGATCGCCACCGTGCACGACTCGGGACTGGAACGGGCGCACGCCGCCGATCTGGCCGAGGAGCTCGGCGTGCCGTTCGCCCCGATCGACGCCGCGACCAGGGCCCGGCTGGCCGCGATACTCGACCCCGGCCTTGTCCCGGTCAACCCGCTGGACGTCTGGGGCACCGGAGCCGACACGCGCGAGCTGTTCGCCGGCTCGCTGACTGCCCTGGCGCAGGACGAGGCCGTGGGCGCGGTCGCGCTAGCCGTCGACCTGGTGCGCGAACTGGACGGCGACGAGTCCTATGCCCAGGCGGTGCTGGACGCCGCCGCCCGGACCGACAAGCCGGTTGCCGTGCTCAGCAACGTCGGCAGCGTCATCGACGCCGAGCTTGCTGCACAGCTGCGCCAGGCGGGAATCCCGGTCCTGGAAGGCATGCGGACCGGCCTGCTCGCGCTGTCGCACCTGCTCGAGCACGCCGCCGCCCCGGCCGCCGTCGGCGGGGCGCCGTCGACCATGCTCGCCGGGAGCGCGGCGCTGCGCTGCTCGCCGCCGGCGAGGCCAGCGGCGCGGCGCTGCTCGGGCTGCTGCGCGAGTACGGCATCGCCACCGTCCGGGCCGAGCAGGCTGCCGACGCCCAGGCGGCGGCCGCAGCCGCCGACGCGATCGGCTATCCCGTCGTGCTCAAGACCGACGAGCCAGGTATCGCGCACAAGTCCGATGTGGGCGGCGTGCTGCTGGGTCTGCGCGGGCCGAAGGAACTGGCAGCTGGCTACGCCGACCTGGCGGGCAGGCTCGGCCGCCGCGTGCTTGTCTGCGCTGCGGCGCGGCCCGGCGTCGAACTGGCTCTGGGCATCGTCCGCGATCCCTATCTAGGACCGCTGATCGTGGTGGGCGCCGGCGGCATCCTGGTGGAGCTGCTCGCCGATCGCGTCGTCGCGCTGCCACCCGTCAGTGCGGCCGCGGGCGGCGCGCTCTGCTGAGCGAACTGCGGGTCAGCCAGCTCCTGGATGGGCTCCGGGGCGCGCAGCCCGCCGACCGCGGCGCGGTGGCCACGGCCATTGCCGGGATTTCGGCACTTGCCCTCGAGCTCGGCGACCAGATCGAAGCCCTTGACGTCAACCCGCTAATCTGCGGGCCGTCCGGCGCGATCGCCGTCGACGTCCTCGCCCTGCAGTGCCGCCCCGGCAGCTAGCTAGGTCCGGTCGCTCATGAGTCCCGAGGGCGGCTGACGCCCGCTAGCCGCGGCTTCAATAGGGTGCATGGAAAATTAGGGTGCATGGAAAATTGCTGTGGTTGTTTGCCCAGCAATGTTCCACTGACACTAACTGAGGCTGCGACAGGTCGGCTTGAGGCCGGGATCTGAGCGCGGGCCGACGCGGTTCGGCTGCTAGCGTGCGCGCACCCGTGCGGGCCGGCACCGGCCAGTTCAGGGCCAGGTTAGAAGATCACGTAGACCTTGCGGATCTGCTCGTGAATCTGCCAGGTGCCGGCCCAGCCGCGGGGGAAGACCGCAGTGTCGCCAGGGCCGATGTCCTGCGGCTTGCCGCCGTCCGGGGTCACCGTCATCCGGCCGGCCACGATGTGCACGAACTCGTGCGTCTCCAGCTTCCAGTAGGACGGACCGGGCGCGCACTCCCACACCCCGGCCTCCTGCTCGCCGTCCTGCCACAGCGACAAGCCCGATGTCTGCATCAGCTCGCCGGTCGCCTCTTCGAGCGGGCCCCAGTCCTCAAGCTCGGCGGTCGCGGCTGAGGCGAGGAACGGCGTGGTGAGGTCGGTCATGACCGGGTGTCCTTTCGCAGGTCGGCGGCGAGTCGAATGTCTTCAATGCTCAGTAGTTCAAGGCTCAGGAGAGCGTCAGCCTGCCGGGCGGCGGCCGGCCCGGCTCATCCCGACCCGAACCGCGCCGCGGCGCATGCCCGGGGAACGGCAGCGCGATCGGATCGGCCGTTAGTGCGCTGTTGCCGTCCTCGTCGAACCGGTCCAGGCCGAGCTGCGCGGTGTCCACCACGTCCGAGGTTCCGGTCAGCGCGACATCGGCTGCAGCGCGGGCCACGCCGGGCCCCCACATCATGCCGGCGCCGCCCGCACTGACCACCGTGACCCCGTTGAGCGTCCTGTCCTTGACCCTGGCCGGGCCGATGATCGGCAGATGGTCGGGGGTGTAGTCAATGGTGGCCGCCCAGACCCGGCGCAGGCCAAGACCCGCGGTGACCGGGACGAGCTCAGCCAGCCGCCGCCGCATCTGCGCCAGGTACGGCTCGTCCACGCAGCTGGCCGCGCCGGGCGCCTCGTCCGGGTTGCTCATCCCGAACAGCATGCCGCCCTCTTCGGGCCGCCAGTAAAGCCCGGCCGACAGGTCGAAGACCATTGGCAGCCGGGACGGATGCAAGTCCGGATGACGCTGCGTGACCGCCACCTGATGCCGGACTCCGCCAGTCGGGACCCTGATCCCGGCGAGCGCGGCGACTTCCGCCAGCTCGGGACCGCCGGTCAGCACCACGAGCGGGGCGCAGATCGGCCCGGCGGACGTCGCCGCGCCGGTGACGGCGTCGCCGTCGGTCAGCAGACCAATGCAGGCAAGGCGCTCGCGCACCTGCACGCCGCTGGTCGCGAGCGCGACTGCATAGGCGGTCACATTGCGGGGCGGGGAAAGGTAACCGTCTTCCGCGCAGAACGTGCCGCCCAGCGTGCTGCCGGCCGCCAGCGTGGGGTTCAGCTCGTCGACCTCCGCTGGCTGCAGCCAGCGGACCGACAGGCCCAGCGCGGTCTGCATGGCCATCCGGTCCCGGGCGGCGGCGACATCGGCCTGCGTGAAGCAGGGCAGCAGGTAGCCCTGCTGAGTGAAGCCCGAGTCGATCCCGATCTCATCGTGCTGGCGCAAGTAGAACTTCCGGGACCACTCGCCGAGCTGGACTGCCCAGCGGGTTCCGCCCTGAGTGCGGACGACGCCCGCGGCGCGGCTGCTAGCGCCCTCGCCGAGAGTGCGCTTCTCCACCAGGGTCACCCGGCCGACGCCGCTGCGGCGCAGGAAATACGCGCACCAAGCTCCCACCGTTCCGCCGCCGACGACAATCGCGTCCGCAGTGTCCGGCTGGCCCGTTGAAAGCATTGGCACGACGCCGATGCTGACATAGACTGAACGTTCAGTCAAGTGGTCTGCGGCGGACGGCAGGGCGGTCGGGCCAACGGCCATCTGGTCGCGCCGGCGGCCACGGGTGCGCTGAGGGGGCTGGGACCGCCATGTACGGCTTGTCAGACGATGACCTGCAGATCCAGGCTCGTGCCCGGGCTTTCGCCGACGAGCTGATCCCCTTCGAGGTCACCGCCGAGATGAACGACGGCGAGCTGCCGAAGGACGTGACCGCCGAGCACGCGGCCAGGGCCAGGGAGCTGGGGCTGCATTCGGCGAACATGCCGGTCGAGCTCGGCGGCGGCGGCTGCACGTCGCTGCAGCAGGTGCTGATCCACGAGCAGATGGGGCGGGTCACCAATGCGCTTGCCTGGTCGGCGGCGACTCCCCCGTCCTGGCTGCCGGCGGTGGCGACCGACTACCAGCTGGAGAAGTTCGTGCTGCCGGCGATCCGGGGCGAGCGCGAGGAGTGCTACGCGATCACCGAGGAAGGCGCCGGCTCCGATGTCGACGCGATCGAGGCGACCGCGCGCCGCGACGGCGACGAGTACCTGCTGACCGGCGAGAAATGGCACGTGACGTCCTACAACTCGGCCGGCTTCGCGTTCTTCCAGGGCAAGCAGGCCGGCGGCGAGCACGACGGCGAGCACGCGATGTTCCTGGTCGACCTGCCCAGCCCCGGCGTCACCGTGGTGCGCACGCCCGCGTACTCGCACACGATCAGCCATCACCACCCGATCGTCGCCTTCGACAATGTCCGGGTGCCGGCCGCGCACCTGGTGGGCGCCGAGGGCGACGGGATGAGTTTTGCCTACGAGTGGTTCAGGTTCGAGCGGCTGATGATCGCCGCCCGCTGCCTGGGCGCAGCTCAGCGGCTGACCGAGGAGATGACGGCATTCGCCGCCGAGCGGCAGGTGCAGGGCGAGCCGATCAGCAGGCTGGGCCAGGTTCAGGCGATGCTCGCCGACAGCCTCACCGAGCTGTTCGCGGCCCGGTCGCTGACGTACGAGACAGCGCGGGCCATCGACGCCGGGGCCGATGTCAAGGTGCAGCACGCGCCGTGCTCGATGGCCAAGCTGTACGCATCGGAGCTGGCGGGCCGGGTGGCCGACCGCGCCGTCCAGGTCTTCGGCGGCCGCGGCTACATGCGGGAGAACGTCGCCGAACGGTTCTTCCGCGAAG
>CABEAR010000454.1_pt1 | contig 15179 bp, 18 predicted proteins | sample 3422041 | NCBI WGS metagenome assembly CABEAR01 (sample SAMEA5534326, study PRJEB31848) | metagenome | biome: tundra; feature: field; material: soil | place: USA | collected 2013-05 | depth 0.15 m | reverse complement strand
TGATCAAGCCAGCGTTTGCGCTGGTCATAAGGGTGGTCAGGGGCGGGGTCGAACCGCCGACCTTCCGCTTTTCAGGCGGACGCTCGTACCAACTGAGCTACCTGACCGTAGCTGGCGCTGGCGCCAGCAGAAGGCCCCTTGCGCCGACCAAGCGGTCCTGACGGGATTTGAACCCGCGACCTCCACCTTGACAGGGTGGCGAGCACTCCGAGCTGCTCTACAGGACCATGCCGTACTGGCAGCTGCCAGCTGTACCCCCAACGGGATTCGAACCCGTGCCGCCGCCTTGAAAGGGCGGTGTCCTAGGCCGCTAGACGATGGGGGCTCGACGGTCACCGCCGCCTTGCCCGTGGCGCCCGCCGTCGGGGACCGCCCCAGCATAGGGGACGGACGGCACTGCCGGCAAAGCGCACGGGCCTTTCCGATCATTCCCGGCAGCTCCACGATCGGGAAGTCCCGCGCGCACAGCTCCCCGGCAGGCTCGCGCACGGGCCCCGGCCAGCTCGCGCAGAACCCGCGTATGGCCAGCGCACGACCCCGCCCAGGGCACGCGACCCGGTCACCGGCCCGCATCAGCGAGCTCCCGGCTCGCGCCCAACGGCATATGCACGAGCTGACGGCCGATAAGCGCGAGCACCACATAGGTGAGGACCAGCCCGGCAGCGGCGTAGCCGGCGATGACCAGCGCGTTGGACGTGCTGTTGACGCCGTCGAAGTAGGCGACCGCCCGTACCGCGCTGGTCCCGGCGCCGGTCGGCAGCCATGGGCCGATCACGCGCCAGAAGGCGGGCAGCGGCGGCGGAGCATACGCTCCCCCAGCGCTCGGGTTGCCGAGCACCACGAAGACCAGGATGGCCAGTCCGATGCCGATCGTGCCCGCGATGACCCGCAGGAACGTGGTAAACGCTCCGGCCGCGAAGATGATCAGCGCGCCGAGCCACCGCAGCCCGAGCGTGCTGGAGGGCAGGCGCTCAGCCATGGCCCCCATGGCCCGACAATCAGCGCCCGCCCAGGCCGGTGACGATCGCGTAGAGCCCTAGCGCCGAACCGGATCGTGGCCCGGTTCAGGGTCTCTGGCCGTGAGCCAGCGCTGATGCCGAGGATCGCCGCGACCAGGTAGCCGCCGACGATCCAGCCGATCACCAGGTAGAGGGCCGACAGGCCGTTGTGATCGCCCGGCGCGGGCGGCCGGATGTCCACGACAACGATGCGCCGGCCCGAGTGGGCCTCGGCGGCCCGCACGAGCAGCGCGATCGCGCGGATGGTGACGGCGTCCTTGGTCTCGGCTAGCAGCCCTCTGCGGGGCTCTGCATCTTTTGTCACCCACGAGATCGTGCATGCTCAGGACCCTTGCGAGGCTCCGGATGCTCAGGATCAATCCGGGACTTCGCTTGCTCAGGCCCGCTCATGTGCTGGGACGCCCCCCGTGCTTGGTGCTCGCCCCCTGGCTAGAGCCCGATACTGCCCGGTACGCGGGACGGTGAACCGAAGAACGCGGGACCAGCTGAGCCAGGCATCTGGGCGGAACGGCAGGCCACAGCGACCGGACAGGCCGGTCGTGTTGGCGGCTAGCGGTTCTGGGTCTTGTTCACCAGGTTCTCGGCGATCGAACTCGTCTCGCCTTCCTCGGGGATCACGACCCACGCCACCAGGTAGGCCAGGGCGCCGAAGCCGCCAGTGAACACCGTGAGCACTGCCGCGATCAGGCGAACGAGGGTGACGTCGACGCCGAAATAGTCAGCCAGACCCACGCAGACCCCGGCGATAATCCGGCCCTGTCGGCTGCGTATCAGGACCTTGCTTCCGTTCACGTCGCTCATATCTCTCATCATGCCCCTTCGGCGCCCGGCACGACAGCCGCGCGCCGCCCGCATACGCTGACAGCGAGGCCAGCAGAGAGGACCGAGGAACATGCCGCGCAGCACCGAGTACGCAGGCGCCGACCTGCTTCGCGTCGATGACGAGCTAACCGACGAGGAGCGCCTGGTCCGCGACACGGTGCGCGCCTTCGCCGCCGACAAGATCATGCCGTATATCCCCGACTGGTTCGAGGCCGGCACACTGCCCCGCGAGCTGATCCCCGAACTCGGCAAGCTCGGCCTGCTTGGCATGCACCTGACGGGATACGGCTGCGCCGGGATGGGCCCGGTCGCCTACGGAGTGACCTGCCGCGAGATGGAGGCCGCCGACTCCGGGCTGCGCAGCCTGGTCTCGGTTCAGGGCTCGCTGGCCATGTTCCCGATCTGGAAATACGGGTCAGCGGAGCAGAAAAGCGAGTGGCTGCCCAGGATGGCGGCCGGCGAGGCCGTGGGCTGCTTCGGGCTGACCGAGCCTGATCATGGCAGCGATCCGGCCAGCATGAAAACCCATGCCACGCAAGACGGGCAAGACTGGGTTCTCTCCGGCACCAAGATGTGGATCACCAACGGGTCGATCGCCGACATCGCCGTGGTCTGGGCCTCGACCGACGAGGGGATCCGCGGCTTCCTCGTGCCGCGCGGATCGCGCGGATTCACCGCGCGCAACATCCACAAGAAGCTGTCGCTGCGCGCATCGGTCACCTCCGAGCTGCACTTCGACGAGGTACGGCTGCCCAGAGACGCCGTGCTGCCGGGCGCGCGCGGGCTCAAGGGCCCGCTGTCGTGCCTATCCGAAGCACGGTTCGGCATCGTCTGGGGCGTCACGGGGGCGGCCCGGTCCTGCTTTGAGGCGGCGGCGGAGTACTCGCGCACCCGCGAGCAGTTCGGCCAGAAAATCGGCGGCTTCCAGCTCACTCAGTCCAAGCTGGCCTGGATGCTGGCCGACCTGCAGCGGGCCCAGCTGCTTGCGCTGCATCTCGGCCGGCTCAAGGAAACCGGAAGGATCACGCCCGAGCAGGTCAGCCTCGGCAAGATGAGCAACGTGCGGACGGCGATCGAGATTGCGCGGCAGGCGCGCACTGTGCTCGGCGCCAACGGGATCACGCTTGAGTATCCGGTGATCCGGCACGCGAACAACCTGGAGTCCGTGCTGACCTACGAAGGCACGGAGGAGATCCATAGCCTTGCCCTTGGCGAGGCCATCACGGGCATCCCCGCGTACCGGTGACGACTCCCGTGATCCGGTAAAAAAGGCGTCGCCCAGCACGCCTTTCTTTACCGAATCGTGCAATGCACCGCTGACGGGACCGGAAGGGGGGTCGCTCTCGGCCGCGCCGGACGGAGCGGGAGGGGCGCGTCATCACGGCCGCGCAGGACGGGAGCACGGTGGTTGAATCACTCGCGGCGATGCTCGACAGCGTGGCCGCCGGCAAATACCCCGCGCCGGACGGCGGCATCACGATCATGGAGCAGGCGCCGGCGCGGTACGCAGGCGTGATCGGCTTCACGGCGCACGCAGTGATCTTCGTCGACGCCGATCCGGCCTGGGTATCCGCGCAGCTTCCGGCCGGGGACCTGCGGTGGCCGCTGACCCCGCGGTTCCTGCAGGCCCTGTGCGAGCGGACCGGGCGGCATGCGCACAGCATCGACTTGCTGTGCGCCGCCGCATCGCTGGCCGGTCCCCCGCCGATCGATCTGCAGCCGGAGGCGGATCCGGCCCACCCGCGAATAGCCAGGGCGCTGCGCTACCGCGACGATGTCCGGGCCTGGCAAGCGGATGGCGGGGTGCTGGTGCTCGGCCGCGCCCTTGCCGCAGCGGCCCGGCATCTGGTTCCTGGCGCCGCACCGCTGTGGGCCCAGATTGCGGCCGCGAACGCAGCGAGCGTCCGGGCATTCCTCGCGGCCGGCTTCACGCCAGTGGGCGCGGAGGCTTTGTTCGCCGCCGGCCTCTCGGAGTGCCCGCAGCGGGTCTGTCGGCGGCGCCAGGATTGGCCGAGGCAGTAAGTGGGATCATGGCAGGTGTGAGCGATTCCTCGCAGGTGACCGACAACGAGGCAGCATCCAGATTCGAGCTGACAGCGGACGGCGGGCTCGGCGAGCTGGTGTACCGGCTCCGCAACGGCCGGCTCGTGATCCTCCACTCCGAGGTACCCGAGGCGCTCGGCGGTCGCGGGCTCGGAGGCCAGCTGGTGAGCGCCGCAGTCGACCGGGCGGCGCGGGACGGCCTGACGGTCGTGCCACTGTGCCCGTTCGCGCGCAGCTGGCTGGAGCGCAACCCGGAAGCGGCAGAGCGCGTACCCGTCGACTGGAGCGGCAGCGAGGACGGCTGAGCTGGCGGGCAGAGCCCTTTCCGCGGACTGGCAACGCCCTGCGCACACACCGTCGTCACTCGCTGGCGGTAGCCGCTGCCACAAGCTGGGTGTGGAGCGCTTTCGCCTCGGACGTGATGGCTGCTATCTGGGACCGAAGGCCTGTCGTCTTGCCCTGGCTGGCCAGCAGGCTTGCCCGGCAGCCGGCCACCATGAGGATGCGGGCGCGCGTTTTGCCGAGCCACGCGGCAAGCTCCCCGGCGCGCACCGGCGCCGTCCCCGGGCTCATCAGCGGCCTGCCGAGGCGCTCGGCTGCCCGCACCGTCTCCCGGCAGCCGTCGCCGCCCGCCGGGTCGAGCAGGATCACAACATCGGTGAGGTACACCGACGTCCAGGTCCGGTAGCGGAAACTGCCGGAACTGAGCTCGTGCAGGCTCGCGCCGGTCAGCGCGCGGCGCCGCGCCGCGGTGAGGGCCCCGTCCTCCTGGCGAAAGCCCGCAGGGAAGATCAAGTGCACCGGCAGCCCAGCGCGGAGTGCGGCACGGGCGGCGAGCGTGTCGACGCCGGTCTGGCCGCCAGTCAGCACGGCCACGCCCGGTGAGCTGCGCACCAGGCGGCGCAGGCTGTCCTCGTGGTGGCCGGCGAAGCCGGGCGGGCGCGACCCGTTATGACTCATGGTCGTCCAGCGCGAAACTGAGGTAACGCTCGGCGGACCTGCGCACGGCGGCGGCGCCGTCGGCATCGACCACCCGCCGCCACCAGGCGCCGTAGACGCGGTCGAACCGGAGCGGCTCCATCAGGGCGACGGCGCGGCGGATCGTGCGCGGGCGCTCCGGGATCAGGTTTGGATAGCTGTACATGAAGCTGACCCAGCGGCGGTCCTGGACCACCGTGAAGATATCGCCGGACAGTAGCGCGCCGCGGCCGTCCGGATCGGCCGTCCAGTGCAGCACCTGGCCGCCGTCGAAGTGCACTCCGGCGTTGATCAGCGTCAGGCCGGGGCTGATCTCGTGAGTGTCGCCGTCCCAGAAGACGATGGCGTCGTCGGGGCGGGCTACCCACTCGCGGTCTTTGCGGTGGATGTAGACCGGCGCGTCGAAGGCGTGCGCCCACTCGATCACCGAGCCGTAGAAGTGCGGGTGACTGACCGCGATCGCGCTGACTCCGCCGAGCTCGCGGACGCGCCCGATGAGGTCGTCGTCGATGTAGCTGATCATGTCCCAGAGCACGTTGCCTGCGGGCGCGGCGACCAGCAGGGCGCGCTGGCCGATCGCGGTCGGCGGGTCGGCACCGATCCCGACGATGCCGGGGCCCTCCGGCTCGATCCGGCCCTTGTGCCCGGCCGCCTGGAGCTCGGCGAGCGTCGTCCACTGCTGGCCGTCCCAGCCGACGTACTGGCGTTCATCCCGGCAGATCGGGCAGTCCTCGCGGGGGCCGGCGTACTGGACGCCGCAGGTCCGGCAGATGGGAAGATCGATGTCCACGCTGCCAGGTATACCGGAACCGGTGCCGCCGCCGGTGCCGGTGCCGGGGGTGCTGCGCCGTCGAGCGGGCAGTCAGCGCGGCGTGACCAGCAGGGTCTGCAGCGCCGTGCCGAACGGGCCGCGGGTGTCACACAGCGTGGTCTCGGCAAGGCCCGTGCCGGTCTCGCCGATGGTCGTCGCCGCGTCCAGGAGCAGCCACTCGCCGACCGGATCGCGGGGCAGCACCACCGTAAGGTCCACGTTGACGAACAGGAATTGTGCCGCGTCGAGGACCGCGCTCACGCCGTTGCCGGAGTCCGCGACTAGCAGGGCCCGGCTCATCGCCGATGGCTCTTCCCCTGCCAGGAGCGGGATCCTCGCGCGCGTCCACGCTCTGCCGGGGCCGAGGTGGCGGAATCCGGCACCCGCCAGGAACCGCCATTCGATGGCGGACATGTAGCCATCCGCGTGGCCGCCGGGGAACGTGGGCGCCGGCTGCTCGGCCGGGATCTCCGGCAGGTCGGGCGGCTCGGCCAGACCCGGCAGCTCGGGCGGCTTCTGCGATTCCTGCCGCCGGTGCGCCCGCGGCGGCTGCAGTGCCGCGGTGGACTCTGGCACCGCGGGAACCCCGCCTGGCGACTTCGCGATCCGCCAGCCGCGCGCGTGCAGGACCTCCTGGCCGCCCGCCTCCATGACCGCATCGATCAGGGTCACCCGCTTGCCCGGCCGCACCGTGCGGGTCGTGAGCGTCACCTTCGCTATCGGCACGGGGCGCAGGATGTCGATGGCGACGCTGGCGAGCCGCTGGCCGTAGTCGCGCTCATGCAGCTCCAGCGCCCTGGCGGCCAGGGCCGACGGAGGTCCGCCGTGCTGCGCGTGCTCGGTCCACGGTCCGGCGGTCGCCGCCGTGGCCAGGAAAGTGCCGGGTCCGGCAGGCTCGTAGAACGCGTTGTGCACGGGGCGGGATGTTACCGGAGCGAACCGACATTGCCCTAATGCTGGCGACGCCGGCTCCAGGGACAGCACGACCGGGTGCAAGAGACCGGCTGACATGGGTGATCTGCAGGCCATCCCCCATGCGGCCCTGGCGGGGCCGGGCTAGAAAGAATCCGGTATACATCCTGCAGGCCAGGGCCCGCACCCGAGAGGCGGCCTGCCGGTAACCTGGCCCAAGGGGACAACAACATCAGGATGTCTGGAGGGTGCCTCCCGACGGTCGTCCCGATAACGGTCCTGCTCCCCGGGGCGTTAGCTCAATGGCAGAGCAGCGGACTTTTAATCCGTGGGTTCAGGGTTCGAGCCCCTGGCGCCCCACCAGTTCTGACCTGCGGAAGCTCTCGGCTAGCCGAGAATCCGCGGGTACCTGTGCGGCCCTGGGAGCCCGAAGGGAGCCCGGCAGTTCCGCGTGCCGCCTTCCGGGGGACCATCGCGGCCATCGCCTCGGCCAGGCCGGAGGCGACCTCCGGGAGGATCGACGTGTACGTGTCGGCCGTGATCGCAATGGAGCTGTGCCGCATCAGCACCTGAACTTCCTTCATGTCCGCGCCCGCGGCGAAGGCGAGCGTTGCCGCGCTGTGCCGGAGATCGTGCAGACGGATCGGCGGGAGTCCCGCGTCGAATGCCGCGTACTCAAACACGGTGGTCGCCCTGCCCGGGTGCAAGTCCTGGCCGTTCTCCCGGGTGAACACGCGCCCAGTGCCGGCCCAGGCCTCGCCCCAGGCGACCCGCTCGGCGAGCTGGGCCTTCCGCCACGCACGGAGCACGGCGACGGTTTCCCGGTCCAGGGTGACCGTGTCGTCTGACGCCTCCGTCTTCGGGGAGTCCTCCTCGACATCCCACCCGTTCTGCACCAGCTGGGTGAGGATCGCGATCTCGGCAGCGTCAAGGTCACAATCGGGCCAGCGGAGGCCGCACGCCTCACCGCGGCGCAGCCCCCGGTAAGCGATCAGGTGGTACAGCGGGTACAGCCGCTCCCCCGTGATCGCGTCCAGGAATGCGCCCGTCTGTGCCGGGGTCCAGACCATCACCGGCGACGGCCGGGCACCGATCGCGTGCCAGGCCGCGAACCGCGCCTTGCGCGGGGCACCCGGGCCGAGCTCGGCGAGCCGCGCCTCGTACCCGGCCTGCCACGCCTCAACCCGCCCGGCCGTCCAGACGCGCGCCTTCGGCCGCTTCCCTGCTTCAAGGCGGATCTGCTTGGCCGGATTGACCGTGATCAGTGCGTGGTCGGCACCGGCCGCGTCCGACAGGGCGGAGCGGAGCGTCGCCCGGATCCGCTGCTTAGTCGCTGGGCCGGTGATGCGCCTGCCGGCCACCGACTTGCGGACCGCCGGGTCATCACTCGCCTTGGCCGCCTCGATCCGTGCGTTCTCCTGGTCGATCGCGGCGAACGCCGCCGCGACGTGGGAGACCCGGAGCTTGTCGAGCGGGACCTCGCCGAACGCTGGCAGGAAGATCCGCCGTATGTGTGACTCGTAGCCGCTCAGCGTCCGCCGGGAGATGTCCCCTGCGCGCCTGCGGTCAGCGATCCACGACAGCAGGTACTCCCCCGCCGTGCCCGGGGTGAACGAGGCGCCATGCCGGTACCTGCGGCGCAGGTCGTCATAGTCCGGCAGGGCGGCCTTCTGCCGGCGCGCCTTCCGGATCAGGCCGAGGATCTCAGTCCGTTCCTGGTGGCCCTCCGGCCCTGAATCGGGAATCTCCAGCAGGCGGCCGACTTCGGAGAACCAGGCCTGCATATCGCCCTCGGTGCGGAAGCCGCCGAACCGCGCGGTCACCCTGGATCCGTCCGGTGCGGGCGGCAGCTCCAGCTGCCCGTAGACGGCACCGTGGGCGGGATTCCAGGTGCCGTCGCGGCGGCGGAGTTTCGGGCACCCTGCACCGAACTCACGGCCGTCCTCGCCACGGCACTTGCACCGGCGATAGGGCTCAGGAGTCTTCATGGTTCGTCATCCCTCGCCGCACGGACGGCCCCGGCTGCGCGGGCGTCTGTGCGCTGCCCAGAAAGGCCTTCAGTGCGGCGAGCATGGCGCGTGACGCGTGCCCGCGCCTGGCTTGCAGCGTCTTCGACGGAACGTCCTCGGCGCCCCCAGCCCGGGCGTCGCGCTCTTCCTCGAAGTCACGTCCCCACAGAACTCGCGAGGCGTATCTGAGCTGCACTGGCTCGACCTCCAACCGCCCGGCCGCGTGAGCCTCAGCATCCGTCGGCGGGAGAAACACCCTATGCATCTCGTCCGGAGGCAGCTGCCGGGGCGAGATGTCGATGAGCGGCTGCAGCAGATCCCGCTGCCGGTCGCGTTCGGCTCCAGCTCGTGCTATTTCATCTTCCATCGCCGCCTCGCCCGGGAAGGCAAAGTCTTCCGGCCGCCGCGGGAATGCGGCCCAGTCACCTGACAACAGCGCCTTGACCGCCGCGGCGGTCATCGTTGCGCCCGTGCCCAGGTCAATGGGCTCGTCAACATCAAGCACCAGATCCGCGAGGCTGACCTCGAGCGCTGCGCATGCGAGAAGCAGCTCGCCGATGGACGGTTTGCGCACGCCCGCCTCAACTTGCCCGACCGCTCCTGGCTTCCAGGTAGGGAGCCCATAAGACCTGAACCTGGCCGACGCGTCCTGCTGGCGCCAGCCCTTGCGCTGGCGGGCGGCCCGGATGCCTGCGCCAAGCAGCTCATGGATCTGCATGGGCAACATCATCGCGGAACAGGTCACGGACGGACTGTATATCTTCATGCCCACACTTTTCAACAGGCTTGACCATGCGAACCTGACCCTATAGCGTCGTGCCATCAGATATTCGACGGCACGAGGTGGGTGAAGTGGATAGCAGTCGCCTCCTGGAGTGGTGCTCAGCGAACGACATCACGCTCACGGACATCGCCGGACTGTCCGGCTACTCGGTGGCTTACTTGTCGCTGATCTCACGCGGCAAGCGGGTCCCGCCACCGCGTGTCAAGATCACGATCGCCCGGGCACTGCATGCCCGTGTCGGAGACCTGTTCCCGCCTGAGCGTGAGGAGCAGAGCGCGTGATCACGGCACCGCTGGGTCAGCGAGAATTGCTCGACCTGCCCCCGGCCTTCGACCTTGAGACCGCTGGTCGCGCCTGGGGTTTCGGCCGGACAAAGTCTTACGAATTGGCTCGCCGAGACCAGTTTCCCTGTCCAGTCCTGCGGCTGGGCCATGCCTACCGGGTCACCCGAGCCGACCTACTGCGTTCCCTCGGCCTGGACCCAGACATGCCAGCGGCCGGCGCCTCCGAAGCACCGGCCGCCATCCACATCGCCGCCTCAGCCCCGCTGCCCGACGAGGACAGAGCTCATCATGAGCACAACCCAGGCCACCCCCGCTGACCGGCGCGGCAGGCGGGCGCTGAGCGCCTACGTGTCGCTGTACGCACCCGCAGGCCGGCGGCGCTGGTGGTGGTACTCCTACCGGTGGTGCGGGGCGTACCAGCTCGGCCGCGCTCGCCAGCTCGAGGACGTGACCGGGGTCCGCCGGGCAGGCTGTGGCCACCAGGTGGCCATAGTCATTGCCAGGATCTACGGAGAGCGGGCCGCGTGAGCCGCCCCGATATCGAGGCCTGCGCGGTCTGGCTGCAGCGGCACCTCGGTGCCTACCTGTTCACTGTCGACCACCCTGGTCTCCCCCACTGCGCTGGCGCCCACCGTCCCGGCCAGCCGTGCGACGGCAGCCGGGGGAAGCACCCTTGCGGCAGGTGGTCGCGGGATTCCACTAACGACCCGAGCGAGATCCTCGGCGCGCTCGCCCGGGGCCTGCGGAACCTCGGCATCGACTGCGGGAAGTCCGGCTACCTGGTGGTGGACGAGGACAGCCCGGGCGCCTTCGAGGCGTACACCGGGAGCGTCGGCGAGCCCATCCCGGCGACGTTCACGGTCACCACGTCGAAGGGCCGGCACATCTACTTCCGCCAGCCGCCGGGCGAGCCACTCGGCAACGGGAGAGGTGCGCTGGCCGGCCGGGGCATCGACATCAGGGGCCGGGGCGGATTCACAGTTGGCCCCGGGTCGATTCATGAAACAGGTGTCGTCTACGCCCCGGTGGATTCCACCATCCTGATGGCTCCCGCACCTGGATGGCTCGTGACTGCATTGCGGTCTGCTGCGCCCGGCGCAGCGGCCCCGGCTGGCGCCGGGGTCCGTCCAGGCTCGGTCTACGGTCGCCTGCGCGGCGCCGTGGCGGTCGTGCTCGACGCCAAGGTGGGGGAGCGGAACAACTGCCTGCACTGGGCCGCCTGCCGGGTGGCCGAGATGGTCGCGGACGGCCGGGTGGACCAGGCCACCGCGACGGATGTCCTCACGCGGGCCGGGGAAGAGGCCGGGCTCGGTCCCAGTGAGGTGCAGGCCACCATCAATAGCGCATTGAGGGGAGTAGGCGCTTGACCGCCAACGAGGAGGTCCAGCACCAGGCTGGGGAGCTGGTGCAGCAGGCTGGTGTGCCCGGACCGGCCGACCCGCTGCCCGAGGAGCCCAAGTCCGAACTCGGCTACGCCCGGCGGCTGGTCAGCGTCTACGGCGACCGCCTCCGGTACGTGCCCGCGTGGCGCCGCTGGCTGGTCTGGGACGGGCAGCGGTGGGCGCACGACGGCACCGGGCAGGCCGCGCGCTGGATGAAATCGATAGCCCGGCGGGTGACTTCCGATGCCATCGCCGAGGAGAACGAGAAGAAGCGCCAGGCTGCTATCAGCCTCGCGCGCCGCGGCGAATCGTCGTCCGGCGTGTCCGGTGCACTCACTCTGGCGGGGACCGAGGAGGGCATCGTCGTCACTCCCGATGACCTCGATGCCGACCCGTTCCTGCTCAATTGCAGGAACGGTGTGCTGGACCTGCGGACCGGGCAGCTCGGCCCGCACGACCCGGCGCTCCTGCTGACCAAGATGACCGGCGCGGCCTACGACCCTGAGGCTCCGGGGGCGGAGTTCGCCAAGTTCCTGGAGCGCGTCCAGCCGGATGAGGCCATGCGCTCGTTCCTGGCCCGGCTCCTGGGGCACGCCCTGGAGGGCCGGGTCGTCTCGCACCTGCTGCCGATCTTCCACGGCGCCGGGGCGAACGGGAAGAGCACCCTGCTGGAGGCCGTCGCGGCGGCGCTCGGCGACTACGCCGGGCCCGCCGACCCCGAGCTCCTGACGGCCCGGACGTTCGACGCTCACCCGACCGGCGTGGCCGACCTGTGTGGCCTGCGGCTGGCGATCCTGCACGAGAGCGATGCGGGGCGGCGCCTGGCCGAGGGCACCGTCAAGCGGCTGACCGGCGGGGACCGGATCAAGGCCCGGCGGATGCGTGAGGACTTCTGGAGCTTCGAGCCGTCCCACACGTTTGTGATGGCCAGCAACCACAAGCCGATCGTCACCGGCCAGGACGAGGGAATCTGGCGCCGCCTGCGCCTCGTGCCCTGGGACGTAGTGATACCTCCCGAGGAGCGGGATGAGGAGCTTGCCCACAAGCTCGCGCTCGAGCTGGACGCGGTGCTCGGCTGGCTCGCCGCTGGCTATGCCGACTGGCACGAGCACGGGCTCAGCGACCCCGAGCAGGTGGTCAAGGCCACCAGCAGTTTCCGGGCCGAGAGCGACGCGCTCGGCAGGTTTCTCGATGCGTGCTGCCTGGTGGGGTCCCACTACAACGTTGGGTCCTCCGACCTGTTCGCCGCATGGTCAAAGTGGTGCGCCGCAGAGGGAGCGGATCCGGGGACACAGACTGCGTTCGCCACCGCGCTGCAGAACAAGGGGCTCGACTCCCGCAAGGTCCATGGCCGGATGCGCTGGACCGGCGTGGGGTTGGCAACGGAGGGGGACGAGTGAGGTGGCCACGGGGGGCCCCGGATGTACCCCTGAGCTGGAGGCCGGCATGAGCAGTCGGCTAAAGAAGGTCGTCCGCAGCCATGCTCTGCTGGACGTCCTGCACCGTGTGCAGGTACTTCGCGGCGTCGGTCTCGAACGTGCCCATCTCACGCTCAAGCGCCTCGAGCTGCTGCTCGAGCTCCGAGGATGTCGCGGGCCCGGCCGGGCTGCCGAACAGGCCGCCGAGCTCGTCCTCGATCTGCTCCGCTGGCGGCTTGATCCCGAAGCCGCCCTGCATCCCCTTGAAGATCGTCAGTTCCTCGCCGCGCTCCATGTCCGCCATGAAGGCGCGGATGTCAGTGAGGGTCTGCATCATGCCGCCGGACTCGGGCTTCCGGCCGCCGGAGTTGAGGGCGTCCAGCTTCGCCGCGAGAGCCGCGACCGCGGGAGAAGCCCCGGCGGCCTCGTCGCGGATGTGGCCGATGGCCTCGCCGTCAGCCTCGATGCCCGGTGCCGCAGCGCCGAGGTCGTCCAGTTCGCCGCCGAGCTCGCCAACCGAGCCGGTAGCCGCCTCGGCCGAGGCGGCTACCTCATCGAGGCCGTCGGACAGGTCCTGCGCGGACTTCGCCGCATCATCGAGGGAACTGGCCCCGGTTACCTCAATATGTACTTCTGCCTGTACGTCCCCGCTCTCGCCAGCTGACACGGATGCTCACCTCCTTCCGGACGCGGCTGTGGTGGCTGACGGGCGCGCGCCGCGAGGAACGGGTCGACCAAACCCGCAAGGAGGCGGCACGGCGCCCGGCAGCTGGTCCCGCGACACGCCTGCGCCCTGCTCATCAGCGTCCAGGGGCAGGCAGCCAGCGGGAGTCATTGAGGTCGTGGTCATCGGCGCGGCGCCTGCCCGGGCCGGTGCGAGCGGATAGCGGCGTATGCAGCGATGGCGGCCTGGTTCATCTCGAGCGCGAGCGTGTTCTGGTCGGCCGCGCTGGCTGCGGCAGCGAACTCCTGCTTGCGCACGAGTGCCTTCGCCACGTCCACGCCCGGCGCTCCGGCCGGGGCTGCGGCTTTCCGCACAGCCACGGGCACCGGTACGCCGGGCGCTGCCTCAGTGTGGAGCGCGTCGCCAAGCGATGAGCCGCAGACGCAGTTGCCCGCACCCGAGGCGACGTCACGGGCGTAGCAGTGCGGCCGGCCATAGTCGGCCGCGAACGGTCCGAGGTAGGGGCTGCCTTCCGCCTGCGCCGCCGGACTCACCGGTGTCCCTCGTCTGCTGCCGCGCCTGAGCACGAAGCAGGGCCGCGAGCAGGGCCCGGTCCGCCCAGGTCAGCTTCGGGCGGCGCGGCTGCCGCCGCTGCAGGACCGCGAGCTGGTGGCGCAGGATCAAGATTTCGGCGGTCTTCCACGCCTCCTCACGCCGGGACAGCCGCAGTCACGCGGCTAGTCGCGTGATCAGCAGGAACACGAACCGCAGGCACATGAACCGTGATCATGACGGGCGAAGTGCCGGGCGAGCAACTCTGCTGGTCAGAGCCGTGGATGTGATTCTCGGCACGCACAGGCGCGGCCCTGTCCTTCGCCAGGTCGGCGAGCGGGGACGTCCGCCGCGATCTCGCTCACGGACTGAACGTCCCGCGCCAGGGATTAGACCGCTGCCGGCCGAAGGACGCGGTAGCGTCAGGACAGCGAAGCGCCAGGTCCGGAGGGCGCCGAGAACGAAGAGCCTGCCCGCTGTGGTCCGCTGACAGCCTGATCGCAGCCCGAGCGAGGTGACTGGAGGCGAAGGATCCTCGCATACGGGCTCGATGCCACAAACGCTATCCGCTCCGTGACTGGTCGGGGAAACTCGCTCACCAGGTCTGCTTGTTCACCCGCGGGTGCTTCCTTCGCGGCGTGTTCAGGCCGCGGCCTTAGGGTGGCGACGTCATGTCGTCCACGGTCGACCGCGAGTTGAGCGCCTCCGCAACCTCTGGTACGGCCAGCTCGGCGGGGATGATGGCGGTCCAGCAGATCTGGTGGATGTCGTCTGCGTCAATCGGTGGGAGCGGCTCGGGCGCTGGCTGGCGGGCCAGGCCCAGGTGGTTCGATAGCGCGAGTAGCTGACTGGCCTTGTCTCGCTCGGCGAGCGTCTTGTTGTTGAGCACGTCACGAACCGCGCGCTGTATACGGGGGGCGTAAGGCGCTTCGAGGCGTTCGATCAGCTCGTCTTGGCTGTCAGCAAGGTGCGCCGCCGCCGCAGCCGGCTCCAGCCCGGCGGTCCCGGCGCCGCAAGCACCGGGGGGCGACATGCCGCCGACGGCAGCATGAACCAGAAGCAGACCCCATGCGCGTCCGCAGCTAAGCGAACCCCAGCTTAGCTTGCTATTTAACCTGTTTCCTTGTTCGCCGTGATCGCCTTGCGGTGCTTGCCGACGTCGTGACGTGCGGCTGGCCGGCGGTTCTTCGACCCCGGCGGCCGTCCGGGGCCGGGCCTGCCGGGTTTCGGCGCACCGGCGGGACAGCCGGTGATCGCGCGGATGTTCCGGAAACCCCGCCGGACCCGGGCCGGGGTGAGCCGGCCCGGCGGAGCGGGGCGCTCCCAGGGCCTGCGCAGGTCGGCGGCCAGCCGCCGGGCGAGGCGGAGCTGGGCGTGGCAGGCGATGACGACCCAGGTCCACCGGTCAGCGGCGGCCGGGTCACAGATCTTCGGCGCGGTCCAGCCGAGAACCTGCTTAAACAGGCGGAAAGTGTGCTCGATGTCGAACCGGCGCAAGAAC
>CABEAR010000452.1_pt1 | contig 15228 bp, 17 predicted proteins | sample 3422041 | NCBI WGS metagenome assembly CABEAR01 (sample SAMEA5534326, study PRJEB31848) | metagenome | biome: tundra; feature: field; material: soil | place: USA | collected 2013-05 | depth 0.15 m | reverse complement strand
AGGCGCGTTATGTGGGTTGATCTACTCCTGGACCAGTTCGGCGAGGCAAACGCGCAGCAGGGTGTGCGCGGCGATGGTGGCGGCGGTCCGGGTGAGCAGGCCGCAGAATGTGTGAGCTCCGTGGCGGGCCAGTTCCATCTGATCGGTGATCTCGCCGAAGGTGGCCTCGACGCGGTTGCGCCACTCGGCGATGACCTTCTGCAGGATCGGCGGCATCGTGCGCCGCTCGTTCTTCGCCGGCGGGACGAGCACGGCGGTGCCGCGGGCGGCCTGAGCGGCGGCGAACGTCTTGCCGTTGAAGCCTTTGCCGGCGAGCAGGTCGCGCGGCGGCGGCCCGGCCTCCAGCAGGTCGCGGGCGACGTCCCGCTCGTTCACGGCAGCGGGGATGATGCTCCGGGCCCGGACGATCCGCGCGCCCGGGCCGGTCTTGATCGCCAGCCGGAAGCCGCAGGACCATTCGGCGTGCGCGGCGTCGCGGCCGAACCGGGCTGCCAGCCCGTTCGGCCCGGTCCAGCCGTCGGGGCCGCGGACCCGGGAGGCGTGCCTGACCGGGATCGCGCTGGTGTCGATCTGCTGACAGTCATCTTCGGGCAGGCGGGCCGCCAGCAGGACCCGTACCTGCTCAAATGCGCCCCACAGCCAGCGGGTGCGGCGGTTGAACTCGCTCTGATGCGGCAGCACCGGGAACAGGTGACCCCAGTCGCGGGCCACCTCGGCGAGGAACCCGGCCTCGCTGCGACGGCCCGGCAGATGGCGCACCATGGCGATGGCCAGCAATTCGGCGTCGCTGCAGGCTGGCGACGGGCCCGGCCGGGGCGGGATGGCGACAGCTCGCGCCTTGATGGCGTCATCGATCAGCGTATAGACGTAGACGAACAGATCCTCGGTTGGCAGCATGGGGGTGGCCTCTGCGGGACAAGGGACTTCGACAATCGCTTGTCTCTCGCAGAGGCCACCCCATGATCAAGCCGACACGCTGTGATCAACCCACATAACGCGCCTTAGCGCTGCGAACGCCTGGCTCGCGTCGCACCGTGACTCGGCCATGATGACGCCGATCGCGTGATCGATTGCTGCCCTGGACTGCAGGGCATGCTCGAGGTGAGCGGCCAGGTCACGAGCCTGCGAATAACGGCTGACCACCAGGATCGCGGCCGCGTGCAGGCGCGGGGAACAAAGAGACGAGTTCCTCATCCAGCGCGATCGAAGCCGTCGATAACGCGGCAATCGCGGCTGGACAGATTCAGGGCCCCGAGCGGACGCCTTTCGACGCCAAGACCCGCGGTGAGGTAACTGCACACTCCCATCTCCCGGCCATACCGGAGGACTCAGGCCAGCGCTGCTCTACATCCCGGCGCGTCCACCGGTTGACCTGCTGCCGCGGGGCGGCATCCAGACACGGACCGTCCTGCAGCAGGTACTGGCAGCGGTCCAGCTCGTGCGTCGCCTCGTCCGTAGCGGCGAAAGTACTCGGGCTGCTCTTCTCGTCCAGCGCAGCGGCACTCACCGCGTGGCATCCTGGGACCAGGCGGAGTGCAAGCGCGAGGATGCTCTGCACCGTATCGCATATCGACTCATCCTCAGTCAGCGTCATGGCCAGCTCGGTCAGTGACTCGACGAGATCCTCGTGCCGCTGATCGAGGAACGCCGATGATCTTGCTGAAGGCTGGTCCTCTGCCACCAATGCCACCCCTGGCCGACCGGTATGACTGCCGAGTACATATGCGGGCGCGGCTATCGTTGATCGCGCCGCGCGCGCAGCGCCCGCTGACGATCCTGCGCCTCGCCGACCGGGGATACCGATGATCGCGGCTATGAAGTCCCAGCTCAGATCTAGCTGACGGGCTATGTCAAACAGGTCGGCCTCAAGCCAGTCCAGATAAAGCCGCAGATTGCCGGGCAAGACAAGGCCCGCTCCGACATCGGGCCCGTCCGCGGGGCGCTCTGCGCCCCGCGGCCATGCGGGCCTGCTGGGATCCGATGAGGCCATGAGCGCCGGCATCCGCAAGGCGCTGGAGGCGCTGACGAACGGCCAGCTGACGGTGCCGATCGACGCGGCCGTGCCCCTGAAGCAGGTCAGCGACGCATTCGAGCGGATCACCCAGCGCAGCGTGCGCGGCAACCTTGTGCTGGACACCGCCGGCTGACGCGCCGGCACTTCCCCCGGCACATCCCCCGGCACTGGCGCAGGACGGACGCAAGGAAGCCAGACGCAACGGAGGCATGGAGATGGAACGCGGAAGCTCCAAGCACGGCCCGCGGCCCGACGACGACTGGAGCACGAGACCGACCCGCGGCGCCAGCCACCGCATACCGAAGAGTGGCGCGAGACTGAGCCGTTTGATGAAGGTCATCTGACCCTGCCCGCAGATCACGAGGCGACGGCGCCGCCAGGCACGTACCCCCGGCGACGTCGACAGGCGGTCGGACATCGCCCGCTCCCTTCCGCCGCACACATTCCCGGCGGATCGCGGCGGCTGCTGGGATACCTGGAACGGACGGACGCACCCGATGATGTCGCCGGCGCCATTCGCAGCCTGCCGGCTGACCGCCAGTTCGCAACTGTGAGCGACGTCGCGCGAGTGCTGAGTATCCCCACCGGGGAGTAGCAGTATGGTAGGCAAACTCATGCGTCCCTGTGACCTACCTGACACGCGGGATTTTTGTGCCGGAAGGAGTAACGGGGTCTCTGCTGGGCAGCGGAACAGGGCACACGCGGCCGCTACGGCGGCCGCACCGCTGCTTCAGCGCACATGCCGAGGTGTAATCATGGCCGCTACTGACGTCCGCTCCGACTGGTGGTCGCTCGCCGCATGCCAGTCGGCGGATCCTGAACTATTCTTCCCGATCTCGTCGCTGGGCGCCGGCTCGCACGAAGTAGCAAGGGCTAAGGCCGTGTGCAGGCAATGCCAGGTGCGTTCGCAGTGTTTGTCCCACGCCCTGGCTTCTCGCCAGGTACAGGGCATCTGGGGCGGGACCACCGAGGAAGAGCGGCAGCTCCTGCGGGAACGCGGGCAGGCACAGAAGGCGTCCGCGGCGTAGCCGCACTGGCCCGGCCGTCGCGGCGACACCGCTGGCGAATGCGTAACCGGTGACTTCGGTAAGTCCGGCCGGCCGGGATGGCGCCGTCATCGGGGCGCAGGATGTCCGCATTGACGGCCACCGAACCGAGCGCGAAACCCGCTCCGGGGGCCGGCTGTCGACGGGTCAGCCTCGGCGGGCAGCGGGCAGCGGGCAGCGGGCGGTAGGCAACGGCCTCGAAATAGTTGTCCGACGGGCCAGGCGGGAGCGTGACGCGCTGCACCCACTTGACGCTGCGGGCGCCGATGTAACCGGGGACGACGATCCGAACCGGCGCGCCGTGCGCAGCCGTCAGCGGCTGCCCGTTCATGGCCCAGGCAAGCATCACCTCGCTGGCCAGTGCCTGGCCAGCGAGAATCGGGCCGCCGTAGGACTGCGGCGGATCGGCGTCTTTCGATACGTCCGGCGCGGCAAAAGGCGACGTGCGCGCCGCCGGGGCGCGGCCCGGCGGCGGTGAGGGCGTCGGCCGGGCCGGCGCGGTCCACTCACCGGTGGAAATCGCACCCGGCCACGGCATCGTGCAGGTATACCTGCCGGGGGCCGGCTGAGCAGTGCTTGGGCCAGGCCACCTCCCATTCCGGTGCGGGGGGAGGCAGCCTGGTGGCTGACAGGGAGCGGGGGTCAGGCGGCGATGGCGGGGCCGGGTTCGGGGTCGAGGATGCGGTGGCGCAGGTAGGTCAGGGCGTGGGCCAGGAGCCGGGAGACGTGCATCTGGGAGATGCTGAGCTGGGCGCCGATCTGGGCCTGGGTCATGTCGCCGTAGAACCGCATGAGGAGGATTTTCTGCTCGCGGCGGGGCAGCTCGCCCCAGTGCGCGGCCAGGGCCTCCATGTCCAGGGCGTGCTCCACGCCGGGGTCTTCCGCGCCGAGCACGTCGGCCAGGCCGACCGCGTCGGGGCGGTCCGACAGCGGCGCGTCCAGCGACACGGGCTGGAACACCAGGTCCGCGCGGCGGGCCTCGCGGACCCGCGGGCAGCTCACGCCCAGCCACGCCGCCAGCTCGTCCTCCGACGGGCCGCGGCCCAGCTCCTGGGTCAGATCCCTGGTCGCCTTGCGGACCTCCAGCACCAGCTCCTGCACCGACCGCTCGACGTGCACCTGCCAGCGCTTGTCCCGGAAATGCCGCTTGATCTCCCCCGAGATGCACGGCTGGGCGTACGCCGCCAGGCTGCCGCCCACCGCCGGGTCGAAATTGTTGATCGCCTTCAGCAGCCCGACGTACCCGACCTGCATCAGGTCCTCGGCCGGCTCGGGACTGCGCCGGTAGCGCGCCGCGCACGCCCGCACCAGCCCCCGGTGCCGGCTCACCAGCACCTCGCACGCCGCCGCCCGCCGGTCATCGCAGCGCGGAAGCGACCGCACCAGCACCAGCAGCTCGGCGTCCGCCAGCCCCGCCAGTTCCCGCAGCGTCCCCGGTGCCGGTGCCAGTACCGCGCCCGCAGAAGCCTTCTCCGCAGAAAGAGTTTCCATATAGAAAAACTCTCACGCGGCAACCCCCGTTGGCAACCCTTGCCCTGGGGAAAGATTTCCCTGACCGCAACAGTTAACCCCCCGGCACGCCGCCGAGGGGCTAGCTGTCATGCACCGCGGCGGCGGTGCTGCAGGAGAGCGCGGCCGTCGGGCGCCGGCTAAGCAGATTTGGCGGCCGGCTGACCGGATTCGGCGGCAAGCTCACCCAGCCCGCTGGCCAGTGCCTCGCGGCCGTCCGGGCTCATCGATTCCAGCAGATTGCCGAGAGCAGACCGGCGCCGTACCCGGACCCACCGCGCGAGCCGACGGCCCGAATCGGCAGGCACCAGAACGATCTCGCGACGGCAGACGACGTCTCGGTCACGGGTGATCAGGCCGGCTGCCTCCATGCGGTCGCACAGCCTGCTCGTGGCGGACGCAGAGGCGCTCACCGCTGCGGCCAGCTGACTGAGATTCAGGCTGCCTGCCCGATCGATGACCATCAACGCACGTAGCTGGGCCTGCGGGATCACTGCTCCGATTTCCTCGGCGGCACGCTCACACGCCTCTATCAGCGCGCCCAGCCCGCGCTCGGCCAGGTCCAGCTCGACCTGGCTCGTCTCGAAGTCATCCGGCACGTCATACGCCGTCATCACGTTCACAACAGCATGATGCCTGGTGAGCGCCAGGGAAACAGGGCCTAAGGTCCCGCCTCGCCGGGACCGCCGGCCCGGCGGTGCGTGCGGGTCTGCGGCCGTCATCTCCACGGACGATCAACGCGGCCGCGACCGTGCCAACGCGGCGTCCGGGGCGCTGGCGTGGTGCTGTTCCTGGCGAAAGTCTCATTACCCCATGGCGATGGCCATGCTGGCAGCGCATCCATGGCGCATGCCGCCGAGCCGTTCAGCTGATCTGGCATCGGCTGGCCGGGCTATCGCGACACCTCCCCAACCTTAGTCAAACAAACGTCTTTCCTTGCATGCGCTCTCGCAAACGGTTCTCTTCCCGGTCCATTGAACCCGCCGGGCTCTCAGGACCGTAAATCGCCTCTCGGCTCACCGCTGCGGACGCACCGCAGCGGCGCGCCTGCATGCCGCAGCGCAGGCCGTGTCCGCACAGCCGCGTGCGCGGACGCGGTCATAGACGGCGCGAAGGCGGAACTGCCGTTCCCTGCGCGCTCTCTCCGGCGAAGCCTGTCTCGGGCACTGGCTGATCGCCAGCGGCGGGCGCCTGCGGAGCCGAGCCGCTGTCGACAGTAAGTACTCGCACGTCGTCGTCAGCTTCGGTGACCGGGAGGCCGGCTCGCTCCGGTACCTGGCCGTCGCGGCCTCCATCAGCCCTCACCGGACGGTAGCCCGCCGAAATGGGGCCGTCGGCGGACGCGGTAACCCCGCGGTTGCCCGGCGGTGCTGCGGCATCTGCTGTGCCCAGAAGGTCCTGGAAGAGCGCGCGGTAATGCAGCATTGCCTGCCGGAGTTCTTCGGTGGAGGCCGCGCCGGAACTGGCCACTTGTGCAGCCGCCGAGGCAATCCGGTAATGGTCCAGCGTGGCGGCGTGCTCGACCGACAGGTCGGCAGCTATCTGCTCAGGATCTTCGGTCGGGTATCCACGTTCGTGCATCACCGTAATGACCAGCGCATGGGCCTCAACTGCGGCCGGTCCGGGGGTGTCGACGAACTGTTCCTGCACGAGCGCCCAGCTCTCGGCGTATCCGGCGCGAGCGGCCGGATCCACGCCGGATGTCGAGGTCACGTACTCGGCAGGGAGGATGTGGCTAGCTGGGTTTCGGCTTGCCGCCTGCTGTCGTGCTGCTCGACCGCGGCGCCGACATCATCGCTGCTGATCGTGGCCATCCGCGGCGACGACGAGACCGACGGGGTGCTCATGCTGATCCGACGCAGTGAGTGTCCCGACGTTACTCTCGCCGAGACCGCGCTGCTGACGAGATCGGCGCTCACCTCGGCCTTGCCCTGCGCCGGACCCGTTGACGGACTCTGCAGGCCAGACGATAATACTGACGGGATCGGCAGCGCAAATGTCGATGCGCCTCACGTCCCAATGGTGATGGTGTGGTTCGAAAGCGCGGCTGCCGGTCTACTTCTCGGAGCGATGGGTCTTTGTACCATGTCCATATATAGGGTTACCTCGGCGGCTTTCGCATCGTGCATTGATGCTCGCGCCGGAGGATGTTTCCCTGCCCTGGCGCCCGGACGACACGTCAGCACTCCGCGATGTAAAGACCCGCGCGGGGTGAAGCTGCCGTGCTGACCGGGCAGCAGATCTACGACGACGGAGTGCTGCGGATCATCCGCACTGGCACTCCGCCGGAGCTGATCGTCTCGGGTGAGATTGACGAGTCCACTTATCCTGGCCTGCTAAAGGCGCTGGCAAACGCCATGGACGGGCAGGGTGAGCTCCACGTCAACCTCGCCGGGGTCGCCTACTGCGACCTGGCGGGGCTGCGGGCGATTGTCCAGATGACCGGTGCCGACGACGGATCCGGAAGCCGCCGGGTTGTGCTGCATGAGATGCCCGTGCAGCTGGCAACGGTACTGGCGATCGTTGGCTGGGATATTACGCCGGGCCTGACCCTGGAGGGTCGGGCCAACGCCGGGCTGCACGGGCAGGCCAACGCGGGCTGGGCCGGGCTGGAGGGGCGGGCTGGCACGAGCGCAGGGCTGGGACCTGCGGTGGCAGGAACAGATGGAGGCTTGAATGGCGACGGGCAGCGCTGCGATGCCGGGGCCTGAGCTGACGGCCGACACCGCCTCGGGGTTCGAGCACCTGGCCTGCGTCTACGGCAGCGACCAGGAGTTCCTGGAGATGGCGGTGCCGTTTCTGGAGAAGAGCCGGGCAGCCGGTGCTGGCCGTCACCACGGCTGCCACCCTCGAGCTGATCGGTGCCGTCCTCGGGCACGGGGCGGCAACGTCGACTACGCCGAGTCCGCGTTCTTCGGCCGCCGGCCACCGCAGCGGATCGCGGCGTTCCACCGGTACTAGCAGCAGCGCACCGGCGCGAAAGGTAGCCGACTGGCCGAGATTGATGCCCGCAACCGGGAGCTGGCAGATCAGCCGTCAACCGCAGGATCCACTTCGGCGCAGCTCCCCGCGCCATAGCCCAGGCCATCGCGCACGCTGATGCGGCCAGTCGGCCTAGCGTCGCCGCTTTCCGGCAAGCGGCGCAGGCGCACGAATCCCCAGCGCTCATGTACGACGAGCTGGCCGCGGGTGACGGCAGCGGGGCTGCCCGGCACCTTGAGTTGGCCGTCAGCCACCGCAAGCTCGCCGCCGCGGACCGCGCTCGCGCCGACCACGCGGCCGCGGACCAGGCAGCTAACGGCAGTGCGCGACAGCCGGTGACTAGACGGGCAGCAGGCCGTGATTACGGCCCCTGCGGCCGGGTAGCGCGACTCCGTGACCGAAGCACAGCGAGCCATGGTCAAGGAGCTGCCGGACCGGCATGGCCGTACCTATGCGGACGAAGCGGGCATCCGGCTGGCCGATCAGCCGGCTCCGCTCTATCAGCTGCTCGTGCTTGCTGACTTGCTCAGCGCCCGCATTTCGGCGGACGTCGCTGTAGCCGCGGCGAGGGAGCTGTTCGCGGCCGGCTACCGGCCCCCGAAGGTCATGTCCGCGGCCAGCTGACAAGACCGGGTCGACGCCCTCGCCCGCGGCCATTGCCGGCGCTATGACGAGCGCACCGCGACCATGCTCGGCGCAGGCGCCGAGCTGCTGGCCGATCGCGTTTGAGACGAGACAGTTCAGGTAGTGAAGAGGCAGTTCCGCTTTGTCCCGGCGGCGCCCCCCCGCGCACCGCCGGGACGGCACGGAAAGGCGCGCGCTACCCGGATTCCGCTGGACTTCACCTCGAGGAAGGACCATGCCGGAGTTGCATCAGCTACCGCCTAGGGAGGGTCCGGTGATCGCCGACGCCCGGCCATCCAGGACATCGGCGTGGCGGTCTACGTCATCCCGACTGATGCGCCCGAGGCCGACGGGACGCCGTCACCATCCTCGTTACGAGTGCGACGGATGGCCTCGGCACCGCGGTGGAGGCTCTGCTGACCCCGCGGCTTGAGCCGGTGCTGCGCCGGTCGGCGCCAGTCCGCGTGGTCACTGCGGCCCGACATCCATCGTCCGGGGGATCGCCTACAGAGCTGACCGGATCAGCGGCTGCCAGGCCAGCCCGGCCGACGGCACGTCCGGACGCTAGCTCTGCCCGGCGGCCTAGCTCTGTGCGGCGGCGCTGCCAGCTAGCTCCGCTAGCCCGCGCACCAGCGCGTCGCGGCCCTCCGGGCCCATTGCCTCGAGTGCCGCTGCGATGGCGGCCCGGCGCCGGTCGCGGATCCATCCGGCGAGCCGCCGGCCCGCTTCGGTAAGGAGCAGAACTATCTCGCGGCGGCGCGGTCGCGGGTCAGCAGGTCGGAAAGTTCCATGCGCTCGCACAGCCTGCCTGCCGCCGACGCGGAGGCAGCCAGCGCCGTGGCGAGCTGACTGAGGTTCAGACTGCCGGCCCGGTCAATGACCAGGAGCGCGCGCAGCTGAGCTTGCGGTATTACTGCTGCGATCTCCTCGACTGACCGGTCGCATGCCTCCAGCAGGGCAGTAAGCCCCGTCTCCGCGGAACCCATGTCCAGCTGGCCGTTCCCTGACGCGGAGGCCATTTCTTGTCGCATCATCGGTCTCGGTGAACCGGCCTGGCGCACGGCCCGCATCCGGGCCGTAGTCGTGCCAGACGCTAGCCAGTGCGCGTGACCCTTCTAGTTCTACCTGTCCGCAGAAATGGACCCTAAGCACATCCCGCGCCGGGTCGGCGCCCTTATGGCAGGCCGCAGGCTGAAAGAAGGGCGTTGACCAGGGACGACGTACCCGACGCCGAGCCTGTGAATGTGCCAGGGAATGCGGCGGCGTCACCGCCCGACTGGGTGCGGGGCCCCGCTGCGCAGCCGCTCGCGCTGCGGCCCAACCGTGTACTTCGGGTCCCGCGCCGAGGCGCGTCCCGCCTCGAACACCCCGAACCGGGTCAGCGCCGAGGCAGCCATCAGCGCCGCGCCGGACAGCGCTGCAGCCGTGCGGCTACGGCCGGCCAGGACAGCACCAGCCAGGCCGGCCGCCGTCAGCACTTCGCCGGCTTCCATCAGCCGGCCGGCCCGCCCTTGCTGATATGGCTCCGCGGCAGCGCCCAGCCGGCGCAGCAGCAGGCTCTTGGCGGTGAGCTCGGCCGCGGCGCCCAGCACGGCGAACCGGACGGCCTGCCCTGCGTGATCAGGTGAGACGGACAGCATGCCGAGGCCGCCCGCAGCGGTCGCAGCGGACCCGGCAAAGACATACGGCATCTCGCGGTGCCCCTCATGCCAGGCCGGCACCGCGGTGTCGCACAGCAGCGCCGCGGTGTAGGTGGCGACACCGGTACCGAACGCGGCCGCGCCGGCCGTGGCCACGGTGCCGACCGCAGGCAGCTGCCCGGTCAGGGCCGAGGCCGCAGCGGCGAACGCTGCCGGGCTGTAGCCAGCCAGCAGCCAGGAGCCGACGCTCATCGGTGAGGTCACCTTCAGCACCCGCAGCATGTTCACGAACCGGGCCGGGCGTCCGAGGTCATTGACCAGCGCCACCATGGACAGCCCGATCGCGCCAGCGGCACCGGCCTTCGCGGCGCGGGACAGCTCGCGGTTGCCGGCCAGCTGAGCAAAACCGGCCAGTGCAGACGATGCGCCCGCCAGGCCGCCGAGGAACAGGTAGCCGGGGATATCCGGTGCGGCCCACACCACCTCCTTCAGCACCGGGCGGCCGTAATAAGAATCGAAGCTTGCCTTCGGGACCATCGGCTGCTCGCCGCCGCGCCGTCGCTCCCACCGCCGGCTGTCCACGCCCGAGCTCATCGGGGCCGCCCGCCGCCTAGGCACGCGGCCAGCGCGCCCAGAGCAAGCGCAGCGCCTGCGGTGGCGACATGCCGCCACATCCTCGGCAGGTCGCGAGTCGTGACGACCGGGTCCGGCGGCAGGCCGTAGACCTCGGGCGCATCCAGCAGCAGGAAGAACGCGCCCCCGCCGCTGATGCCGTCATCGGGATCGTCGAGATACAGTCGCGCCCCGGCGACCCCGGCGTCGTGCAGCTGGCTGACCCGCTGCTGCGCCCGCTCCCTGAGCTCGTCCAGGGGGCCGAACTGAATGGATTCGGTCGGGCACGCCTTAGCGCAAGCGGGCTCCAACCCGGCGCCGATCCGGTCGTAGCACAGTGTGCACTTCCAGGCGCGCCCGTCTTCCTTACGCCGTTCGATCACGCCGAACGGGCACGCCGAGACGCAGTAGCCGCATCCGTTGCAGATGTCGGACTGGACGACCACCGTGCCGAACTCGGTGCGCATCAGCGAACCGGTGGGACACACGTCCAGGCAGGCTGCCTCGGTGCAGTGCTTGCAGACATCACTGGACATCAGCCAGCGCGAGCCGTCCGACACCGGGTCAGACGAGACGGTGGCGCCCGCCGGGACCTCACCGGGACGCCCGATTTGCTCGATGAACGCGACATGCCGCCACGTCGAGGCGCCCAGGGCGCCCGTGTTGTCGTAGGACATGCCCGTGAGCAAGAGGCCGTCTTCGGGCACCGCGTTCCACTCCTTGCACGCCACCTCGCAGGCCTTGCAGCCGATGCACACCGAAGTGTCGGTGAAGAATCCCATCCGGGGCGGATGATCCACGTGCCCGGCGCGCGCCGCCGGGTCCAGGCCGTCCGAAGTCCCAGCCAGGGTCAATGGCTGCGCAGACTCGATACTCACATCACACCTCCTTCCCCGTCTCGCTGTTGATGCCAGCCCGCTCCTGGTACCGGCGGACAAGCTCGCGCAGGGCAGGCCCGCGCGGCCGCCGGCCGGGCCGGATGTCGCAGGCCAGCGCCTTGACTTCCTGGATGTGCACGTTCGGGTCCAGGGACAGGTGCGCAAGCTCGTTCGCCGCGTCCCCGGTGGTATATCCGTTGGGGCCCCAGTGGTAGGGCAGCCCGATCTGGTGCAGCTGCCTGCCGCCGACCGTCAGCGGCTTTATCCGGCGGGTCACCAGCACCCGGGCCTCGATGGCGCTGCGGGCCGTGACGATCGTCGCCCAGCCCATGTGCTCAAGCCCGCGCTCGGCGGCGAGCTCCGGTGACACCTCGCAGAAGAACGCGGGCTGCAGCTCGGCCAGGTAAGGCAGGAAGCGCGACATGCCGCCTGCTGTGTGGTGCTCGGTGAGCCGGTAGGTGGTCGCCGCATACGGGAACAGGTCGGAACCCGGCTGGCCGCCGCTCGGCTGGAACCGGTCCTGCGGGTGCTCGATGAGCTGGCGGACCGGGTTGCGCTGCTGGGCGTAAAGCAGGTTCGGCAGCGGCGATTCCTGCGGCTCATAGTGCGCGGGCAACGGTCCGTCCACCAGGCCCGCCGGGACGTACAGCCACGCCTTGCCGTCGGCCTGCATGATGAAGGGGTCGATGCCGGAGATCGCTTCCACCCCGGTAGCGCCATCCGGCGGCCGGTACGAGGGCGGCCGGTCGGCGACGAAGTCCGGCACGTCGTGCCCGGTCCACGTGCCTTTCTCCGCATCCCACCAGACGAGGGCCTTGCGCTCGCTCCACGGCTTGCCGTCAGGGTCGGCCGACGCCCTGTTATAGAGCACCCGCCGGTTTGCCGGCCAGGCCCAGCCCCACTCCGGCGCCACCCAGCTCTGCTCGCGTGCTGGCTTGCGCCGGGACGCCTGGTTCACCCCGTCGGCGTGCACGCCGCAGTAGATCCAGCAGCCGCAAGCGGTTGAGCCGTCGGCGGCGAGCTGCGTGTATGACGACAGCGGCTGGCCGTCAGCATCCCAGCCGTTCACCTCGGCCAGGACGGCGTCCGAATCGGGCTCGGCCAGCGGGCCTTCCACCGGGTAATCCCAGGTGAGGTCCAGAACTGGCCGGTCCATCTCGTCGGCCGACCCGGCCAGCTTCGCCCTGATGCGCCGGCCCAGATGATAGGTGAACCATAGGTCACTGCGGGCGTCGCCGCCCGGCTCCACCGCCGCGTGATGCCACTGCAGCATGCGCTGAGTGTTGGTGAAGCTCCCGCTTTTCTCGGTGTGCGCAGCAGCCGGCAGGAAGAACACCTCGGTCTTGATGTCCTCGGTGCGCATCTCCCCGGTCTCGATCTCCGGGCCGTCTTTCCACCAGGTTGCGCTCTCGATCTGCACGAAGTCCCGCACCACCAGCCAGTCCAGGTTGGCCAGTCCGAGCCGCTGCATCCGCGCGTTGGCGGAGCCGACCGCCGGGTTCTGGCCGAACAGGAAGTACCCCTTGCAGGTGCCCGCCATCTGGGCGAGGACAGTCTCGTAGGTGCTGTGGCTGCCGGTCAGCCGGGGCAGGTAGTCGTAGCAAAAGTCGTTGCCGGCCGTCGCGGCTTCGCCCCACCACGCTTTCAGCAGGCTCACCATGTAGTCGCCGGTGTTCGCCCAGAACCCCTTCTCCACCCGCTCGGCTTCCACATAGGTGTCGAGGTCGTCGTTACTGCTGGCGTGCGGCATCGGCAGGTAGCCGGGCAGCAGGTCGAAAAGGGTCGGTATGTCGGTCGAGCCCTGAATAGAGGCGTGCCCGCGCAGCGCCATGATTCCGCCACCTGGACGGCCCATGTTGCCGAGCAGTGACTGCAGGATCGCCGCGGTGCGGATGTACTGCACGCCCACGGTGTGCTGAGTCCAGCCGACGCTATAAACGAACGCTGTTGTCCGGTCCGGGCCGGAATTCTCGGTGATGAGCCGGCAGACCTCCGCGAAGGCGTCTTCGGGCACGCCGGCGATCTCGGCCACCATGTCGGGCGTGTACCTGGCGAAATGCCGTCTGAGCACCTGAAACACGCACCGCGGGTGCTGCAGCGTCTCGTCGGTGTCCGGCGCGGGCTGGGCAGCCGCGCCGCCAGAGCCGTGGGCTCCGCCCCGTGCTGCCTCCCGCACCTGCCGCTGCGGGCGGCCGGTGCCGCGCTGCCCGCTGGCGGGCCGCATCTCGGAACCCTGGTACCGCCATTTCTCGGAGTCGTAGACGCGCTCGTTCCTGTCCAGCCCGGAAAAAACGCCGTCAAGATCCTCGGTATCGGCGAAATCCTCGGTCAGGATCGTCGCCGCGTTGGTGTAGGCGACCACGTAATCACGGAAGTACTTGTCGTTCCTGAGCACGTAGTTGATCAGGCCACCCACGAACGCGATATCGGCTCCGGCCCGGATAGGCACATGCAGGTCGGCGACCGCGCTGGTCCGGGTGAACCGGGGATCGACGTGGATCAGCCTCGCGCCGCGGGCCTTGGCCTCCATCACCCACTGGAACCCGACCGGATGGCACTCGGCCATATTCGAGCCCTCGATCAGGATGCAGTCAGCGTTCGCCAGATCCTGCTGGAACGTGGTCGCGCCGCCGCGGCCGAAGCTAGTCCCCAGACCGGGGACGGTGGAGGAGTGTCATATCCGGGCCTGATTCTCGATCTGGATCGCGCCCAGCGCCGTGAACAGCTTCTTGATCAGGTAATTTTCCTCGTTGTCCAGCGTCGCCCCGCCCAGGCTCGCGAAGCCCATCGTGCGGCGGGTTCGCATGCCCTGCTGCTCCCACTGCCAGCCGTCCCGGCGCGCGGCGATAACCCGGTCGGCGATCATGTCCATGGCCGTGTCGAGGTTCAGGTACCCCCAGTCGCCGCCCCCCGGCCGCCGGTACAGCACCCGGTACTCGCGCGCGGAACCCGTGGTCAGCTGCAGGCTCGCGGACCCCTTCGGGCACAGGCGGCCGCGGCTAACCGGGGAATCCGGGTCCCCCTCGATCTGGGTGACCTTGCCATCTTTGACGTAGACGTTCTGGCCACAGCCAACCGCGCAGTACGGGCAGACCGACTTCACGACCTTGTCGGCATCGGCGGTCCGCGGCCGCAGCTCGTCGGATCGCTTGCTCTTGGCGGCGGCACCCAGCCCGAGCGGGTCCGTCCCGGTCAGCTGCCGGTAGACCGGCCAGGACCTCAGCCAGGTGCAACTGACCATCTGACGCCCCCTCATTGGCTCGGCTGAGGTGTGTCCGTTACTCGACAACGAGCAGATATCAGCCTAAGCCCGCGTCCTGGCCGGATGTCAGCGGGGGCGGCCATCTCATCGCAGCTCCCGCCGGACGCCCGCTGCGCGGGCAGCCCTCGCGCAACCGGGGCAGCATCTCCTGCTTGGCGTAGAACTCGAAGAAGCCTTCGTAGTCCGCGCCGACCTGGCCGGCGTACACCTCGTCGAAGCCGGCGTCGGTCTGACCGGAAAACCCAGGCTCAGCTGGGCGCGCGGCAGCGCCGGCGGTGCCGGCTCGTGGCCCGCCGGTGATGTGGCGCGCGGGTCAGGCGGCCTGAGCGAGGGTGACGGTGTAGCCGAGTGCTTCGAGCTGCCGGACGTGGCTGCGTGCCGTGCGGCCGGTGTCGGTGCGGCTGACGTGGTAGCCGGAGCCAAGGTCGATGAAGCGTGCGGCGGGATCGGATAGCAGGTGGTGAGGTAGGCTCGCGGGCGCGGTGCCGGTGTTGCCGCCGGTCGTCTCCCGCGAGCCCCCTCCCGCACCCGGCGTGCGGCTCTCACCGCACCGGGCGCTCCCCGTGTCTTTCCCGCTGGTCAGCCGCTGGTGTGCGCGGCTGCTGGTTTCGGGGTCCATGGGGTCGCGATGGTGTTGCCGCGGTAGCGGTACCGGGTCACG
>CABEAR010000438.1_pt1 | contig 15826 bp, 10 predicted proteins | sample 3422041 | NCBI WGS metagenome assembly CABEAR01 (sample SAMEA5534326, study PRJEB31848) | metagenome | biome: tundra; feature: field; material: soil | place: USA | collected 2013-05 | depth 0.15 m | reverse complement strand
GTCGCTCTACGACCCGGACCTGGCGAAAGAGCAGCCCAGCCGGGTGACCTGGGAGATCGAGCCCGGCGACGACGGCGTCTGCAAGCTCACGGTCATCCACGACCAGCTTGAGGGGGCCCCGAAGACCGCGGCAAGCGTCAGCGGGCCCGGCTGGATGTTCGTCATCAGCGGCCTGAAGATGCTGCTCGAGACTGGCCAGCCGCTCCGCTAGGCCGGCGCCGCGGAAGTTCATGAAATGCGGGAAACGGCGGGGGCTGCCTGCGGCAAGAAGGCTGCGGCCATTGAATTGCGCACATCGGGTAACGCCGTGTGCAATGGCGGGTGATACTGATACAGACGCAGGCGACGTGGGTACCCCCGAGCTCACGTCGCCTCGTCTGCGCCGGGTGCTCGATCCGGCGGCTGAGTGCCTGAACCGCGTACGCGCAAGCCCTCGGCAGGGCCCCATGTCGCGCGTCGGCAGTACCCGCGTGCAGCTAGTCCCGGTAGCGTTCGGTGTATGAGAGCTACCCCAACGCCCGAGGGCGGGGCCGCCGCCCGAATGCCCGACGCGCCGTTCGGCCGGATGATGACTGCGATGATCACGCCGATGACCGCCGACGGCTCGGTGGATTACCCGGCCGCGGCGCGCCTCGCCGAGTACCTGGTCACCGAGATGCGCAACGACGGACTGGTGATCAGCGGCACCACCGGCGAGTCGCCGACCACCAGTGACGCCGAGAAAGACCGGCTGCTGCGCACCGTGATCGAGGCGGTCGGGGACCGGGCAGCGGTCGTGGCCGGCGTCGGAACCAACGACACGGCCCGCACCTGCGAGCTTGCCCGCACCGCGGAGCGGGCCGGCGCCAACGGACTGCTGGTCGTCACGCCGTACTACAGCAAGCCCCCGCAGAACGCGCTGGTCGCGCATTTCAGCACGGTCGCTGACGCTACCGGGCTCCCCGTCATGCTCTACGACATCCCCGGCCGGACTGGCACGCCGATCGCGACGCAGAGCCTGCAGCAGCTAGCCCGGCACCCGCGGATCATCGCTGTCAAAGACGCCAAGGGCGACGCCAGCGCCACGTCGGTGGTGATGGCCACGACCAGCCTGGCCTACTACTGCGGCGACGACCCGCTGAACCTGCCCTGGCTGGCGATCGGCGCGGTCGGTTTCGTCAGCGTGCACGGTCATGTGGTCGGTGACCGGCTGCACGAGATGATTGAGGCATATTCAGGCGGCGATGTGCGCGGCGCGCTGCGCGTGCACCGCGAGCTGCAGCCGATCTACACGGGCATGACCCGTACCCAGGGAGTGGTTACCACGAAAGCAGCTCTTAGCCTGCTCGGACTGCCGGGCGGTCCGGTGCGGCCCCCGCTGCTGGATGCCAGCCCGGCTGAGATCGAGCAGCTGCGCACCGATCTGGTGGCAGGCGGCGTGAAGCTCCGGTGAGTCACCCGCACCCCGAGCTGGGGCCGCCGCCGCCGCTGCCCGATGGCGGCCTGCGCATCGTCGCCCTCGGCGGCCTGGGCGAGATCGGCCGGAACATGACCGTCTTCGAGCATGCCGGCCGGCTGCTCATCGTCGACTGCGGCGTGCTGTTTCCCGAGGAGGACCAGCCGGGCATCGACCTGATCCTGCCGGACTTCTCCTCGCTCGACGGCCGCTGGGACAAGATCGAGGCCCTGGTCCTGACCCATGGGCACGAGGACCACATCGGCGCCGTGCCCTACCTATTGCGACGGCGGCGCGATATCCCGCTGATCGGCTCCCGGCTGACACTGGCACTGGTCGCGAGCAAGCTCACCGAGCACCGGATAACGCCGGAGGCGCGCCAGGTCGAGTCCGGCTCCCGGCTCCCGTTTGGACCCTTTGATCTTGAATTTTTCGCGGTCAACCACTCGATTCCCGATGCGCTCGCGGTGGGCATCCGCACCAGCGCGGGGGTGGTCCTGCATACCGGCGACTTCAAGATGGATCAGCTGCCGCTGGACGGCCGGCTGACTGACCTCGGCGGTTTCGCGCGGCTGGGCGCCGAGGGCGTCGACGTGCTGATGGCCGACTCCACGAACGCCGAGGTGCCGGGAATCGTCACCAGCGAGCGCGCGATCGCGCCGGTGCTGGCCGAGGTGTTCAGCAGGGCCGAGCAGCGGATCATCGTCGCCTGCTTCTCCAGCCACGTGCACCGGGTGCAGCAGGTGCTGGACACCGCGGCCGGGCACGGCCGCAAGGTCGCGCTGGTCGGCCGGTCCATGGTGCGCAACATGGGGGTCGCCCGCGACCTCGGCTACCTGCAGATCCCGTCGGTTCCCGGCGGCCTGATCGTCGACCAGCGCGAGGCGGAGGAGATGCCGCCGGAGCGGATCGTGCTGATCTCCACCGGTTCCCAGGGCGAGCCGATGTCTGCGCTGTCGCGGATGGCCGGGCGTGATCACCCGATCAGGATCGCCGACGGCGACACGGTAATCCTCGCCTCGTCACTGGTACCGGGCAACGAGACGGCCGTGTCGCGGATCATCAACGAGCTGACCCGGCTGGGTGCGCGGGTCGTGCACAAGGGCAACGCGCTGGTGCACGTGTCCGGCCACGCGCCGGCCGGCGAGCTGCTGTACGTGCTCAATCTGGTGCGCCCCAGCAATTTCATCCCGGTGCACGGCGAATGGCGGCACCTGAAGGCGCACGCGGAGCTGGCCGCGCAGACCGGCGTGCCCGCCGGCAACATCGTGATCGCCGAGGACGGTGTCGTCGTCGACCTGGTGAACGGCAAGGCCTCCGTCGTCGGCGACGTCCAGGCCGGCTATGTGTACGTGGACGGCCTGTCGGTCGGCGAGGTCACCGAGGCGTCGCTGAAGGACCGGCTGATCCTCGGCGACGAGGGCTTCGTCTCGGTGATCATCGTGGTCGATTCCAGCACCGGCAAGATGGTAGCCGGGCCGGAGATCCACGCTCGCGGCTCGGGCATCGACGATTCCGCCTTCGGCGAGGTCCGGCCGCGGCTGGAGGAAGCCCTTGCCGCCGCGGCCGCCGACGGGATCAACGACGCCTATCAGCTGCGCCAGCTGGTCCGCCGGAGCGTGGGACGCTGGGTCAGCGACAATTACCGGCGCCGCCCCATGATCATTCCGGTCGTCATCGAGGTCTGACCCGCGCTTGCCAGGTCGGGGCGGGCAGGTACTCGCCTGCCGACACCGGCCGGCGCAGGCCGCGCAGCAGGGCCCCCTTGCCTGCGGTGGCCATGGCGCGGTAGGCGGTCGGCGCGGCGAAGCAGGCCGTCACGTCGCGGGCGGCGATCTGGTCGGCAGGCTCGACCGGGGATGCCCGCTCCCGGCGGCCCGCGCACCTGCCAGTTGCCATCCGCAGCGGCTGGTCAATGCCGTCCCGCAGCAGCCGGGTGAAAGCAGATCCGCCGCCACGTCGTCGGCGTGCTCGGGCGCGTACATCCCGGCGCAGCCCGGCGTGATCGCCGCGCCGGCTGCCTTGGCGCCGTCCCCGGATCAGGGTGGCGGCGGTTGAGGGTTCATCGTGACGGCCTTCGTACCGGCGGGGAGGACGCCGCCAGCACGAAGGCCGCCTGCTCGGTTACTCGACCGCGCCCGCGGTGAGGCCGAACGACCGGCAGTCTTCCTTCGGGCCAGTGCCGGTATCCACGGCGTGCCCGCGCTGCTCGTGCACGTGCAGTGTGTTCTCCAGATCATGGGCTAGCACTGCGGGGAACCCGAGCGCATCCGGGCGTAACCCGCTGTGCTCCCTGGAACTCCTGTGAGGCTTTCTTGCGGCTGCTGTGCTCATGAAGTACGGCGCTGCTCATGAAGTACCGCGCTCCCATCGTCCGGCCGGCGAAGAGGCCCGGCTGATGACTAAGAGCGTGACGACAATGGCAGCTCGCGCCCGGGAAGATCCTGGAAATCCGCGCTCCCGTTCATTGTCACCAGGGGATTGGCGGCCCTACAAGGGCTCTTGTATTAAGATTCCGTCAGCTGATGTTACGCGGCTGTGAACGGCCGGGCCCATATCTTAAAAGCGAGGTCCATAGGGGCCGGCCGTCAGCTGCGCGGGTGCAACCGTCGGCCGCACCGTCTACGCGGCCAGCATGCGGTGCCGCTTCAGCAGGCGCAGTCGGCTATCTCACGTCCGGGTACGCGCCCGGACGTGATCTGCCGTTGCCTGTTCCAGGATCTGGACCCGGTCGCCGACCCGGATGGCGCCAGGCGCGTCCGGGATCATGTTCTGCCCGAAGACCAGATGCTTGCCGAACCGGCGCCGGCGGCCGAGCATCGCGAGCGGCTGGCGGCCGCGCTGCGCGGTTGTCTGGTCGATCGTGGTGACCTGGCATCGTCCGCACGGCTTGACCACGCGGAATGTCACCGTGCCGATGCGGATGCGACGCCAGCCATCCTCGGCCCAGGGGGCCGCGGCTGCGACCACCACGTTCGGCCGAAACCGGCTCATCGGGACGGGCGGATGGCCGTCGTCTATCAGCCAGCGGCCGAGTGCGTCCAGCGATCCGATGGTAGCAAGCAGCAGCGGGAAGCCATCGGCGAAGCTGACCCGGTCGCCGCGAGCACCGTAGTCCTGATCTACCTCACGGCGGGTCGGATCGTCGAGGTGGACCAGGCGCACATCGCGGCCCAGGAGACGGGAGAACCAGGTGTCGGCTTGCTGTCCGGCGGCGGCGGCGAGGACCTTGGAGCTCCAGACAGCAACCCACAGCATCTCGGCGCCCGCTTTCTGCGAAGGCGCGGGAACCGTCAGCGGCGGGTGACCGGCGGCGGACACGGCGATGAGACCGGCCGAGACGGGGCAGGAACCTGGGGTGTGATCAGGTCCTGATGCTGCGACATACCGGGCAGTGACCCGCGCTAGTGCCGGTTCGTCGCGCTGGCTGACAAACCGGCCGGCGCCGTCGACGACGAGCCACCGGCGGTCGCCGGCCAATCCCCATGGCTCGACTCGCGACTCGTCGAGATCGGCCGCCCGGCAGGCCTTCAGCGGGTAGATATGAATCGACGCCAGGTAGGGGGACGCTGCCGCGCTGATCATCGCAGGCTCCTCATCGAGGTGACCGTGGATGCGCCGAATTCACGGCGGTACTGCCCGACGAGTGGCGCGCAGCCCCCGGCGGAGGCCTTCGCCCGGCCTTCGGCAGACTACGATGTCGCGAAGCCGCTCCGGCGCGGCGTCGGCCAGGAGTTCAGCCGGCCCGGCGGCGGGAGCGTATGGGCCTGGCCAGCTTACCTGCAACGGCCGGCCGGTCACCCGGCAGACCTGGACGTGGTCACCCGGCACGCGGCCACCCCGCACCCGGCCATCCGGCGGGCTGGACGGCCACCCGGCGGGCTGGCCGGAGGCGCCTGCCAGGTCTGGCCGGGCGGGCCATCAGCGATGGCAGCCCCCTGGCGCTGCCGATGGTGCGCCGGGCGACACGCCGCGCATGATCCTTTGTACGGGCGGGGATGCTCGCTACCGTGAGAATCATGGCGACTCGTGCGCCTAAGAGCGCTGCACGCACTCGGGGTAGTACCGCCGGACGCCCGCGCAAGTCGGGCACCGCGCGGCGCCCCAGCGCGAGCAGGACCAGGCGCGGCGGACGCTCGAAGCCCCAGCCTTATGCCCGCGGCCGGTCCAGGCCGGCGCGCAGGAGCAGGCCAGGCCGCCAGCGGGCGCTCCCGGCCAACCCGATCACGATCCTGTTCGGCTGGATCGTGGCCGCCGTCGCCGGGGCCTGGATGGGGCTAGCGCATACCGTCGGACTGGCGGCGCGCACCCTCGGCCGCAGCGCTCGCGATCTCGATCCGGCGCACCGCAGGGACGGAGCCGGGCTCGCTGCCCTGGCGGCCGCCATCATCACCTCGACGGTCGCCTGGTGGCATCTCGGCGGTCCCCTGGGCAGGTCACTGTCAACGGTGGTGCTCGGCTTGTTCGGGGCCGGCGCGTGGACCGTGCCGATCTTGCTCGCCCTGCTGGGCTGGCGGTTCCTCCGGCATCCGGACAGGAACGCGGACACGGCCAGGATGGTCATCGGCTGGACTGCCGTGATCATCGGCGTGCTCGGCCTGGTGAACATTGCCAGCGGCACGCCGCGGCCGCAGCTGGGCCTGGCGGGCGGCCTAATCGGCTACGTCGCATCGGCGCCGCTGGTAGCAGCGCTGACGGCCTGGGCCGCGATCCCGCTGCTCGTGCTGCTGGCCGGGTTCGGACTGCTGGTGATCACTGGCACGCCGCTGCACCGGGTGCCCGGCAGGCTCGCCGAGCTGCTCGGGCTCGTGCGCGGCCGCGGCGCTGGCGAGGGCGACGGGCAGGACGGGTCCGGGGCCGGGCCGGGGCAGCTGCACGGCAGCCGGCGGCGGCAGGCGGCGATCGAGGCAGGCGAGCGCGAGCGGGCCTACGACACGCCGCTGCTCGGCGGCACCATCAGCCGCGGTCAGGTCACCGGCGGCCAGGACGCGGCCGCCTCGGCGGGCCGGGCCGCAGCGACGTCTGCGTCTGCAGCGGCGGCTCCCGGCACGCACGCAGCCGCGGAGGCCGAGCCGGTACCCGAGGCGCTGATGTTCGGGCCAGCCGGCCCGGGGCATGCTGGGCAGACGGCTGCGAGTGCCGCCAACGAGGCCTGGCGGCAGTCCTGGTTCGGTACCGAGGGGGCTGGCGATGGCCGGGCAGCCGGGCACGGCGCTGCGGGCGGTCACGCGGAGCCGGATCCGGCCGCGGCGGCGGGCAAGGGCGAGCAGCTGACGCTGGCCGCCTCCAGCGACTCCAGCTACACGCTCCCGCCGCCGGCGCTGCTGCGGCCCGGCTCGGCGCCGAAGATGCGGACCCGGGCGAACGACGCGATGGTCGAGGCGCTGTCTCAGGTCCTGGACCAGTTCGAGGTCGACGCCCAGGTAACCGGCTTCACCAGAGGCCCGACCGTCACCAGGTACGAGATCGAGCTCGGCCCGGCCGTCAAGGTCGAGCGGGTTACCCAGCTGTCGAAGAACATCGCCTACGCGGTGAAGAGCGCGGACGTCCGCATTCTGTCGCCGATTCCCGGCAAGTCCGCGATCGGCGTGGAGATACCCAACACCGACCGGGAGGTCGTCAGCCTCGGTGACGTGCTGCGCTCACCGGTGGCGGCCACTGATCAGCACCCGATGGTGGTCGGGCTCGGCAAGGACGTCGAGGGCCGGACTGTCGTGGCGAATCTGGCGAAAATGCCGCACATGCTCATCGCAGGTGCGACCGGAGCCGGGAAGTCCACCTGCATCAATGCACTGATCACGTCGATCCTGATGCGCGCAACCCCCGAGCAGGTGCGGCTGGTTCTCGTCGACCCCAAGCGGGTCGAGCTGTCCGCCTACTCCGGCATACCGCATCTGATCACGCAGATCATCACGAGCCCGAAGCGGGCCGCTGAGGCGCTGCAGTGGGTGGTCGGCGAGATGGAGCGCCGCTACGACGACCTGGCAGCCTCCGGGTTCCGGCACGTGGACGACTTCAACAAGGCCGTGCGCGCCGGGAAGATCACCGCGCCGCCCGGCAGCGAGCGCGTCTACGTGCCCTATCCCTACCTGCTGGTGATCGTCGACGAGCTGGCCGACCTGATGATGATCGCCCCGCGGGACGTGGAGGACTCGGTCGTCCGGATCACTCAGCTGGCCCGCGCGGCGGGCATTCACCTCGTGCTGGCCACCCAGCGGCCCAGTGTGGACGTCGTGACCGGGCTGATCAAGGCGAACGTGCCGTCCAGGCTCGCGTTCGCCACCTCGAGCCTGACCGACAGCCGGGTGATCCTCGATCAGCCTGGTGCCGAGAAGCTGGTCGGCCAGGGTGACTCGCTCTTCCTGCCGATGGGCGCCAGCAAGCCGATCCGCCTGCAGAGCGCCTATGTCACGGAGAAGGAGATCCGCGAGGTCGTCGCGCACTGCACGAAGCAGGCAGAGCCGGAATACCGCCAGGACGTGACGGCGCCCGAAGGCCGCACGCGGCAGATCGACGCGGAGATCGGCGATGATCTCGACCTGCTGCTGCAGGCCACTGAGCTGATCGTCAGCACGCAGTTCGGCTCCACCTCGATGCTGCAACGTAAGCTGAGAGTGGGGTTCGCGAAGGCGGGCCGACTGATGGATCTGCTGGAAAGCCGAGGCGTTGTCGGGCCGAGCGAGGGCTCGAAGGCAAGGGATGTGCTGGTCAGGCCGGACGACCTGGCGGAGCTGCTCGACTCGCTGCGCGGCGGTCCGGCAACCTGATGGTTTAGGCGCGTTTGGCGGCCGCCCCGTTGTGGGCAGACACTTATCGCAGACGGCAACACCGCTCGCGGTTCTCGCCGGACGGTAGCCGGATGTCTACACTAAGTAATCGGTCCCCTTGCAGGGATCGGGAGAAGCGGACATCCGCATCCGTGCCTGCACCCCGGGCGGCACGTGGCGCGAGAGAGCAGTGGAGGCGCGGCGTGAGCATTGGTGACGCCCTGGCGGAGGCACGCCGTCAGGCCGGTCTCACCACCACGCAGGTCAGTCAGCGGACCTGCATCAGGGAGACAATTATCCGGGGCATCGAGCGTGGCGACTATTCGGCGTGCGGCGGCGACTTCTACGCACGGGGCCATATTCGCAGCATTGCACGCGCGGCCGGCATCGACCCTGAGCCGCTGGTCAGGGAGTACGACGCGACCCAGAGCGCGCCGCAGGCGATTACGGCGGCAGACGTTTTCGAGCCGTCCACGCCGATCAAGCTCAGGGAGCGGCGCAGGCTCAACTGGAGCCTGGCGCTGGCCGTGGTCCTGCTGGCGGTTATCGGCTTGGGGATCTACCACCTGGTGAACCGCCCGCAGCGGGCCACCACCGCCGCCGCGCAGTCACATGCACGGCCGCCGGTGCGGCAGACGGCGCCGAAGCCGCTCGCAGCGCCGACACCCGCCACGCATCGGCATTCCCGCGACGTTGTCATCCATCTGACCGCCGCGACGAACTGCTGGGTTCAGCTGACCACGGCGGCCGGCCAGACGGTCTTCAGCGGCATCGTCTACGCCGGCACGTCGCAGCAGTGGACCGAGCACGGCGCGGTGCAGATGGTGCTCGGCAACCCCGGTGGCGTCACGCTGACGGTGAACGGGAAGAACGCGGTCCCCGCGAACTCGACGAGCCAGCCAGTGACGCTCAGTTTCGGCCCGCACCAGCAGGCGGCCGGCTGAGATCCTGCTGCGATCACAGCCGCCAGCGGGTGACTTTGCACCGGCGGGCTTACCGTAGTCTGCCGGTGTGTCATCGAGCCAGAAAGCACCCCGCGTGACCGGCCGAACCGTGAGCCTGGTCACGCTGGGCTGCGCCCGGAACGAGGTTGACTCCGAGGAGCTGGCAGCGCGACTCGAGGCGGGCGGCTGGACGCTGGCCGACGGCGGGGAAACCGATGTGGTGCTCGTCAATACCTGCGGATTCATCCAGGCTGCCAAGCAGGAGTCCATCGACGAGCTGCTCGGCGCGTCAGCAGGCGGCGCGCAGGTGGTCGCGGCGGGCTGCCTGGCCGAGCGCTACGGCTCGGAGCTGGCTGGCGCGCTCCCTGAGGCGCAGGTGCTCAGCTTCGATGACTACGGCGAGATAGCGGCCAGACTCGACGCGGTCGTGGCCGGCGAGCGCTGGCGGGCGCACCAGCCCAGAGACCGGCGGCGGCTGCTACCGCTGGCGCCGGCCGCCCGTCCCGGCGCCAGCGCCGGGCAGCTGCCCGGACACGGCACCACAGCCGCGCCCGATGGCAGCGAGGCGGCCCTGCCCGGCGGCGCCGGCATTCCGGACCTGCCGCCGGGCGTTGCCCCGGCCTCCGGGCCGCGGGTGCTGCGGCGCAGGCTCGGCGGCGGCGTGGTGGCACCGCTCAAGATCGCCTCAGGATGCGACCGGCGCTGCAGTTTCTGCGCGATCCCTGCGTTCCGCGGCGCCTTCGTCTCCCGGCCGCCGCAGGACCTGATCGCGGAGGCAGGCTGGCTCGCCGAGCATGGCACCCGTGAGCTGCTGCTCGTCAGCGAGAACTCCACCTCCTACGGCAAGGACCTGGGTGACCTCAGGCTGCTGGAGACCCTGCTGCCCAGCCTCGCCGCGGTACCCGGTATCGGCCGGGTCCGCGTCAGCTACCTGCAGCCCGCCGAGCTGCGGCCCGGACTCATCGAGGTGATGGCGTCCGCACCAGGCGTAGCGCCGTACTTCGACCTGTCCTTCCAGCATGCCAGCGGCACCGTACTGCGCGCGATGCGCCGGTTCGGCGACCGGCAGCGTTTCGCCGCGCTGATTGACCAGATCAGGCAGCTGGTGCCGGAGGCCGGAATCCGGTCCAATTTCATCGTCGGATTCCCCGGCGAGACCGATGCCGACGTCGAGGAGCTGCAGCGCTTCCTGACCGAGGCCCGGCTCGATGCCATCGGGATCTTCGGCTACTCCGACGAGGACGGCACGGAGGCGGCCACCCTCGCCGGGCAGCTGCCCGGCGAGGAGATCGCGCGCCGGGTCGAGGACCTTGCGGACCTGGCGGACGAGCTCATGGATCAGCGAGCCGCCGAGCGGTGCGGCGAAATCCTCGACGTCCTGGTCGAAGAGGAGCTGGGCGATGGCCGCTACAGCGGGCGCGCCGCGCATCAGGCACCTGAAGTCGACGGCACCACCGAGGTGCATACCGAGCTCCCGATCGCGGTAGGGGACATGGTGCGGGCTACAGTCACCGGCTCATCGGGGGTGGATCTACTGGCCGAGGCAATCGAGCCGGCCGGTTCCGGGCCGGCGAGACGCACGGGAACGCGTTGAGCCAGGCAGGTGCCGGCGCTGCGGGGAACGAGGACCTCAAGGACGCGGCCGCAGTTTCGCCGCCCGGCCTGGTCAACGTCGCCAACGCGCTCACCGTGCTGCGACTGGTTCTGGTGCCGGTCTTTGTCGTCCTGCTGCTGTCCGGCGGCACCGCCGGGCGGATTACGGCCTTTGCTGTTTTCGCCATCGCCTCAATCACCGATCTGCTGGACGGCGAGCTCGCCCGCCGCCGCGGCCTGATCACGGACTTCGGCAAGATAGCGGACCCGATCGCCGACAAAGCGCTCACCGGATCGGCACTCGTGACGCTGTCGTTCCTCGGCGAGCTTGCCTGGTGGGTGACGGGCATCATCCTGCTGCGCGAGCTCGCCGTGACCGGCCTGCGTTTCTGGGTCATCCGGCGCGGTGTCATCGCCGCGAGCCGCGGCGGAAAGATCAAGACGATGCTGCAGATCATCGCCATCAGCCTGTACATACTGCCCTGGCATCTTGGCATCGCCCGCGAGGTGGTCATGGCGGCAGCCGTCATCATCACTGTGGCGACCGGCGGCGACTATGCAGCGCGGGCCGTCCGCCTGCACCATGCGGTGCCCCATCATCAGGCTTCCGCTGCGGCGGGGCCAGCCGCCGCCGGCCAGTCCGGCTCCGCGGGGGCCGCTGGAGCGGGCCCGGCCGGATCGGCAGGGGCACCATGATCGTGGCGCCGCAAACGCCCGCGGATCAGGACCAGCCCGCGGATCAGGACCAGGCAGCCGGGGAACTGCTGGCCGGGACGGTCATCGCGCAGCTCATCTCTGCTGGCGAGACCATCGCCGTGGCCGAATCGCTGACCGGCGGGATGCTAGCCGCAGCGCTCACCAGCGTTCCCGGCGCCTCGGCGGCTTTCCGCGGCGGGGTGGTGGCTTATGCCTCGGACCTGAAGGCGTCGCTGCTGGGCGTCTCAGCTGACCTGCTGGCCCGCTGCGGCGCCGTCCACCCGGAGGTGGCCGCTGAGATGGCGGCCGGCGTCAGCAGGCGGCTGGCCGCGACAGCGGGCGTCGCCACCACCGGGGTTGCCGGCCCCGATCCGGCCGACGGCCAGCCTGTCGGCACCGTGTTCATCCCAGTCGGCACCGTGTTCATCGCTGTCCACCTGCGGGGAAGGACAACGGGCCGGGCGCTGTTGCTGACCGGTGACCGGCAGGCGATCCGGGTCGCGACGGTGAACTGCGCGCTGACCCTGGTGAGCAGTGCGCTGCGGGAAGATAAATACTGATTACAGCGTTACGACGGTGAACACGCGGCCATGCCCTCTCCCGCACTGTCCGTAAAGCCAGGTACGGTGGAGGGACCTAACTGGCCTCGAAGGGAGTGCGACCGATGGTGCTGCTTCGTCACTTGCTCGGTGACGCGCTGCGGCGGCTGCGTCTCCGGCAGGGTCGCACCCTCCGCGAGGTGTCTGCCGCTGCACGCGTCTCGCTGGGATATCTGTCCGAGGTTGAGCGCGGTCAGAAGGAAGCGTCCTCTGAGCTGCTGGCATCGATCTGCGGCGCGCTCGGCGCGCCGCTGTCCCAGCTGCTGCGGGAAGTGTCGGACAGCTTCGCGCTCGCCGAGCTGCAGAGCGAGCCGGTATTTAGCGGAGTCCGGGAGCGGTCCCTCGATGGGCCGGCCAGGCCAGAGCGTGGTGACGGATCTGCCAGGCTGCCGGCCGGGCCGGCAGTCTCCCAGCGGGCAGCCGGACCAGCGCGGTCCGGGTCGCCCGTGCCGTCTACCCAGCGGCTGGTCGTTCCCGCCGCTCAGAAGGTGGGCATGCGTACCGGGCAGCGCTTGGTGCCGACGTCTGAGCCGGTGCTCGGCGCGACGGCCCTGCCGCTAGCCGAGCCCCCATTCGACCAGGTCACGTGCTCTGTCCAGGACATCACGGACATGGTTCCGGTCTGAGGCCGGAAGCGGAACGGACGCGGGTGCGCAGGTCGAGGTCGGCGTCTGCCGCGGTCGCTAGGGCCGCGGACTTCTAGACCCAGGCTCTGGGGTCATCAGCGAGCTTGCGAACCCTGTCGGGCAGCGCGCCGGACACGACGTGCTCGAGCGTCACGTCCTCGAGGATGGCGCGCTCATTCGCCCGGAGCGCGATCCAGACGGTCTGCAGCGGCTCAGCGGCACCGATGTAGCCGAGATTCTCCGGGCGCTCGCCCCGGACTCCCACCAGCGGGCCGTCGATGGCCCGGATGATGTCAGCCAGCGAGATCTCCCCCGCAGGCCGGGCCAGCCAGAAACCGCCATCAGGCCCGCGCTGACTGCGGACCAGACCGGCGCGGCGCAGCTGAGTGAGAATAGCCTCAAGGAACTTGCCGGGGATGTTCTGCGCCCGGGCAAGCTGATCAGCCGTGACATGACCGGCGCCGGAGGCGGCAAGCTCGATCGCGGCACGCAGTGCATAATCAGCACGAGCGGACAAGCGCATATGCAGCATTATGCAGGTAGGCAGCTCCGGCTTGCTGGCGGCACGCGCAGAACCGCCATGCGACGTGCCTGCCTGACGCGTTCGGGACCGGGAAATTCCGCGCTCCGCGACTAGACATGCACCCTCGACTCCCGGTCGGCCGCGACCCGCTCCCGCCTCGGCATCGGCTCCCGCCGTCACCCGGCTGAAACCCGCTCCCGCCTCTCCGTCCGCCCCGGCTGCCGCCCGCTCCCGCCGGGGCGGGCAACCCCCGCTGCCCGCCGAAGGACCATGGGCGCCGGGCATATTCTGCCGGGGACGACGGCCATGTGGCTACCGGGCTGAGCGTGCCCGCGGTGCCATACTGGCTGGCCAGGGGGCAGTACTCGGCGGCGGTTTCATTATCACCGGCATCGAGAAAAACGGGGGAGACGATGCTGCATGACCTCTGCAGGAGATGGAAATCGCGGGTCATCGCCTTTTCAGCGGCAGGCGGCTTGCTGGCTTTGCTGCTCAACGCGGCTCCGGCAGCAGCCAATCCGGCGGGGCGAGCGGTCGCGGGTCCGCCGGCCGTAAGCCGGGGCAGCCTGGTGCTCCGGCCGATCGGCTCAGCGCCGGAGATTCCCGCTGGCGCGCGTGCGGCCGGAGCGCCGCCGGCGTCGGCGGGCGTCGATTTTGATGTGGCCCTCCGGCCGAGAAGCCCGCGAGCCCTGCAGGTGTTTGCGACGGCGGTCTCGACGCCGGGGTCGGCGCAGTACCGGCATTTCCTGAACACCGCCCAGTTCGCGGCCCGGTTCGGGCAGACCGAGGCTGCAGCCGGCCGCGTGGACGCGGCACTGCGGGCGGCCGGCCTGGCGCCGGGCCAGGTCAGCGCGAATGGCCTGGTGATTCCGGTGGCCACCACTGTGGGCCGGGCGAGTGCGGGCCTGCACACCCGGTTTGAGCGCTACAAGCTCGGGTCCGGCCGACTGGCTCTGGCCAACACGTCGGCGCCGCGGCTGTCGGCGACGGTGGCTCCGCTCATCCAGGCCATCATCGGGCTGGACAACCTGATCACTGTCCCGTCCGGCCCGCCGACGCTGTCGAGTCTGCGCACCCGTGGGGGCGCCGGCCTGTCAGCCGTGCGACTGCCCGCGCTGCGGCCGCGTGCCGCACAGCCGCACACCGCCCAGGCCACCGCTAGCGGACCCCGTCCCTGCCCGGGAGCCGTCCAGGTCGCCGCGCGCACCCGCGCGTGGACCTACGATCAGCTGGCCAGGGCGTATTCGCTCCAGAGCCTGTACTCCAAGAATCTTGCCGGCGCGGGGACCACTATCGCGCTCTTCGAGCTGCAGACCTGGTCGGCCACCGACGTCAGGAACTTCCAGACCTGCTACCGGACGGCGGCGCCGGTCACGCCCGTAAATGTCGATGGCGGCGCAACCGGGAGGCCAGGAGAAGAGGCAACGCTCGATATCGAGACCGCCCTCGCGCTGGCTCCGCAGGCAAGCGTGCTTGTCTATGACGCGCCCGGCGCGAGCTACGCCATGTCCCTTCTTGACGACTACACGCGAATCATCGATGACGACCAGGCGCAGGTGGTGTCGACCAGCTACGGAGTCTGCGAGCTGGCACTCAAGCGCCTCGCGCCCGGTCTGGCCGCAAGCGAGAACACTGTCCTCCAGCAGGCAGCGACGGAAGGTATCTCGGTGTTCGCGGCGGCTGGTGACACCGGCTCCGCGGCCTGTTACCAGAGCGACCGCGCCAGGAAGGAGCTGTCGGTCCAGGATCCGGCTGCTCAGCCCTTCGTGACCGCAGTGGGCGGCACGGATCTTACCGCGCTCGGCCCAGCGCCGACCGAGCGGGTTTGGAACGAAGCCAGGCTCAGGGAGGGCGCCGGAGCGGGCGGCATCTCCAGCATGTGGGCGAAGCCGCCCTGGCAGGCCGGACCCGGAGTTATCAGCCGGTACAGCAGCGGGAAGCCCTGCCAGGCAGGCCGGGCCTACTGCCGGGAGGTCCCGGATGTCTCGGCATCAGCCGACCCGACTCACGGCTACGTCATCATTTACAAGGGGGACTGGGCGCTGGCCGGCGGAACCAGCGCTGCGGCTCCGCTCTGGGCCGCGCTGCTCGCCGACATCGACTCGCAGACCTCACCGTCGACCCACGGGGGATTCCTCAGCCCCCAGCTCTATGCGCTGCCGCCGGGCACGCTGAACGATATCCGGGTTGGCAGCGATGATTACACCGGCACTCATCATGGCCGTTACCCGGCAGCCCGCGGCTTTGACATGGCCAGCGGGCTGGGCTCGCCCATTGCGACCAGGCTCGCGAGTGCCCTGCGGCCGCCGGTGACATTCGTCGACAATCCCGGCACCGGGGCACCGCCAGGCATCATGGGCCCCTACTCGACGCAGGCTTTCGGAGCTGATTCTCAGTCGCTTGACACTTTCGTCAGCGGCATTGCCGGGCCGACGGGGCCGCTAGCCTTCTCGCCTCAGCTGGAGCACCTGAAGGTCGGTCACGGCTGGAACGGCTGGAGCAACGGCTATGCGGGTGACGTCTTCTATACAGGCAGCTCGCCGGGACTGATCACCGTGACGGTGTCGCTTCCGGCCAGGACCGTTGCCTTTTGCTTCTACGGCCAGCCGAAAAATGGCGCGACATTCGATCTGAGCGCTACCG
>CABEAR010000436.1_pt1 | contig 16026 bp, 10 predicted proteins | sample 3422041 | NCBI WGS metagenome assembly CABEAR01 (sample SAMEA5534326, study PRJEB31848) | metagenome | biome: tundra; feature: field; material: soil | place: USA | collected 2013-05 | depth 0.15 m | reverse complement strand
GACTGGCGGGCCGGCCGGGGCGCCGCCGGCCGCGCAGCCGGACTGCGCCCGGCCGCGCCGCCCTGCACCCACGGTGAAGCCGGGCGCCGGCCGCCCGACTGCTGTGCGCCGGGGGCTCCCGCACCGACCTGGCCCGCAGCCGGGCCGTTCGCGCTCGCCGGGCCGCCGGGCCGGGCCGGACCGGAAGGCCATACAGGGGCGCCTGACCGAGCGGGTCCGCCCGACCGGGACGTGCCGGGCCGGACCGGCCCGGCGGCCGGCGCGGCCGCTCCGCTGATCGTTTCCGGCGCGGAGCCGGGCAGCCGCTCCGAACCGCCGGGTGTCCGGTCGTTAGTGCGGTTCCAGGCCGGCGGGACGCCCGCCGAAGCCTGCCGGGCAGGAAGATTCAGCGGCGGCGGTTCCCGCCCGGTGCCGTCAGCGGCCGACGCCTCCCGCACCCTCGGCCGGGCGGCCGTCAGCCCGGCGCTGCCGCCGGTCTGGCCGCCCTCTGGCACACCAGCTGCGGCCTCGGCGGTCTCGCCGGGCGGGTAACTCTCCAGGCCTTCCGCGGAGCCGGTCCCCTTCCCTGACCTGCCCGCTGCCACTGCCGCGCCGACGCCGCCAGTCGCCACGGCGGCTGCGGCCAGGCTGGCGGCCTGGCCCGGATTGCGGCGAGCCCAGCGCGCGACCCGGTAGCCCGCGAATGCGGGCACCGCGATCGTCGCGGCCGTGACCGTATTACTGCGCGCGGCCGCACCGGCCCGGCTCAGGTCCAGCTCCGCCCGCTCCTGTGAGCCGATCACGCCGTATCCGACCGCGGAGAACAGATGCTGGAACGGCTTGCGGTAGATAAACGCCGCCACGGTGACCAGGGAGATCATCAGGATCTTCAGCGCCCACGGCAGCACGGCATCGCTGGTTCCCATGATCAGCGCGTAGCAGTACAGCAGCACGCTCAGGACCAGGGCCACCGCCGCCTGCTTGAGCAGGACGCCGATGAGCATCTCCACCCAGCGCATGGCGACCACCCGGCCAAAACCGGGATGGGTGCCGATCAGCAGGAAGAACGGCCCGACGATCAGCAGTAACAAGAAGCCGAGCTTGAGCAGGATCAGCGTCACCGAGATCAGCAGCACCAGAACTCCCGCCACCACGGCGGCCAGCAGGGCCGCGAACGCGATCTCCAGCCGGGTCGTCCACTGATTGCCCTGGAACAGCGGGTACACGCCGGGGTCGTGCTGCTGGATGCTGGTCGCGATCCCGGCATAGGTCGCCTGCTTGGCCTGGATCAGGCCGGTGGTCGGTTTCTCGTTCAGCGCCAGGGCCTGCGCCCACAGCAGCTGCCGGCCGTAGGCGTTCACCGGGGTCGGATGGGCGCCGGACGCTGAGTAGTTGGTGGTGCCGAACTCACCGTCGAGCCAGGGCTTGCAGACCAGCACGGTCCACAGCTCGTTGGCATTCTGGTCCACCACCGTGCTGCCCGCGGTGTAGCTGTAACTGGACGGCTGGATCTGCGGGTCGCCGTTGTGCACGGGCAGGCAGCTGCTCTGGCCCGGGCTCGGCAGCTTGGCGAAGGCGACGTTGAGCGTCTGCGAGATGCCGTCAGAGACGCCCTTGCCCACGCCGGTGAAGTCGGCTGGCCTGCCGATCAGCCAGATCGCCGCCGCGCAGGCGACGACCATCCACACGGTGCCCTCGACGGTGCGGGTGCCGCGCTTGCGGATCAGTCCCTGCCAGGCAAGCCAGATCGCGCCGGTGATGACCACGAGCGCCACATACGGGAAGTAGATGGCGCTGCCCAGGCTGCTGATCAGCTTGTCGGCGACGTTGCGGAGCCAGGACAGGATCCCCTCGCCCGCGGCTGCCTGATACAGGGTGATCGTCACCCGGTCCATCGACTTTGCCAGGTCGAAGACCATGCCGGCGACGTTGTTGCCGATGAGCGACGTCATGTCCGAGCACTGCAGGTTCGTCGCGGCCCAGTACTGACCCGCCACGCCGTACTCGTTGTAGGGGGTGGCAGGGACCGGGCCAGAAGACGCCGGCGGCCGCACGAGCGAGTCGATGCCGGAGTCCGCGGGCTCGGGATCGGGCAGCGACGGCTGGCAGATGTTGTTCAGATCTCCGGTCAGGCCGCTGGAACCCGCCGCGCAGAAGCCGAGCAGGCCGCCGATATCCCCGATCCCCGGCACCGAGCACAGCCCGCCGGACGGCGCTGTCGCGGACTCCGCGCCGACCGTACGCACGGCGACCGTACGCACGGCGACCGCAGACGCCGCGGCCGGCCGACTCTGCTGGCCCGGTCCGGCCACCTGCGCTGCCGCCGCGTGCCCGGCCTGGGGCACCGACAGCAGGCCGGCCAGCACGGCAAGCGCCAGCACGGTCTTGCGCGGGAATCTGCGCGGTCTGCGCATCGGGGGGGGCTCCTGACCGGGGTCTCGTCGTTGGTGCGCCGGCTACCCGGCAGGCGGTCGCGCGCCCGGCGCGCCGTCGGGGCCCCCCGGCGCGCCGACGGCAGGAACTGGAACGTCTCCGGGCCTGGCCCTGGTGGGATTGGTATCCAGCCACTGCCGCAGGTCCGCGGAAATAAGGTCAATGCCGATCCGGCCGGCCCTGCCGTCCAGATCACGGAAGATGCACTCGCCGTTGCCGAGCCCCCGCAGCGCGGCCTTGTGCTCGTCGGATGGCTCCAGGCCGAGCAGGGACAGCACGCTCGCGACCTCGGCGCGTTCGGACGAGCGGAACGCGAAAACACTGGAGATGCAGTTGGTCACCTGCTCGTTCAGCAGGTCGCCCGCATTCTGCGAGACCAGGATCAGGGCCGTATTGCGCGACCGGCCCATCCGGGATACCTCGGGGATGAGCTTGGCGCCCTGCGGCGTCGAGGTGATGGCCCACGCCTCGTCCAGGAAGATCGCCTTGGGCAGCCGCCGGTCCATGCCGTTGAGCAGCCTGCGGGCGAACTGCGAGACCAGGTACAGCAGCGCAACCGACAGGCGCTGCTCGTAGGAGTAATCGTCGCGCTTGACGGCGACGTCCGGCATGGTCAGCCCAGCGAGGGTGAACACTGTGGTCCAGCCCGCCGCATCGATTCCCTCCCCGCCCGAGGGGGCGAAGCACAGCCTGGCCAGCCGCATCTCCGACATCGACCGGAGCACGGCGCCGAGGTTGACCGACGCGGGATCGCCCGAGTTTTCCAGGTGGGCCACCACCTTGCCGAGGCTGGGCCGCTCCTGCCCGGCGATCGCCCCGACCGCCTGGATCATCGCGCTCTCCCGCTCCTCGCTCATCCGCGGCAGCAGCAGCCGGAGGGTCTCGGTAGCCATCGTGCGCCGTTCGGCCAGGTCGTCGCCGAAGGAGAACGGGTCGAGCAAACCGGGGGCGGCGCTGCCCAGCGGCAGCACCCTGGCTTTGCGGCCGCGCCGCTGCAGCAGCTCGACCAGGGACTCGGCGTCGCCCTTCGGGTCGATCACGGCGACAGTCACGCCGCGCAGTGCTAGCTGCAGGATCAGCAGCAGCGCGAGCGTTGTCTTCCCGCCGCCGGGCTCGCCGGTGATGGCGACCGCGGTGGGACGATTGCGCGCGGCAGCCACGAGCGGGTCGAAATGCACCACCGACCGGGCCCGGCCGAGCGTCTCGCCGATGTAGGGACCGACCCAGCCCGCGTCGCCAGCTGGGCGGTCGCCCAGGTCCACCGTCGCCGTCGGCATCCCGCCGGCGATCGTGTAGAGCGGCTGGCGCTGCAGGTATGAGGTGAGCCGGACCCGGTCACCCGGCAGCGACTCGCGCAGCAGCGAGAACTGGTCACCGGTGGAATTGACCACGTCGATGCCGGCGTCCCGGTAGTGCTCGGTCACCGCCTCGGCGCGCCGGCCGCACAGTTCCTGCGTCGGCGCCGTGACCATCAGCCGGTGCCAGCCGTACACGAACGGCAGCCGCTCCTTGGTGATGCCGTGTTCCAGCAGCCTGGCCGCCTCGATCTGCTCGGCGAGCGCGATGGGCAGCTCGGCCCCCGCTTCCCTGATGTGCGCGTCCATGTCCCTGGCATGCGCGAGCCGGCGGCTGACGTCCTTGCTCGCCCGGGCCGGCGGGATCAGCTTCATCCGCAGGCTCGCCTCGACCGGGAACGGGAGCGCGTCAGCGAAGTGCAGCCACGGCTCGCCCTCAGGGAAGTACATGACGTCGGGGAATCGGGAGAACGACAGGAAAGCCGCGTACGACTCGCCGTCCGGGTGCTCCAGCCGCAGGAACGTGCGCCCGTTGTGCACCTGGCCCTCCAGCAGGGCCTCGATCTCCCCCGCGCCCCACGTGCGCCGCCTGGCCGCGGACGGGGGCGCGTCGCCGAGCGTGCCCATCAGCGTGTGCCGGAACAGCCACGCGATGTCATCGGAGCTAGCGTGCCGGGCCGCCAGCGTGCTGGAGCCGAGCGCGCGGCCAAGGCGCTCGGCCTGCTCCGACCACCGGGCGATCTCCCCCGGTGACACTGCCTCGTCCTGCAGGCCCATGGCCTGCTCGCCGGCCCGGTAAGCGCTGAGAAACTGCGAGAACAGGCCGCCCGACAGCTGGGCCCGCATGCCGCGCTGACCGAGCCGGACGCCGAGGTAGACCTCCTTGGTCCAGAAGTCCTTGGCCCAGACATGCCGGTACACCTCGTCCAGGTAATCTAGCCAGCCCGGGCCGCCGTCGGAGGTGGCATCCAGCCCCGTCGCCCACTCGGCAGCCGGGTAGGAACGGTGCACGACGCGCAGGTGTACCTCGGCGTCGGTCATCCGGATCGCGGCGAGCGCGACGGTGATATTGGTGGCCAGCGCCTCGCGCTCCTGCGCGGTGGTGAACTCATATGACACGGTCGGCACCCGGAAGTACGCCCACGCATGCGTCTCCGTCAGCAGAATCCGGTCGTCGAAATAGCGGACGGCCAGCCGACTGCGCCCGGCGGTGCGGGCGCTCATAGCCGCGCGCTCCGCAGCTCCGGCACGTCCGCGAGCCCGGCGATGAGGACTCCCGCGAGAGCGGTGTAGGCATGCACGGCCGGCAGGCTGAGCGAGTCGGCCGGCGCCCTGCTCTCCAGCTGCGCCCTGCTCTCCAGCTGCGCCGCGGGAGTTGCCGGGATCATTCGTTTGGCTGCATGTTTTCTCAGCGCATCGTCCCAGGGCACTCTGACAATGGCGCGGCACCGGCCCCTGGCCACCGTTTCGGCGTGCTCGACATGCTTCATCGTGGCCTGGCTGACGCCGTTGAGCACCGTGATCGACCCGGCTGCGAGCGAGCCGTGGCCGTGCGCCTCCAGCCACTCGTGGGTCATCGCCAGCGCGCTGGCCGCATCTGCGCTCGCGGGCGATACCAGCACCAGCTGATCGGCCACGGCCAGCACGCGCGGGACCGCAGCGGCGGCGGGATCGGCGAGCGTCAGCGGGTAGCGGGCGGAGATGAGCTCGAACATCCGGCCCAGGTCCTCCTCCGCCCTATCGCCGCGCGCTTCGGCGGGATTCGCGGTGATCACCTCGAGCCGGGACGGGGCCGGGCGGCCGGCTTGGCCGGAGTGGCCGGAGTCGGGAGTGCGCGGCGGACGATTCTGGTCCAGGGCCGGCACCGTCCTGGCGCGCTCCGCCAGTGACCAGGCACCGGGATTGAGATCCAGCACGGCCACCGGATCGGCGCGCAGGCTGGCCAGCATCTCCCCGGTCATCAGCGTCGTCATGGTCTGGCCCGCGCCGACCGTGCAGCCCAGCACCACGATCCGGCGCGATCCGGCGACCGCCAGCCGAGCCCTGGCACGATCACGCTGCTGCCGGTCCGGCCGGCCCGGCCGGTGCCCGCCGGGAACGACGACGACGTGCTCGTGCCAGCCGTCGGTGCGCCGGGAGGACGGCCCGTTCAGGGCGCGCTCGACGACGCGCAGCGGGCGGGACGGCTCGGCGGTAACGGTTACGACTGGCCGACTGGCCTGTTCTGCCGCGTGCAGGGGCACCGGCTGGGACACCGCCGGGACCGTGGCGGCCGGGACTTCCACCTCTGGGGCCTCAGGTTCAGGGGCCAGATTTTCAGCGGCTCTCGCGGGCGGCACGTCGGCATGTGGTGCCGCCGGCTCAGGCGCACGCACGGCCGGGGCCTCGGCCTGCGGGACCTCCGGCTCAGGCTCTGGGGCGGGCCTGGCCGGAGCAGGCTCGGGCTCCGTCGGCGGCGTGTGATCAGCGGGCGCCACCATGACCGGTGCCGCAACTCCCGCGGCCTTCACGAGCGGGGGCGCCACTGTCGCCCTGGCCTGATCGGCAACGGGCCACATGGCGACGGCCCGCGCAACCATCTCGGCGACCGACCCTGAGAGGGCCGGGGCCTCGGCAGGCGACACGTCGGCGGGCGGGAACTCGGCGGGCACCTCGGCAGCGGGCACCTCGGCAGCGGGCACCTCGGCGGGCGGCTCAAGAGCCGGCACCTCGGCGGCAGGAGCCTCCGCATGCTGGATCTGAGCGATCGGGATCTCTGGAGCGGGCACCTCGACTGGCGGCGCTACGGGGGCCGACGCCTCGGGAACCAGAGATTCGACCGGCGCCTCTTCGACGGCCGGGGCCTCGGCGGCTGCCATCTCAATACCTGGCGGCTCGAGGGCCAGGATCTCAGCGGCCTGCACTACGCCGGGCCGGAGTGCGGGCTGGACCGCAAGAGCCTGGGCGTCTGCGGGCACGGCCAGCGGCGGCACAGTCTGCCGCCAGACCCGGCAGGTCACGGTAATCTCGTCTTTCTCCGCCAGCGGGGCCAGCCGGCACCAGGTCCTTGGCTCGGTGAGGTAGCGCAGCTGGGAGTGCACGAGCTCGGGCAGTCGCTTGCTCTCGATCACGGGCCGGGTCGCGAGCCAGGTGAGGACTGCGGGCGGCAGCACGTACAGCCAGAGCAGCGTATGGCCGAACGAGAGGCCGAGCATGGTCAGCACCACCACGTATGGCACGGCAATGACCGCGAAAACCGCTAGCTGGCCAACCGGCAGCGGCATGGGCAGCCGGAAGTCATACAGCTTGTACAGCCGTTTCTCAATCCTCCAGATGTTGGTATAGGTGGGCAGGTCCACCCTGCTGCTCTCCTTCCACCTGCTGTCGCGAGACCCGTTTGGCCAGTTCAGTGAACGCCGAGCGCGTGCGCAATGCCGGTGGCAATCGTCTGCACGATGCTCGGCGTGTAGAAGATAACGGCGATTGCGATCGCGAGCACGAAGAACTGCACGAACCGGATGATCTCGCGAGTGAACAGGAAGAAAATGGCAACGATGCCGACAATCCCAAGGAACAGCGGTCCGAACAGGCCCTGAAGGTACGACACAAGACCGGTGGTGCTGAGCGCAAGGGGGGATGTCGTAATAAGCAAGTGCGACGACATCTGTTCTCCGGGGGGTTGGGAACCTGGCTATCGGGGGAGCCGTGCGGTCGGGAAGCCTGTCATGGCGGCCCCGGCAGCTGGCCCGATGCGCCGACCGACTCGACGTACCAGGTCCCGCCGCGCCGGATGACTGTCATCTCGTAGGCCATCTCCAGGTCGGCGTGCGTGGCGGCAACCGGCGTGGATGCCTTTGCGGGCTGGGCAGACGGCACCCGCCAGACGACCACGGCCGTGATGTGCCGGGTCGGGCCGCCGCTCGGAACGGTGAGCTGAGAAATGCTGCCGAAAGCAACAGCGCGTTCCAGTCCGGTGACTTGTGCCCCCGGCGCGAGGAAACGGCTGAGCGTGCTGTCGCCGCTGGCAAAAGCCCGGAAGAATGCGGGCAGCTGATTCTGCAGCTGCGACTGGGCGGTCGTGTCGGTGGTCGCAACTGCCGACGACTGCGGCGGGGAAACTCGCGCGGGGGCCGGGAGGAATGCCGGCTCACCGGAAATGACCAGACCGCCGCCGGACGAATACACCGGAACGCCGAGCTCCAGCAGTCGGCCGTTGACCTGGGCGAGGAGCGTGATGATCGCCTGGTGCGCGTTTTGCACGGTGATACTGGCTACCTGCTCGGACTGCAGGTCTTGTGATCCGGCGCCATTCCAGCCGAGCTGGGAATCGGTTCCGGACGGCAGGAACGCCGCCAGCGCGTTGCTGCGCTTCGTCGCCGTGGCCGGGCTGTAGTTCAGGTACACGGTTGCGAACTGCAGGGCATAAGCCTCGGCCAGCGTCGCGGGAAACCCGCCGTCCGCAGTCGCGGCGGCCGTGCTCGGCGGAGTGGTCGGCTGCGGCGGGCCGGTCACGATCGCCGCGACGCCGCGGTAGCCGATGAGCAGCAGCACCGCCCATGCCACGCCGCGCCCCAGCCAGATCAGCCACCTGCCGCCCGCCCCGCGACGCGGCGCAGCCGGGCGCTGCCTGGCCGGGTGGTCCGGACCGCGCGGTGCCGCCGGCAATCCGGGCAGCGCCTCGTCGCCAGCAGCTATCGGCTGCCCGCGCTCGAGGGTCGCCCTGCGAACCATCGCACCTCCGCTCGCCTTTCTGCGCCTGCGCAGCAAGGAATTGCGGCGCAACCTTGCCCGTCTCGGGCACCATTCTGCGGCAAAACGCCCAGCCAACCGGCTATTGAGCCTGCCGGCGCGTCGGCGTGGCGCGCCGCGTCAGCTGATGAGCGCGGCCGGAACGCAGTTCACCTCGTCATGGGACGCCGCGCCGTGTGACCATTGCTGTGACAGCTGGCAGCCCAAGCCTGCTGAAACCACATGATTAGTCGCAAAAATTACCCGGGGCGCTGATGCGAGACGGCCTGCGCAGCACGCAGCGGACCCGCTGATGCTCGATGTGCTGCTGCCGACGACAGTGAGCCCGGACCGGATCGGCAGCATCGGCGTGCTGGCGACCATGGCCGACGGCATGGTGACGCACGACCCGCACGGCCTTCTCGCCGAGGCACCGCGGGGCTGAGACGCGAGACAGCGGCAACGTAGCCCGCCGGGAGCCGGGCCGCGCTGACTGACCATTTCCATGATCCGGCCAAAAATGAGCGGCCAGGCAGACCGCGGGACTTTACCGGATCATGAAAGCAAGGGCGGAGGAAGTGCCCGCGGGGACGCCTCAGGCTTGCGCGGCGCTCCCGGCGGTGCTGATGATCCAGGCCAGTACGAACGCCTCCTCGCGCCAGGCGTCGTAGCGGCCGCTGCGACCGCCATGCCCGGCCGCCATCTCCGTCTTCAGCAGGAACGGGCCGCCCTTGGCCTCCGCCTGCAGCCGCGCGGCCCACTTGGCGGGCTCGCTGTAAAGCACCCGGGTATCGTTCAGGCTGGTGACGGCAAGGATCGGCGGGTACGTCGCCGCGGTGGCGATGTTCTCGTACGGCGAGTAGGACTTCATGTACCGGTAGACCTCAGGATCATGCAGCGGGTCGCCCCACTCCTCCCACTCGGTCACCGTCAGCGGCAGCGACGGGTTGAGGATCGAGGTCAGCGCGTCCACGAACGGCACCTGGGCAACGACGCCGCCAAACGCCTCCGGCGCGATGTTCACCGACGCCCCCACCAGCAGCCCGCCGGCCGAGCCGCCGCGCGCAATGAGGCGCTCCGGCGACGTCCACCCTTCGCTTACCGCATGCCGTGCGCTCGCGACGAAGTCGGCGAAGGTGTTGATCTTGCGCAGCATCTTGCCGTGGTCGTACCAGCGGCGGCCCATTTCGCCGCCGCCGCGGATGTGCGCGATCGCGTACACGAAGCCCCGGTCGAGCAGGGATAGCCGCGGAACCGAGAAGCCGGGATCAGCTGAGATCTCGTAGCTGCCATAGCCGTAGAGCAGGAACGGCGAGCTGCCGTCGCGCGGCGTTCCCTTCCGGCACACCAGCGAGATGGGAATCTTCGTGCCATCGTCGGCCGTCGCCCATTCCCGGTACTGCTCGTAGTCGCCGGGCTCATAGTCGCGCCCGTCGGGCAGCGGCAGGACCGGCCGGCGCCGCAGCAGCGTGAGCTCGCTCGTCGCCATGTCACAGTCGTAGACGGAATCAGGGGTGATCATCGACACGAAGCTGAGCCGGTACGTGCTCGACGCGTATTCCGGATTGGAGGCCGGCGCGACCCGGTAGACCGGCTCGCCGAAGGCGACCTCATGCGCGCTGCCGTCAGCGCGGATGATCCGCAGCCCGGTCAGGCCGTCGCGGCGGAAGTAGACCACCAGGTAGTCGGCGAAGGCCTCGGCGCTGAGCAGGCGCGTGTCGTCGCGATGCGGCACGACCGGGATCCAGGCCGACGGGTCGGACACCGGCGCGGCGGCCAGCTCGAAGTTCTCGGCGTGATCGTTGTGCAGGATCAGCAGCCGGTCGGCGCCGTCGGCAGTTACCTGATGGTCGACCTCGTACTCCACGCCCTGGCGCCGCGGCATTACGACGCTGAACTCGCCGGCGGGGTCGCCCGCGTCGAGCAGCCGGGACTCGCTAGTCAGCTTGCTTGCGGCGGAGATGACCAGGTAGCGCTCGCTGCGGGTCAGGCCGACGCCGACCCAGAAGCGCTCGTCCGGCTCCTCGAAGACGATCACGTCCTGCGCCGCCGGGGTTCCGATCAGGTGCCGCCACACCCGGTACGGCCGCCAGGCGTCATCCACCGTGAGGTAGAACAGCGCGGATGCGTCGCGGGACCACGCGCTGCCGTAGGAGGTATTCGGGATCTCGTCCGGCGCCGTCTGTCCCGTGGCCAGGTCCTTGACCCGCAGGGTGAAGCGCTCGTCGCCTTCGTAGTCGGTGGAGTAGGCGAGCAGCCGCCCGTCCGGGCTGACGGCAAAGGTGCCGAGGCCAAGAAACTTCCCGTCACCGGCCAGCTCGTTTGCGTCGAGCAGCACGTCCTCGCCGTCCAGCGGCGCGCCGTCCTCGGTCATGGGCGGCCCCGCGTCGTCCGGCCTGACCGCGCGACGGCAGAATACCGGGTACTGCCTGCCCTCCTGCGTCCGGGTGTAGTACCACCAGTTCCCCTTGCGGGACGGAACCGACAAGTCGGTCTCCTGAGTGCGGGCCTTGATTTCGCCAAAAATCGTCTCGCGCAGCTCTGCCTGGCCAGCCGTCAGCTCCTCGGTGTACGCGTTTTGCGCCTCGAGGAACTCAATGGTCTGCGGATTCTTCTTGTCAGCCAGCCAGGCGTACTCGTCGATCACGGTGTCGCCGTGATGAGTGCGGTCAACCGGGATCCGCTGCGCGGGCGGCGGGGCCACGCTCGCCGAGCAGGCGGCCGCTGGGTCTGCGGCCGCTGGGTCTGCGGCCGCTGGGTCTGCGGTCAAGGGATCGGAAGTAGTAGTGCGGGTACTGTTCGTCGCCTCGCTCCTCATGGCCGCGCAGTCTATGTGACCGCACCATCGCCAATGAACCGCGCCCGCCGCCGCACGTCGAGCGGAAGTCTCAGCTTCGCAGCGCCACCGGATTGACGTGTGCACTACGAAATCGTAATATCCGAAATAATGAAGTCCGAAATCGTTCCATCTAGACAGTCAGCGTTGCTGGCACTGCAGCGTGCGACCCACGTCACCCAGCACGTGCTCGCGGCCGAGCTCGTCGACCTCGACCTGACAGCCTCCGAGATCAGCGCCCTGGCCAACCTCGCAGATGGCTGCGGTCGCACCGTCTCCGAGCTGGGCGCCGCGGCAGGCGCCCGGCCCACGACGCTGACCAGCGTGCTGGACAGGCTCGAACGTCGCGGTCATATCACCCGTGGCGCCCGCGCGGGTGACCGCCGGTCCGTGCTCATCGAGCTAACCTCCGCTGGCCTCCTGGCGGCCGAAAAGATCCGGCAGACCCTGACTGACCTGGAGCACCGTGCGCTCGGCGCCCTGCCCGCCGACGCGGTTGCCAGCTTCCACACGGTCCTGCAGGCATTGACGAAGGTGTCCTCATGAAAGCGCCAGGCCACGATCCGCAGCCGGGGCGGGGATCGCGCTTCCAGCAGCTGATGGCGGAAGTGACGGCGACCGCCGACCATTTCGGCCACCGCCAGCACATCCACCTGACCTGGCTGGCGGTGCAGCGGTACGGCACTGCCGCTGCGCTCGACCTGGTATGCGATGGCATCCAGCGCACCGCCCGCTACGCCGGAGCGCCCCAGAAGTACAACGCCACCGTCAGCCGGGCGTGGGTCGAGCTGGTGGGACACCACGCGGTCGAGCAGGGCACCGGTGACTTCGCGGCCTTCGCCGAGCACCACGGTGTCCTGCTCGACAAGCGCTTGCTCGCCCGCTTCTACCGACCCGCGACGCTGGCCAGTGCCCGGGCCCGGGCAGGCTGGGTCGAACCCGACCTCGCCCCCTTCCCCTGGCAGGTCGCCGACCCGTGACGGTTTTGGGTTATCGGGTCGAGCCCGCGGATAGCAAGACCTTCCTGCCGCCGCCTTCAGTGCCGCACGTCGCGCACGGCCAGCAGTTCAACGACCGCCCCGGACGAGTCGAGCAGCGGCGCCGCGGCCGTGCGCCGGGGATCCGCCCGGTAGGCGGCAAGGCCTTCCTCGCTCGCAAAAGACACCAGATGAGCTTCGAGCCGGTCATCCAGCGTTCGCAGCCGCCGCTCCAGGTGCCCGCCGTGCTCGGCCAGCAGCGGGAGGGCAGCGCCTTCGTAGGCATCGAAGGCGGCCGCGCCGCCCGCGGGCAGCCGCGCCAGCATCAAGTACGTGACAGTCATGGCGTCCCAACCCAGATCCGGACCGCTCCTCGCAATGAGTACCCGAACCTGATCACCCCTGCGCGAGCACCCGGCGGCGGCACGACAAACTGGGTCCATGATCATTGCGGCGGGCGGACGCCCGCGGATCACGCTCACCTGACGCGATCGCAACCGGCTGGTACTGGAGCAGGAACTCGCCTGGCTCAAATACAGCGGCGTCGACGGAGTGCTGTGCGTGACGGCGGACGAAGGACGAGCTGGACAGGCTGTAGCGGTGCAGCGGCTTCACCGTACACAATCAGACGGTACACAGTCAGCGGGCCCTCGCCGACGATCGCTCGCTCATACGGCCACTGCTGGTATCGAGGTCGTTACGCCAAGTGGTGAGAGGCGGCCACTGCGGATGCCCAGGATTCTGGTAGTCGATGACGAGCCGGACCAGCGGTTCATGCTCCGGAAGGATCTTCGAGCGGGCCGGGCATGAAGTGTCCGATGCCGCCGATGGTGCCGCCGCGCTGGCTTCTGTGCGCGATTCGCCGCCGGATCGGGTGGTGACCGACCTGATGATGCCGGTCCTGGATGGTGCTGAACTCATCCGGCACCTGCGCTGTGAGCCTGCTACGGCGGGGATCCCGATCCTGGCAGCGAGCGCGGACATTCATCTCGCGGGCGCGCTCAACGTCGCCAAGATGCGGAACAGCCGACACGAGATGACCATGAACACCTTCAGATCACCGATATGGGCATCACAATCGGAGCCAAGCTCGAAGGAGTCACCGGACGCCTCGGCTGGAGCGCGCTACGAACGCAAGATCCGTCGTATCACGTCAGCGCCGCCGCCCCGACGCCCGGCTAGTTCGGGATAGCCTCGCGCTGGAGCGGCCGGCTGGCAGCAATAGACGGTCCTGCTCAATTCCACCCGTGTTCGCAGGCGCTTGCCCGATCGGATCGCGCGGAGCGTGTCCTCGGACTCGTCCCGGCCCTACCGGACGCCGTAGAGGTGTTCGAGGGCTAGCTGGTCAAGGCGCTCGAAAGCCATCCCCCGCTCACCGAGGGCGGCGGTGTCGGGGACGTAGCCGCGGATGTCGCGCCAGGTCTCGCCGTCGGCCAGGGTCGGCAGCGACAGGTCAGGCACCCGGGCAGCAGCCAGCGCCCCGGCCACCTCGGGGTCGGCGCGGAACGCGCGGGTCTTCTCCCGCAGGATCAGGTAGTTGCGCATGCAGGCGGCCGCCGACACCCAGACGCCGTCGTCGTCCTCGGTGCGCGGCGGCTTGAAGTCGAAATGCACCGGCCCGTCGTAGCCGCCGGACTCCAGCGCGTCCACGACCCAGAATGCGCCGCGCGCGTTCCCGGCGCCGAACCGCAGGTCCTGGTCGTAGCGGGGACCGTGCTGGCCGTTGAGGTCGATGTGGAACAGCTTGCCGTGCCACAGCGCCTGGGTGATTGCGTGCGCGTAGTTCAGGCCCGACATCTCCTCGTGCCCGACCTCCGGGTTGAGCCCGACCATCTCGGGATGCTCCAGCTCGGTGATGAACGCCAGCGCGTGCCCGGCGGTCGGCAGCAGGATGTCGCCGCGCGGCTCGTTTGGCTTGGGCTCGATCGCGAACCGCAGGTCATAACCCTGGTCGAGGACGTACTCGCAGAGCACGTCGAAGGCTTCCTTGCACCGGTCAAGCGCCGCGCGCACGTCCTTGGCCGCGCCGGATTCCGCGCCGTCCCGCCCGCCCCAGCACACGTAGACCCTGGCGCCGAGCTCAGCGGCCAGGTCCAGGTTGCGCATCACCTTGGCCAGCGCGAACCGGCGCACGTCCCGGTCGTTCGCCGTGAACCCGCCGTCCCGGAATATCGGGTGCCCGAACAGGTTCGTCGTCGCGGTCGTCACGACCAGCCCGGTCTCCTCCAGCGCCCGGCGGAACGCGGCGATCAGCTCGCTGCGCTGGCCGTCGCTGGCGTCGAAGGGGAACACGTCGTTGTCGTGGAAATTCACCCCGTGCGCGCCAAGCTCGGCCAGCTTGCGGACGGCGCGGTCGGCGGCCATCGGCGGGCGCACTGCCGACCCGAATACGTCCACGCCCTGCCAGCCGACAGTCCAGATGCCAAACGAGAACCGGTCGGCCGGTGTCGGTACATAGTGCTGTGTGCTCACCAGCTAGTCCCTTCGTTCCAGGCAGCGGTGTCCTCTCGCAACGCCGCATACCGCTTGCGGATTTCCGGCTGTGCCGGTCCGGTGTACTCGGCGGCCGGCCGAAACGGCGGCCACTGCGGCGGGTCAGCCGTCCCCGCCAGCGCCCACGCGGCCTGCCGGGCGGCGCCGCGTGCAACGTACTCTCCTGGCTCGGGCACAAGGACCGGTGCGCCGAAGATACCCGGCGCCAGAGCGCGCACCGCAGCCGACCGGGAGGCGCCGCCGATCAGCAAGACCCGCCGCTGCGGCACGCCCTGTCCGGCAAGCAGGTCCGCGGCCTCGGCCAGTGACGCCAGGAGCGACTCGACCGCAGCTCTGGCCAGGTTCTCCCTGGAGGCGTTCCGGGTTGTCAGGCCCCGCAGGACGCCCGTAGCACCGGGGCGGTCCGGGGTGCGCTCGCCGTCCAGGTAGGGCAGCAGGGTGATCCCGCCCGCACCGGCCTCGGCCGCCAGCGCCAGCGCCGACAGCCCGTCCAGCTCGCTGCCGACCAGCGCGGCCGCCGCGGACAGCACCAGCGCCCCGTTAAGCGTGCAGACCAGCGGCAGGAAGCGCCCGGTCGCGTCAGCGAAGCCCGCCACGGCGCCGGACGGATCGGCGGCCGGCACAGAGCTGACCGCGAATGCGGTGCCCGAGGTCCCGATCGAGATGGCGACATCGCCGGCTTCCAGCCCGAGGCCGAGCGCGGCGCCCATGTTGTCGCCGGTCCCCGCGGACACCGCCGCGCCCCAGCTCGTCTCGCCCACGATCTCGGCGGGCTGTGCCACCCGCGGCAGCGCCAGCGGATGACCGACCGCCGCAGCAGCCACCTCGGGCAGCCAGGTCCCCGCCGCCGGGGAGAAGTAGCCCGTGCCGGACGCGTCGCCCCGGTCCGTCGTCACGGCGGTCACTGGCGGGACGGTGCCCGGCGCGGCAGTAACCGGCGGCACGGTGGCCGGCGCGGCAGTGGCCGGCCGGACGGCTGCCGGCGGGACGGTGGCCGACGGGGCGCCGGCGGCGGCGGAACGCAGCCGCCAGGTCAGCCAGTCGTGCGGCAGCAGCACCGCGGCAGTGCGCGCGGCGGCGACCGGCTCGTGCTCGGCCAGCCAGCGCAGCTTCGTCACCGTGAACGACGCGGTCGGCACGCTCCCGGTCTGCTCAGCCCACCACTGCGGGCCGCCGCGCTCACCGACGAGCTGCGCCGCGGCGCCGGCCGAGCGCAGGTCGTTCCACAGCAGCGCCGGCCTGATGACCTCGCCGGTCTCATCCAGCGCGATCATCCCGTGCTGCTGACCCGCCACCCCGATGGCGG
>CABEAR010000421.1_pt1 | contig 16455 bp, 10 predicted proteins | sample 3422041 | NCBI WGS metagenome assembly CABEAR01 (sample SAMEA5534326, study PRJEB31848) | metagenome | biome: tundra; feature: field; material: soil | place: USA | collected 2013-05 | depth 0.15 m | reverse complement strand
GTCCCGCCCGGAGCGCGTCCCAGCACGTGCGCGTTGGTGAGCAGGAAGCCGTCGCTGGTATAGACGACTGCCGAGCCCAGGCCCTCCCCGCCGCCCCGTGATCCCGCTCGCGGTACCCGCAGGCAGGCGACCTTCGCAGTCAGCTCGGCGGCCACGCCAGAGACGACCGCGGAGTACGCATCCAGAGGGGAGTCAGCTGTCATGGTTCCTCCTCGACGACCGAGGATTACAACATTACAGTGAAACGCGGGAATTCCCGCCGGTCACACCGGGCGGCCGGACACCACCCGGAGTTCATCCCGGAACCGGTCGAGCTCGGCGAGCTCCTGCTCGGCCGGGACGATGACCAGATCGCGGGCCACAGCGGCGATCTTGCCTCGCATCGCCTCAGTGAACTGGGCGGTCTCGCGGTCGGCAGCTGCCCTGACCTGGTTCATGCAGGCAGACGCGGTCAGCCAGCCGAGCACCAGCAAGGCGACGAGCATGGCCGCGACCCATGCCAGCAGCGAGACCTCGCTGAACAGCGCCGGCACGTTGCTGCCCGCATGGAAGACGCCGAAGACCACGATGGCCGCCATCCACGCGAGCCCGACGATCACGGCGCCGAGCAGCAGTCCCTGCCAGGCGCCGACCAGCCGCCACCAGCGCACGGCCTTGTTCTCACTCGGCAGCGCCTCGCCCATGGCGGATCCGAGCGCACCGGGTATCTCCTGCGCCCGGGACCGGACGGCGGCCCGGGTCGTCTGCGACCACGGCTCGGGCAGCGGCCGGACGATCTCATCAGCGAGCTCGGTGAGCGCGTTGTCGATCTCGGCCTGCTGCGCACCGGACGGGCCGGCCGTCACGCTGCGCAGTTCCGCCCAGACCTGGCCGAGCCGGACCTTGCGGACCGGGTCCCGGCTGGTCAGCCGTTCGGCGAGCCAGGCTACCGGCCAGCCGACGTAGTCCACGGCCCGCAGCTCGCGCGCGCTGCGCAGCGCGTCACCCACGGCGGTGACGCCCGCCGCACGCGCGAACGCCTGCGCCAGCTCTTCCGTGCCGCCGTCCGGGATTGCGGCGGCCACCGCCGGGTCTCCCGCATACGGCTCCAGCCGGCTGGCGATGCTGTCAACGTCGGCCGAGATCCGGGCGCTCGCGGCCCGCCGCGCCGATGCGGCATCGACGAGCAGCCTGCGCAGCTCCTCCAGGCCGGCACCGGTGGCTGCCGAGGTGACCAGGATCTGCACGTCGTGCAGGTTCTCGGCGTCCAGGAGCCTGCGCAGATCACCGACGCAGTCTTCGATCTGGGCGGGGGTCAGCAGATCCGACTGGTTCAGCACGACCGCCAGCACGTCGGAATGGCCGGCCAGCGGCACCAGGAAGCGCCGGTGCACGGCCGCGTCGGCATACTTCTGCGGATCCAGCACCCACACCATCAGGTCGGCGAGCCCGACCAGCCGGTCGACCAGACCGGACGCACGGGTCATCACCGTGTCGTGATCGGGCAGGTCCAGCAGGACCAGACCGGCCAGCGACTTCTCACCGCGATCGAGCGCGCTCGCCCGTGCGTACCGGTACCGGCGCTGCACGCTGAGCCACTCCAGGAGCGGGCCAGAGCCACGGATTCCCCAGACGCATGCGTGCGCGTCCTTGGTGACCGGCCGGGTCACGCCCACCGTGGAGAAGTCGGCACCGGCGAGCCGGTTGAACAGCGACGACTTGCCGCTGCCCGTGCCGCCCGCCAGTGCCACCACAGTGTGCTCGGCAGACAGCCGCAGCCGCTCGCCAGCACGGCCCAGCAGGTCCGTCGCATCGCGCAGCAGCTTCGGGCCGAACCCGCCGCCCGCCGACCGCACCGACGCGATCTGGATCAGCCGGGCGAGTGCATTCAGCCGGGCCGGAAGCTGCGGAGCCAGAACCAGGCCGGGGCGGTGCGGCAGCCCCGCCGACGATGCTCTGGACGGGCCGGCAGCCTCCGGCACGCCCGCGGCGCGCTCGCCGGCCGCCTGGCGGGTCCCGGCCGGCCGGCGGCTCCCGGTGCCCTGACTGGACCCGTTGCGCGGGCTGGCCCCCGTCGCCCGGCTGGTGCGGGCCGGCTGGCTGGCTGTCATCGGGCGGCCTCTAGCGAATAGCTGGCCTGGTAAAGCTCCGAGGGCACGGACTCATCCGGGGCGCCCGCCGAGTCGATCAGCTCGGCAAACCGCAGCATCTCCTCGGCGAACAGCAGGCTGATCCTGTCGTGCAGGTCAAGCCGCGCCCGCGCGCCGATGTCGCGCAGCAGGCCGGCCCCGAACAGCACGGTGAGCAGCTGCTGCGGTGCCGCGCTGGTGCCTTCGCTGACGACGGCATCGCCCGCCCCGTAGCCCAGCACGCCGACTGTCAGCACCAGCGCCAGCGACTCGTCGTCGAACGACACCACCCGCGCGATCGAGCGCTTCGTGACGTTCTCGGCCTGGACGAGGTGCATGACGTGATCTTGCCACGCGCTGATGGCCCGGGCGGACCTGCGCGCCAGGTCAGGCAGCGATCGCGCGAGCACGGCAGAACCGGCTGGCTCGGCGCGCTCGGACTGGCCCGCTGCGCCCGCTGCCGCTGACGCCGCTGCCGCCGCAGAATCCCCGTCATCACCGGCGGCGAACGGCGGCGAATGCGGCGAGCCCGCGGAAGGCGCATCGTCGGGTCCGGCCAGCAGCGCCCGGCCGGCCGGGTACTGCTGCCACCGGGCGACTGTCTGCTCAGCGGCCCGGTCGGCGATGGAGGCGACCAGGGCCTGCATGCTGACCCGGATCGCATCCTTGAGCGCCTGGGCCCGGGCCGGGATGGCCCGTCTCCTGGACCGGCCGGCGCCGCGGCTGCGCCGCACCTGCAGTGTCCGCAGCAGGTCCCCGGTACCGGCAAAGTCCTGCCAGCGCGCAAGTATCTCGCCGCGCAGCAGCGATCCGTTGCGCGTCGCCGCGTCCAGATCGGCGAGACCCGCTTCGTAGGCGTCCTCCGGCGCCGACCGCAGCTGCGACTGCGCGGTCAGCTGCTTCTCGACGTGCTTGGCGAGCGCGGGGATCCTGGCCCGGAAGGTGTCGAGCACCCCGGCCATTGTCTGGGTCAGGACCGCGACGCGCCGGTCCTCCTGCGCCGCGGTTCCCTCCAGCCACTGGCTGACCGGTCCGGAGATCTCGGCGGGCAGCCGGGCGTCGGTGACCACGGTTTCCGAGATGATGAAGCGCTGCATGCCGGTCAGCCCGTTCGCGGCGAGCAGCGCGTCGAAATGGGCGGTCAGCTGCGGTGCCGACGAGGGCGGGACCCTGGACAGCACGATGGACAGGGCCGCGCCCCGATCCCGCGCCTCCTGCAGCAGTTCCCATACCGCGGCGTCCGCGTAGCGCCGGGCCGAGGTCATGAACAGCCACAGGTCGGAAGCGTCGAGGAACTGGTGGGCGAATTCCCGGTGCGCCTGGACGACCGAGTCGATGTCCGGCGTGTCGAGCAGTGCGACGCCCCTGGGCATTCCCTCGCTCTCTGCCAGCACCAGCAGGCCATCCCGGCCGGGCATGGCCAGGCCCTGCTGGCGGACCCGCGGCAGCGTGGGGAGGAAGACGTTCTCCGCGAACCAGTGCATGTCGGCGGGGTGACAGGCCAGCACTGGGCTGTTCGTGGTCGGCCTGCGGATGCCCGTAGCGCTGACCTGCTTGCCGGCCAGGCTGTTCATCAGCGTCGACTTGCCGGCACCGGTCGATCCGACCAGCGCCACCAGGATGGGCGCGCCCGACTGGCGCAGCCTCGGCAGCAGGTAGTCGTCGATCTGGCTGAGCAGCTTCCGGCGCTCGGCCCTGGCCTCCTCGATGCCGGGAGCCTCCAGCGTCATGGGCACGCTGACGATCGGGTGGCGCAGCATCAGGAGCGCTGACTCGAGCCTGCGGGCATCAACCCTGACATGGGACTCCGCCGCCGGTCCGGCGCCGGCGTCGGCCACGTCCTGCTCGCCGACCCCCGACTTCGCTTGCTCGCCTTCGCCGGGTTCCGGCTGGCCGCCGTCGCCGGGTACCGCCTGGCCGCCACCGCCGGACTCCGCACTGCCGGACTCCGACGCCGCCAGGCTGCCAGCCTCGGCTGCGCCAGCACCGCCGGTCACTGCTGCGTCCTCGGCTCCGCCCGGGCTGCCGGTCACCGCTGCGTCCTCGCCTGCTGCCGCCCTGGCCGCGCCGCCGGTGGCTGACCAGCCAGTCTCGCGCCGTTCCCGGCGCGACGGTCCGTGGCCGGGCCGGGCGGCCCGAGCCGCCGGCGGGCTAGCGCGGACGGACTGGCCCTGGACCGGATCGGGGACAGGCCTAGAACCCGCCTCGGCGTCCCAGGGCACCGATGCGGCGGTCACGCCCTGTCCCTCAGTCATCCCTCCGGGCCTCCTGTCCCGGCCCCGCTGCCCATCATCTCGCGACCCCCCTCAGGTCACCACCCAGTGCAGGCCAGACGAGCTGCGCCAGCCATGCGCCCGGCGCGCAGATCCCAGCCCCGTCTCAGGATGCCGGTCAGGCCGGCCGCCCTGTGCGGCACACGAGGATGGGTACCGCCGCGCCTGATGCCAGCAGCCGACCAGATACCCGCCCGCACTTCATCCCGGGCGACCGTATCCGGTCTGCGGATAATTGTGCGCCGCCTGGGCAGATTACCGTCCGCAATGCCTGAAAAGGGAGCTACGGCGGCCCGCCGGGCAAACTCATCGGTGATCGCCGGGGCGGCAGCCCGGCTGCCAGCGGGCTTTCACGCGCGGCGGGCCGACGCCAGAGAAGCGGCAAACGCGGGCGTGGCGCGCTCCTTCAGCTCAGCCGGCCGTTCAATCGGACCGCTGCCAGCGGCCGCCCGCTCGTGCAGCGCAGGCCGCGAATCAGGTCCTATTCGTGACGCCCGCCGAATCGAACGTGGCGGCATCGCGCAGTACCCGCGCCGCGCCCTGCACGAGCGGGAGCGCGCGCAGCGCTCCCGTCCCCTCGCCGAGCCGCAGTTCGGCCGGCAAGCGGCCGCAGACCCAGATGACTCGAGACCTCCTCGAGCACGCCGAGCGAACCCAGCGGCCTAGTTAGTCAGCCTCGCCTGCCGGTCGCGAGCCGCCTGCATCGCCTCGGTGTCGAGGGGGCAGCCGCCGACTGCGCCTCGTCCAGCAGATCCACAGCATTCCTCCAGGTGATCCCTTGCTGGCGCTGCCACGATGATCAGCGATGCGACAATGAACTGCTGCCGATGTCAGCTACTGCCAGCCGGTCCCGTCGCCGGCCATTGCAGCATCCCCGCCGTGGGCGGCCTGGGATGCCCTGAGCGCCACGGCGGAACGCAGCAGGGCGTCGAACGCGGCGGCAGCGACCACCGCCCCGCCTTTCTCCGACACATTGGTCAGCGACTGCAGGCCGCTGGCCCGCAGCGCGTCCTTAGCCTCAGCAGCGCCGACGAAGCCGACGGGCAGCCCGATCACGAACGCCGGCTCCACGCCTCTGGACAGCAGTTCCTGCAGGGCTGTCGCCCCTCCCCCGATCACCCATACCGAGCCGGGCCCCGCCTCGCCGAAAGCCAGCCGCACCGCCGCGGCTGCCCGGCCAATCCCTGCGGTTCTGGCCAGGCGCTGGGTGAGCGGCTCGTTGATCTTGCAGATCACCGGGCAGGCAGAGATCCCGGCCGCCACCATCGCCGCGTCGGCGATCACTGGTGCGCCGGCCGCCAGCTCGGTGACGGCCGCGGCCAGCGACTCCTCGTCGCACACCAGGTCGGTGGCGTAATCAAAATCCGCGCTGGCGTGGATGACCCTCTCGGTGACGTCTCGGCTGAACTTCGGCAGCCTCGACAGATCGATACGGGACCGAAGAATCCGGTACGACTCTTCTTCCTCCATCGCCTGGTCGTCCGCGGGCTCCTCGCTCGGCCAGGTCACCATGCAATCACCCTCCGGGCTGACGGTGAGTTCCTGCGGCAATCTCTGCGGGCCGCATTCTCCAAGGAACGTCCCCAGCGCCGCCGGGGTTTCAGCATGCCACATCAGCTCGCATCCGGGCCGGCGCATCCGGTGGCTGCTACGCCACCTTCGCATCACCGCTCCCATTCGGGCCGGGGCGTCACGCCGCGTCGCTACACTGGCGACGCGCACCTGGGCCTGGTACCTGGCAGGCGGCGCTGTGCACGACGCAGCGTAGCCGGACTGGCGGTCCGGCACCTGAAACGGGCGGTCACGCCGCAGCGACACTGGCCCTCCTCCCGCCGCCGTTCACACGACCACAGGGCTCCTCAGGCCTCGCTCACGCGGCTGACCGGCGGGCCGGGCCCCGTCTTGAGCGAGTACAAAGTGCGTGCAAAAGAGACCAGATTGGTGAATGGAACATTGATGAGGAATGAGAGTCGTCCCCCGGTACTCGTGACCGGCGGGGCCGGCCTCCCCAGTCGGCGACTGATGCGTGCGCCACTCGAGGCCGGGGCCGACTACCAACAGAACGTAACCGCCGTCAGCCCGCCCGCAAGGGCACGACGACTACAGTGCGTAGCCATATTCGGCGCGCATGCAGTCCTGTGACCGTCACCCGCGTCGATGACGAATCCATCGACGGCGCGGCCAGCCGCGCCTTCACCGAGCAGTACGGGACCAGGGCCACGGCACTGCCGCCACTGGCCATCGTGATCGCCGCCTACAACGAGGAAGGCGCGGTCGGCCCGGTCGTTGAATCCCTTCCCGGCGCCGTCTCGGGACTGCCGGCCGCCACGATCGTGGTGTCTGACGGTGGCGTCGACGGTACCGTCAATGAGGCCGATGCCGCCGGGGCACTGGTCTGCGATGTGCCGGTCAACCGGGGGCAGGGCGCCGCGCTGCGGCTCGGCTACCGGCTCGCACGCCAGGGCGGCGCGAAATTTATCGTCACCACGGATGCCGACGGCCAGTACAACCCGGCCGAGATCGAGCGGCTGCTCGAGCCGGTCCTGTCCGGCCAGGCCGACTTTGTCACCGGCTCCCGTCGCCTCGGCACCGAGGAGACAAAGGACCCGGTGCGCAGGCTAGGCGTCCGGGTCTTCGCACTGGCCATCAGCGTACTGACCGGCCAGCGGATCACCGACGCCACCTTCGGGCTCAGGGCCATGCGCGCCGAGGTTACCGGCGAAGTTCTGCTGGAGCAGCCGCAATACCAGGCCGCCGAATTGCTGATCGGCGTCATCACGCGCGGCTACCGGGTCGCAGAGCGCCCGGCTACCATCCACAGGCGCAAGGTCGGAAAGAGCAAGAAGGGCAACAATATCCTCTACGGCCTGCGCTTCGCCGGAGTGATTGGCGGGACCTGGTGGCGCGAGCGTCAGCGCCGCCGGCGCGGCTCTGCCCGGCGGTCATCAGACGCCATATCCCCGGCCGCCATGTCACCGGCCGCCGTGTCACCGACGGCCGTGTCAGCGGCCGGCCTGTCAGCGGCCGCCATGCTCGCAGCACGAGCGCCGCTGGCCGGGACCGCGGCGTCTGCTTCCGCTGCTGCCGTGAATGCTGCCGAATCGGCGGCTTCGACGGGCTCGGCGAGCTGTGGCATGGACCCGCGATCGGCGAAGAGCAAGTAATGGAAGATCACGAACCTGGTGACGAACGTCACGCAGTTCGCAAGAAGGTAGGCCAGTTCCACGACCAGGGTCTGCTGCCAGTGGCTCAGGCCCATGGACTTGGCCCATACGCTCGCGTAATGACTGGTCAGGCCCAGGACCAGCCAGGCGCCGACGGACACGGCCCAAAACGGCAGCGTCTCCTTCAGCATGTGCGGCCTGCCGGTCCGGTGCCATGCCCACCGGCTCAGCACATAGCTGACTGCCGCACCGACAATCGAGGCCGCGACCCCTGACACACCCGCGCTGACATGCGCCAGGCCCACCAGAATGGCCAGCATGAGCTGGCTCGCGATCACCGCGGCCACCGAGACCGGCACGAACCGCACGAACTGCCTGCCGGTCCTGCTCCGCAGCCACTCTCGCAGCGGGCCTGGAACCGTCTTCCATGCGGCTCTGGCGATCTTAGGCGCTGCCAGCGTCATGTACGTCCTGGGTTGCCGGAGATCTTCGGGTCAGTAAAACAGCTATACATTACGGGAACCCGCGGCGGCTCAGGACACAGACCTCTGGGTCGGCGCGTTTTGCCGGTGATAACGTCACGGCGCGCCCGGTGCAGTGCCAGTGCCAGCGCCAGCGCCGCCGCCAGGGTATTTGCGCCGTTACATTGCGCGATCGGCCAGGTCAGGTATAAATCAACCACAGCCAGAAACGGAAAAGGCAGGAGCAAGATCATGAAGATCTTGGTGTTGGGCGGCGATGGCTACCTTGGTTGGCCGACAGCGCTCCATCTATCAGAAGTTGGGCACGACGTCGCCGTAGCCGACAATTTCTCGCGGCGCGGCTACGACTACGAAATTGGCGTGGAAAGTCTTGTGCCGATCGAGTCGCTGCAGACGCGCATCCGCGCCTGGCGCGAGCTGACCGGCAAGGACATTGGCTACTATATCGGCGACCTGTGCGACCCGGAGTTCACTTACAAGATAGTGCGGGCATTCGAACCGGAAGCGATTGTGCACTTCGCCGAGCAGCGCGCGGCACCGTACTCGATGGTCGACCGCAAGCACGCCGTCTACACCCAGACCAACAACGTGGTCGGCAACCTCAATGTCCTGTACGCGATCGCTGAGATCAACCCCGATATCCACCTGGTGAAGCTCGGCACTATGGGCGAGTACGGCACGCCCAACATCGACATCGAAGAGGGCTGGATCGAGATAGAGCACAAGGGCCGCAGGGACCGTGTCCTGTTCCCCAAGCGCCCCGGCTCCTTCTACCACCTGTCCAAAGTGCATGACAGCCACAACATCGAGTTCGCCTGCCGTATCTGGGGCCTGCGGGCGACCGACCTCAACCAGGGCGTCGTGTACGGGCAGCAGACGCCGGAGACGGCCAGGGACGACCGGCTGGCCACCCGGTACGACTACGACGCCGTGTTCGGCACGGTGCTGAACCGGTTCGTCATCCAGTCGGTGCTCGGCAAGCCGCTGACGGTCTACGGCAGCGGCAGCCAGACTCGCGGCATCATCGAGATCAGGGACACCGTACGATGTCTGCAGCTCGCCTGCGAGAACCCGACCGAGCGCGGCGAGTTCCGGGTCTTCAACCAGATGACGCAGTCCCTGTCGGTCGCGCAGATGGCCGAGACCATTGCGAAGGTCAGCCCCGATGCGGTGCAGATCGAGCATCTCGACAACCCCCGCGTCGAACTGGAGAACCACCACTACAACGTGGTGCATTCCGGCCTCGTCGAGCTGGGCCTGGAGCCGCACCTGCTGTCGGATACGCTGATCGAGTCGCTGCTGGAGATCACCAAGCGGTACGCCCACCGGGTCCGCCCGGAGGCAATGGTGCCGACGGTCCAGTGGCGCAAGACGGCCAGCAAGATCAGCAACTAGCTGCCGGGACCGGTCATCCCACCAGGCCGCCCAGGCTGTGCGGAGTTGTCCACTCGCCGTTCCTGGCGAGCGTTGACGACCAGAGGGCGCCGGCGCTGCCCTGCCAGAACACCGCGACCGGGCTGTCGGGAGTACCGACAGCAGAGAATGGCCCGGACTCCAGCGGCCCGAGCGGCAGCCTGGCCGGCGTTCCCCAGCCGCGCACATACCGCTGCACGACCCGGAGGCTGGCTTGCGGCCCGCGCCAGAAGACCCGCACCGTGCCGCCGGCACTGGCCGGCCAGGGCGCGTCGGACGCCTGGCCGCCCAGGTCACGCGGGCCGGTCCAGTGCCCGGCCGGACTGCTGAAGGCGGCCCACACGTGATGGAGATCGGTTCCGCGCCAGAACACCTCGATCTCTCCGTCTGGCTGCGCGGTCGCGTGCGGCGGACCGCCGAGCGGCTTCATGCCCAGTCTGGCCGCTCTGCTCCAGCTGCCACCCGGCCGCCGGGTCGTTTCCCAGAGGCTGTCGTCAGTGCCCTGCCAGAAGACCGCGGCCGTGCCCGGCGACGACTCCGCAGGGGACGGGGAGGACACCAGGCTGCCGCCCAGTCGCTGCGGCCCGGTCCACCCCTGGCCGGGGCTGTACTGGGCGTGCCAGAGGTGATCGTCCTCCGATCCCTTCCAGAAAACGTCGATGACGCCGTTGGCCTGCGCCACAGCACTCGGCTCGGTGCCGAGAACGCGCATCATCGCAAGTTCCTGCGGGCGGCCCCAGCCCGCGCCCGGCTGGTAGGCGACCTGCCACAAGTACCCGCCCGCGCCCCGGTAGAAGACGTCGACTCCGTTCTGGCCAGTGCAGACCGCCGAGGGCGGCGAGGTCAGCGTCCCGCCCATGTCCACCGGAGCCGACCAGCCGGTCCGGGGCGAGTAGGTGCCGCGCCAGAGGCTGTTATCCGTTCCCCGGTAGAACACTTCAACCATGTCGTTGGGCAGCGTCACCGCCGACGTGGCCTGGGAGGTACCGCCGGGGGCCGGCAGATCAACGTCCAGGTAGTCCTGGTCAAGGTCGATGCTGTCCCCGCCATAGGTCTGCAGCACGTTGCCGCTGTACTGATGCAGCCGCTGGTGATCGGCCCACTCGCCCCGAAGGTAGACCGGGTCGGCCGTGTTCGCGGCACCATTCCACAGCGCGTCGTAGATGGCATCGGGCATCGCGTGCGCATGACCTGAGTAATGCCGCGCCAGGTCGGCGATCCCGGAGCCTGAGCTGCTGTACACGCCGGAGAGAAAGCCAAGGCTGTGCAGGCTTGTCGTCCACGCCGACAGAAAGGCCAGCGCCGCTGATGTCTGGCCGGCCGGATATGCCTCCATGTCGTAGTAGATCGGCGTGCCCGGCCCGAAGCCCAGCCGCTCAGCCTGGGTTACCGCATCGGCGGCCGCCTGGCGGCCCTGCTCGGCCGGCGAGCTGAGCTCGCCGAACTCGGCCTGGGGCCCGACATACAGGGGCATGAAGCGCCAGCCGACCGCGGCCTGCTGGCGGACCCACCCGGCCGTCAGATTCGGCTCCGCGCAAGCCCGGTCGGCGCCGCCGATGTAAATGCCCACGGCCCCGTACGGCGATGACCGCCACCAGGCCCGCATGTAAGCCGGGCTCGGCGCGGCGCACGAGTCAAAGGCGAGGCCGTGGTAGTCGGCTATCTGGGCGGGCAGCGCCGGCGCGGTCACCGGCCGCGGCAGGTTCGGTGACCGGCCCCAGTGCGCGTCGGTGCTGGCGATTATGCCGCCCCCGCGGCCTGCATGCCGCGCGCCGAGGGCGACGGCTCCTTTGGCCAGCGTCGCCGGTGCCGCCGGCCCGGCGGCGGCACCCGGCGTCGTGGCTGCGGCGAGCCGCGCCGGGTTTGGCATCCTGATCACCGGCGCTGGCAGCGATGCGGTGGCCAGGATCCGGTAGATCACCGTCGGGTCGGCGTCGAACGTCGCGGTTACCCTGATCCCGCGGGCTGCCACCGAGATGTCCCGCGCCACCGGGTCCTCGACGGACGTGCGGGCGGCCCTAACGCGGCCCGGCTGTATCAGCAGGGCCTCGGTCGTGCCTACCAGCCAGCTCGGGCAGGACTGATTCACACCGGCTGCACCGAGGTACACCGCATGCTCGTCGAATCTGACGCAGTGGCTCGGACTCGCGGCCACGTTGATGATCGGCCAGGACCGCGGCACCCTGAACGTGTAGCCCCGGTAGGAGATCCGCTTCAGGTCAAGGCTCGCGCTCGTCGCGGTAGTGCCGGGCCGCCGCGCCGCCGCGCCGGCATGCACTGCCGTTCTCGTCCGCGTTGTTCTCGTCCCCGCTGTTCCCGCCTGCGCCGCCGTTCCCGTCCGCGCCGCGGTCCCGGCCTGGGCCGCCGTTCCCGTCCGCGCCGCGGTCCCGGCCTGGGCCGCCGTTCCCGTCCGCGCCGCCGTCCCCGCCTGGGCCGGCGATCCGGCAAGCACCACGCCGACGACGAGCACTGAGCCCGCCATCGCGCATCCCTGCCGCGCTAGCTGCGACAGCTGGTTTGCGAGCATGCTCAATACCGCCTCATCGTTGACTCGGATGCCGATATCGCCGGACAGGGCCCGGCGTACAGCGGCTGCCTTGCCGTGCAGGTCACTGGCCAGAACGCCGCACGTGCGCCGCTGGCGGCGCGCGGGATCGCGCCAGCATGCAGCGGTGCCGGGTTCGCGCCGGTGCGGCGGCCGGGAAGCGTCAGTGGCTAGCCCGGCCTGCGGCGCCTAGCCCGTTGATCGCAGCGAGCAAAGGCAGTGAATGCCTGGCCAGCTGCCCCTTGAACGGTGGTCGCGGCCGCGCCGAGAATGCGGCTAAGTTTCCGAAATGCATAATCAGCGATTTCCTCCCCCTTTATTTCCGCCCTGTCCCCCGCAGAGCGTCGGCGCCCATTTCCGTGGCAAATCACAGCAATGCGATAACTGGAGCAATTCAGGCAGCCGCAGGAACGCCGCAGCGCCATACTTTGCATAACCCCCAGTTGGCTTGCATGGCGACCCGGTAAAAGCGTCAGCGGCCGCGGTGCTCAGGAAAATTAGGTTATCTGCCGCTGATGTGCCCGAGCGCGCGACTCGCCGGGCCAATGACATTCTTCCCCGGCGAATTGCTATTGCCGCCAGCTGCGCAACAGCAGCCACCGATCAGTGGCAATCTCGTGCCGAAGCTCGTAAGCAGCGGGCGGAACGTTCTTGCCCGGCGACGCTTCCACCCGCCAGAACTCGCGCACTGGCTGGGGCTGCGGATTCGCGGCCGGCTGGGGACCCGGTTGCGTGCCTGCGGCCGGACGGGACTCCGGTGCTGGGCCCCCGTCCGGCGGCGCCGGCTCCCTGGTCTGCACCGGCCGCGGATGACTTGCCGTCCAGCGGTCTAATACGGCAAGGACCGTGTACAGCCTGCCGCGCCAGACAAAACGCGCGGGCTTGCCGTCACGCAGCCACACGCCAACCGGCTCTGGTCCTGCCCTGCTCACATCCAGCCTGCTCTTCCCGCACCGCGCGCCCGATCGGGCTCGTGAGCCGCCCGGGGGAAGGAGGCAGCGCTCTGACTCTTCGAACATACATTCGTCCGAAGTCAGGCGCAACTGCGCGGATCGGAACTGTCAGCGAGACACCGGCGGCCCTTTCGGGCTGCGGGGCATGCAGACGAGGGCAGGCAGCGGCAGCGGGTCAGGCGTTCTATCCCCAGCCCGGCATCGGGAATCCGGCCAGCAGTTCCCGTACCTCGGCGGCGATCCGCTCGATGGTCTCCTCGTCCTCTTTCAGCGCGGCAGTGATCGCCCCGTCCATCCAGGCGGCAAGCCGGGCCATGTGCTCCTCCCGCAGACCGCGGGTGGTGATGGCGGGCGTGCCGATCCGCAGGCCGGACGGATCGAACGGCTTGCGCGGGTCGAACGGCACGGTGTTGTAGTTGACCTCGATCCCGGCCCGGTCCAGCGCCTTGGCAGCCGGCTTGCCCGCGATCTGCTGCGGCGTGAGGTCCAGCAGAATCAGGTGGTTGTCGGTGCCGCCGGAAACCAGGCTGTAGCCGCGCTCGGACAGCGCGCCGGCCAGCGCCTTGGCGTTCGCCACCACCTGATGGGCGTACTCGCGGAACTGCGGCTGGGCCGCCTCCCGGAGCGCAACCGCGATGGCCGCCGTCGTGTGGTTGTGCGGGCCGCCCTGCAGACCGGGGAAAACCGCCTTGTCCAGCTTGCTCGCGTGCTCGGCCGTCGACATGATCATCGCGCCGCGCGGGCCGCGGAGGGTCTTGTGCGTCGTGGTCGTGATCACCGGGGCATGCCCCACCGGGCTCGGGTGCGCCCCGCCGGCGACCAGGCCCGAGATATGGGCGATGTCGGCGACCAGCACAGCGCCCGCCTCGTCGGCGATCTGCGCGAAGGCCGGGAAGTCGATGATGCGCGGGACCGCCGTGCCACCGCAGAAAATGATCTTCGGGCGCTCCCGCAGGGCCATGTCGCGGACCTCGTCGAGGTCGACCCTGCCGGTGTCAGCCCGGACGCCGTACTGCACGGCGCGGAACCATTTCCCGGTGGCGGACACCGGCCAGCCGTGGGTCAGGTGCCCGCCCATCGGCAGCGCCATCCCCATCACAGTCTCGCCTGGCTGCACGAACGCGAGATAGACAGCCAGGTTGGCGGGCGATCCCGAGTACGGCTGCACGTTGGCGTGGTCGACGCCGAACAGCGCCTGCGCCCGCTGCGCCGCGATCGTCTCGATCGGGTCGATGAACTGCTGGCCCTCGTAGTAGCGGCGGCCCGGGTAGCCCTCGGAGTACTTGTTCGTCAGCACCGTGCCGGACGCCTCGAGCACCGCCTCCGATACGTAGTTCTCCGACGGGATCAGGCGGACCTTCTCGAACTCGCGCCGTGCCTCGCTCTCGATCAGGTCGGCGATCTCCGGATCAGTGCCCGCGACGTGCGGAATCGGCGGCTGGTGCATGTCTACCTCCACTATCGCGACGCTACCCGGAACTGCTGGCGGCCGGCACCAGCGGCCGCCAGATGCGGCCGCCGGCCAGCTGCTCATTTCATCATGCCGAACTGCCGAGACTGCGGCCAGCCGGGGCTGAGCCCCGGCGCGGCGGTTTCGGCGCACGGAGCTGGCTGGCCTTGCGGCGCAGCAGCCTCCGCTCGGTCACCGTCCACGTCGTGGTGGTAAGCAGGTACAGCCCGGCGAAAACCAGGCCCTGTGCGCTCAGCGGGCCGGAACCGCTCAGCCAATGCGCGCCGAGCGGCGCGCCGAGCAGAGTGTGCCCCAGCAGGCCGTTCGGGCGGCCTGCCACAGCCGGCGACAGGAACAGCCGGTACATGACGCTGAAGAACGGCAGTTGCAGCAGCAGCGGCAGGCAGCCGGCGAAGATTCCGGTGCCCTCGCGCTCGCGCAGCGCGGCGAGTTCGCGCTGCAGCTTGTCCGGGTGACCGGAATGGCGCTGCTGCAGCTCCCTGACCTGCGGCGCCGAGAACAGCAAGCATGGCGGAAACCCTCCAGCGGGTCGAGTACCTGATGACGGCTGGAGACGGCCGCGACGGTGCGCAGAAAAGAGGGCGGATCGTCAGGCGGCCGCCTGGGCGGCCGACGGCGCTCTGGGCCGCGCACGGCCCGCAGCGTCGGGGTTGAGCTGGCGCTGGAATGCCGCGCACCAGGACTTGCGCTGCAGCGCGGTCGCGCGCCCGGTCAGCGGCCGGGCGGTGAGCACGGCGGCGATCCGGCCGCCGTGGGCGAGGACCGCCGCGAGCATGCCGGTCAGCGCGACAGCGGCCAGCACCATCAGCCCGGCGGACGGCCCGGACCCGGCCTGGCCGTCGGCCGCTCGGGCCTGACCAGCGGCCCGAAGCCTTGTCACCGGTAGATACTGCGGCCGGGCTCGGCCATGACGACCTGCCGGACCTCGCGCACGTCTGGATGCCCGACTGCCGTCTCCACCAGGAACGTGCCGATCCCGTGGCCCCGGTGCCCGGCGGCGGCGAACACGTCGCACAGCCAGGCAACAGTTGCGTAATCCGTGACCAGCCGGGCAAAGCCAGCCTGCTCGCCTGCGGCCGAGTACAGGCCCACGACCAGGGAACTCTCGAAGGCGCGGGCCATGACCCCGGCGGGCCCGGCCCGCAGCCCAGTAACTCTCTTTGCTCATCCAGGCGTGCACCCTGGCGGCGTCGACCAGGGTCATGTCGTCGCCTGCCCAGTAGCCATCCGGCCCCTGCCATCTCATGGCGTGGCCGGTAGCGCCGAGACGGCTTTGGCGTCAGGCGCGATGCGCAATCCGGGCAGGTCCACGGGATATGACGATAGAGAACCGCCGCCGCGTGGATCGGACGGTGGCCGAGGCTGGCCGGGAGCCGGTACGCTGCGTTGCTCGTGCATCACCCCGGCGGTGCACAATTACATCCGTGACATCCGTGCGCCTGTAGCTCAGGTGGATAGAGCAGCTGCCTTCTAAGCAGCCGGTCGCAGGTTCGAGTCCTGCCAGGCGCGCCAGCCAAAATGCCAGATTCCAAGATCATAGACCGCCGGTTGACACCCACAGTTGACACCCATTCGGCTGGATTCACGGTGCCGCCTCGCCGGTTCCGCCCAGCGCATCGCTGATCTTGTCCAGTGCGTCACGGTGCGCCTGGCGATCCTTGTGCGAGTAGATCTCCAATGTGACCGCGAGCCGGGAGTGGCCGAGGATGAGCTGGGCGTCGCGGGCCGGGACGCCGAGGTTCTAACTGGTAGAGAGCGGTTTACCAACCCTGTCGAATGGGTCACCTCGAAGAACGCACCTTTGGGAGGTCTCGTCCTCGTTGATGCGGTTTTGGCGTGGCTGTGGCTGCATCATTCGGTCCTGCGACGCAACGGGACTGGATGCGACATCGTGGCACCCGCTGCAACATGGCGATGTCACAACCAGCCTGACGCTGTTTCGCCCTGACAGCCTGCTGCAGGCCCCGGCGAGCCCGGCGAGCGCACCGCCTGGCAGCGCCGCCGCCACCGCGACACCCGGACAGCCACCGAGCCCGAGCCAGTCAC
>CABEAR010000415.1_pt1 | contig 16524 bp, 18 predicted proteins | sample 3422041 | NCBI WGS metagenome assembly CABEAR01 (sample SAMEA5534326, study PRJEB31848) | metagenome | biome: tundra; feature: field; material: soil | place: USA | collected 2013-05 | depth 0.15 m | reverse complement strand
GGCTGAGGCTTAGCTCTGAGGCTTAGCTGAGGCTTAAGCCCGTGGTAATGGCTGCGCTAATTGCCAGATCCGAACCAGGCGACTGGGTAAACATTCACGTCCCCGCCGCCGGACTGGCTGGGCTTCGATGACTTTGCGTGGCTGGCCGGCTGCCTGGTGATCTTTCCGGAGCCGGCCCAGCGTGTCGGCTTGCTTACGTTCGGCCGGCTCTGATCATGGTTGCTTGTGACCGGTCTGCCACCGCCTGCCCCGGACTGCGGCTCATGCGCCGCCCGGGACGCGGTGATCGCCGCCCAGGCGGAGGCGATCGAGGAGCTTCGGCGCAAAGTGGAGCGCCTGGAGCGGCTGGTGTCCCGCAACAGCGGCAACTCGGGGATGGCGCCGTCGGCTGATGACCTGCCCGGCCGCAAGCCGCCGCGGGAGAAGCCGCGGCGCGGGGCCGGGAAGCGCAGCCCGGGCAAGCAGCCCGGCGCGCCAGGGTCGCACCTGGCCTGGAGCGAGGACCCGGACGAGACGGTCGGGCACTTCCCGGAAGGGGAATGCGCGTGCGGCGCGGCCCTGGCCGGCGCGGCTGACCTGGGCGTCGCCGCCTCGCACCAGCAGGTGGACATCCCGCTGGCCTCGGCCCGGGTGACCCAGCATGACCTGCACGAGGTGGGTTGCGGCTGCGGCCGGATCCACCGGGCGGCCGCGCCGGCCGGGACCGGCGTGGCCGGGACGGTCACTTACGGTCTCAGCCTCCAGGCGTGGTGTATTTACCTCATGGCCGCGCACGCTGTCCCGGTGCACCGCTGCGCGGAGCTGATCGAAGACCTGACCGGCGCGAAGCCGTCACCGGGGTTCGTGCACGGCATGATCGGCCGGGCCGGCCACGCCGTCGCGGACGCGAACAAGGCGATCCGGGCCCTGATCATCCTGGCGCACGTGGTCTCCGCCGATGAGACCCCGATCCGCGTCGGACCGGGCCCGAAGACCCGCAAGAAGTACCTGCTGGTCGCCTGCACCCGGCTGCTCACCTATTACTTTCTCGGCGACCGCAGCCTGGCGACCTTCCAGGCGTTCGTGTTCCCGGACCTGTCCGGGGCCGTGGTGGTGCACGACCGGTACCAGAACTACGAGAAGTTCCCCGGCCTGACCCACCAGCTCTGCGCCCAGCACCTCCTGCGCGATGCCGCCGATGCCGCCGAGACCTACCCCGGCGCGCACTGGCCCGTCCAGATCCGCGAGGCCCTGCAGGGCCTGATCCACGCCGCGAACACCGCCCGCGCCCAGGGCCTGCCCGCCGTCCCGGACCAGGCCGCCGCGCCGCTCATCCGCGCCTTCCGGCACGGCGTCATCCTCGGCCTCAGCCAGGTGCCCCGGATCCCCGGCCGCAAGCAGAGCCCCTGCCGCGACCTGCTGGAATGCCTGCGCGACCGCGAGGAAGACGTGCTGCGCTTCGCCGGTGACCTGCGCATCCCGCCGACGAGCAACGACGCTGAGCGTGACCTGCGGCCCGCCAAGACCCAGCAGAAGATCTCCGGCCGCCTCCGGTCCGAGCAGGTCACCCGGAACCGGTACGCGATCCGCGGCTACATCTCCACCGCCGCCAAGCACGGCACCGACGTCCTGACCGCCCTGCGCGACGCGATCACGGGCAACCCCTGGATGCCCCCCATCACCGACCCGCCCTGACTTGCAACAGCCGAGTGCATCGGCCCACATCGCGTCAGCCAAAGCAACTCAGGACGCACAGGGCTGAATGCTTACGGCGGCCGCTGGGAAGCCCGGCCCACCGGCGGCTCGCTGCTCTGCTCGACCGTGCTGATCGTCGGTCTCGGCACTATCGGCGCCGCGGTGGCGCAGCGGCTGGTGCCGTTCGGCGCCCGGCTGCTTGGGGGTGCGAGCCCATCCTGAGCTCGGCGGCCCGCCCGGCGTGGATCAGGTTGCCGGTCCTGACCGGCTGCACGAGCTGCTTGGCCAGGCCGGCGCCGTGGTCTGCTGCGCCATGTATTGCAGCGGTACCGCGGGCATGTTCAGCGCTGCCGAGTTCAGCGCCATGCGGCCAGGCGCGCTGTTCGTCAACGTGGCGTGAGGCGGGCTGGTGGACGAGACGGCACTGCTGGCGGCGCTGGAGTCCGGCCAGGTCGGCGGGGCCGGGCTGGACGTGCACGCGACCGAGCCGGCCCAGCCGGAGTCGGACCTGCTCAGGCACGCGCTGGTGATCGCCACGCCGCACGCCGGCGGTCTCACCAAGGTCATGTTCCGCCGGACCGGCGAGGTGTTCGGCGCCAATCTCGAGCGCTGGGCGGCGGGCGGCACGCCGTGCTGGGCGGTCAACCGGCCAGCGTTCTGCCGGTCCTGGACTGGCTGACACCCAGGACGAGCGGTTGGCCGCTGGCCGCAGTTGCTGTCGAAATCGCCCTGCTCACCGCCGCGCTGGTCCCGAGTTGACCACCTGGAGCTTCTCTTCGAGTTCGGCCTCGGGACAGGCGACGGCGGCCCGTGGCGCGGGCGGCTTGGCGATGTGCTTGCCACTCCTGCCGAACTGGACCGCGGCCAGCTGGGCTGGGCGACCGGCCACGGCGAGCTCGTCGAGTACCTCGTCGCGCACGGCGCTCCGGCACCCAGCCTTGACCCGGTTGATGCGTTCATCGCCAATGATCGGGCCCAAATCGGCCGGCTGCGGCTCGATCATCCAGGAATTGCTGGCGAGATCCGCCCGGCGCGCCCGGCGCTGGTGGCATGGGCGGCAGCAGCCGAGGCAGCCAGCGAGGACGACAACTAAGCGCGTTCAGAGAAAAGGTCTGGACCGCCGCCCCGCTTCCGTCCAGCGGCGCGGCTGCTTCACGTAGCCGGGTCGAGAAACGGACACACTAGCGACAGCACCTGATAGCGACGTTGCATCACCCCGACGTGCGTGGCGGCGGGGAGCACTGCCAGCTGAGCGTCCGGGATGAGCTCGAACATCTCCACCGCGTTTTCCAAGCGGATGAAGTCGGTGTCGCCGACCAGGAGCAGCGTCGGAGCGGTGATGGCGCGAATCTCCTCGGCAGGCCAACCCTCGAAGGCGGCCACCATCGCGGAGGTCTTGGCCATGATCTCAGCGAAATGCCCCGGGTCTGGGGCAACCCGGTCGTACGCGTCGCGCATCGCCTGGAAGTCCGACTCGGACGGCATCATCCGCCTCGGATCCGCATCCGCCGCCGGAGGGCGGCTGCGATAGTCCGCCGAGGCGACCACGAGCTTGCCGACAAGGCCGGGGTGTGTGAGCACCAGCGCCAGATCGACCAGGCCGCCGAGGCTGAACCCGAAGAAGTCCGCCTGCTCGATGCCGAGCTGCCCGAGCAGCGTGACGACGTCATCGGCCAAGATCTCGATGGCCATGGGCCGGTCGATGTCAGCGGTGTGGCCGTGCCCTTGCAGCTCGATGCCGATCACCTGGTGGTCCTCGGCCAGCGCCGGGATCAGCGGCCCGAAGGTCAAGTCGATCGTCATCAGGCCGCCATGGAGCAAGACCAGAGGCCGCCCGGTTCCATAGACCTCGTAGTACAGCTGCAGACCATTAACCGGTGCGTATCTGCCGGCGGCGATGTGGCTCGATGGTCGAGCGGGACTGGTCATTGGTGCCTTCTCCCTGCCGAGGCGAGCCTTCATCGCGAGGTCGAGTGTAAGGACCAGGCGGGCGGCGCATACTCATCGCCCGGATCACGACCGCCGCCGCGGCTCTAGCCGGCCTTTCCGGTCCGCTCGCGCCTTCGCCCGCGGTTGCGGCGGCCGGCCGGCCGCCGCTCGCGCTCGCGGGCGGCGGCCATGGATTTCCTGAGCTTCTCCAGCAGCGTGGTGAGCATCCGCACATCAGCGGGTTCCCAGTCCGCCACGAACAGCGCGAACCGGTCCAGGCCGACCTGCTGGAGACGGCGCAGTTCGGCCCCGCCCGCAGGCGTGAGCGCCACCAGCCACGAGCGCCCGTCTGCCGGATCCTCGGCGACCTGCACGTATCCCGCATCCTCCAGGTCCCTGACCTGCCGGGTGACCAGCGACGGGTGCACAAGCTGGTGGTCCGCGATCTCGGACGGGCGGATTCCGTCGCGGCCACCGATGACCTGCAGCAGGCTCAGCGCGCTCGCGTCCTTGCGCTGGCGCCTGGCACGGTCGAGCCCGGCAGTCAGTGTGAACAGGGCAACCACCATGGACTGGACATCATCCTTGCTCGCAGGCACCACACCAGTCTATCTATTTGATAGACTCAATAAAAATGTAGACGTAACGGGACGCGTGACACCGTGAACAGCCACCTTGAAGCCCAGCACAAGACCGTCGTAGGCAGGCGCCGCCGGTGGCTCCTGGCCCTGGACCCGGTCTTTGAAGCCGGACGGCAGGGCGAGCGAGCGCGAGCCTGGGATGTCGAGGATGAGCTGATCGCGGTCGCGCTCCTGGGCGACGTGACCATCGACCTGTCGCAGACCGGAAGCGCCCCCGCCGAGATCGACATCGAGGCGTACGCGATCTTCCGCGATGTCGACGTGCTCGTGGCAGAGGGTGACCACGTCGAGCTATTCGGTGGCGTGCTTCGAGGTGACCTGCGTAAGGACGTGCCCGCCGTGCCTGCAGAGCGCCGCGATCGCGTGATCCGGATCCATGGCCACACCGTGCTGGGCGACGTCACGGTGCGCGCTGCAGAGGCGGATTAGTAAGTCCTCTGCCCGGATCACCATATCGGCTCGCAGCCAAAGGACAGTGAACGCAAGCAGTACGGGGCCACGCTGGCCGTTGACGATCTCAGTTCTGCCGTCAATCCGGGTCTGGTCACCGGCTTCATCGGGCCTAACGGGGCAGGCAAGGCCACCACCATGCGGCTGGTGCTGGGGCTCGACGGCCCCACCCGCGGCGATGTCACTGTCGGCGGGAAACGCTACCGGTACCTGCCCTCCGCTGCGCGATGTCGGCGCGCTCATCGACGCCAAGGCGATACACCCGAGCCGATCTGCCTATCACCATCTGCTTGGCCTGGCCCAGAGCAACGGCATCCCCGCTCGCCGGGTCGATGAGGTGCTGGGACTCGTCGGCCTCGAGGCTGTAGCGGGGCGGCGGGTAGGCGGCTTCTCCCTTGGAATGAGCCAGCTCCTGGGGATCGCGGCGGCCCTGCTCGGGGATCCTCCGGTACTGATGTTTGACGAGCCGGTTAACGGCCTGGACCCCGAGGGCATCGTGTGGATCCGCCGGCTGATGCGGGACCTTGCCGCCGACGGCCGCACGGTGGTCGTATCGAGTCACCTCATGGGCGAGATGGCCATTACCGCTGATCACCTGATCGTGATCGGCCAGTGCAAGCTGCTGCGGAACGAGGGGATGTCCGAGTTCGTCGAGTCGAGCTTCCGGCGCTGGGTCCTCGTCCGCTCTCCTGCTCTGGCGGAGCTCTCCGCCGCGCTCAGCAACGCGGGGGCGCAGGGTGCGGCCGGGAACCGACGACAGCATCGAGGTCGCGGGCCTGGACAGCCGGGCGATCGGGGAGCTGGCAGCTGCCGGCGGTCTGGTTCTGCACGAGCGTGCAACCCAGCAGGCATCTCTGGATGATGCGTTCATGGATGTGGATCTGGCTGGCCGCCGCGAACAGGGCCGGGAAGAACTGGGCACGGATAACAGCCAGCGTGATTTTCGGACTGGACACCGTGCTGGTGCTGGCCGATCTAAGCCGGCCCGAGCCGCTGCTGAGCAGGCTGGGCTCCCTTGTCATCTGGCTGATCGGGCTCGGCGTGATCGTGCCGCTCTGGCGGCGGCAATCCAGCGACTACTACACGGCTGCATGGCGTCCTTGACGGCCGGCGCCGTGTGCAAGTGCGGAGCAGGCCCGCGCGCAATGCGGCCATGACCGCAGCGTGCTACCACCAGCTCATCCAGCCGCGTTCTTCGGCGACCCGCAGGGCTTCGACGCGATTGCGCGCGCCGGTCTTATGGATGCAGGCCGACAGGTAATTCCGCACCGTTCCCTCGGAAAGGTACAGTCTGGCCGCGATCTCCGAGATGAGCGAGCCGTCGGCCGACGCCACGAGCACATCCCGCTCCCGCCGCGTCAGCGGGCTAACCCCCTCAGCCAGCGCGGCCGCGGCCAGGTCCGGGTCGATGACACGTCCGCCTACGAGCACCCGGCGCACCGTCTCAGCAAGCTTGTCCGCTGGCGAGTCCTTGATCAGGAACGCTGACACGCCCGATTCCATCGCGCGGCGCAGGAAGCCGGGGCGCCCGAAGGTCGTCAGTATCACGATCTTCACTTCCGGTTTCGCGCGGCGAAGCTCGGACGCGGCGGTCAAGCCGTCCATCCCGGGCATCTCTATGTCGAGCAGCGCGACATCGACGTCATGCTCGGCCGCAGCGGGCACGACTTCATCACCCCTGCCGACCTGCGCGACTACCTCGATGTCGTGCTCGAATGACAGCAACGCGGCCAGCGCCTGGCGGATCATCGCCTGATCTTCGGCGAGGAGCACGCGGATGCGCTGAATGGGCTCGTCAGGCGCACCAGGCAGACCAGGGCCGGCGGGCTCAGCTCGATCGGTCACGGCGGCCCGTTAACGCGGTATCGCATCACAGCCGCCGCACCGCCGCGCTCGCGGGTGGCGCTGCCGCCCTGCCGTCGGCAACTGCTGCCGCCGCCGAAGGCGCAGCATCGTGCCGCTTGTCATCATCGCGGAGCGGCGCTCGTTTCGCTGGCACGGTGGCGATGAGCCGGAAGCCACGGCCGGCTTCGGCCTGGCCGAGCGATAGCCGACCGTCAATGGCCGCCAGCCGCTCGGACATTCCCCGCAGTCCGCTGCCAACCGCATTCATACTCTCGGGCTCACGCACCCGTCCTGCTCGGCCGCTTAATCCGCGGCCATTGTCGCTAACCTCAAGCGACATCTCGCCGTCGTGTTGCGTCAGCCGTACCCGGCAGTTCTTCGCGCCCGAATGGCGAATCACGTTGGTGACCGCCTCGCGCAGGCACCACGCGAGCGCCGCTTCCGCGTCGGCGTCGAAAGTGCCCGACCGCAGCGTCAGACCCGGATCATCGTCGAGAGCCATGGCGGCGGATCCCAGGGCGGTCCGCGCCGTGATGATCTCGATGGCAAGCGTTGGCCGCCGGTATCCGCTGACGGCTTCCCTGATGTCATGCAGCGTCTGCCGGCTGACCCGGCCGATGTCGTCGACCTCGGTCAGGGCCGCGTCGCGCTCGCTGGTCTGCGGCAGCCTGGCCAGCATCTTCCGCGCCAGTTCTGATTTCAGCGTGACCAGAGAGAGCGACTGTCCGGTCAGGTCGTGCATGTCGCGGGCCAGCCGCAGCCGTTCCTCGTTCGCCGCCAGCTCCGCGACGGTCTCCCGGGCCAGAGTAAGTTCCCGCGTCAGCATGATCTGCATTCTGAAACCGATCATGGCCCAGCCGATCAGCACCACAGGCAGCAGCATGATCAGGAAGTCGTCCATGGCGACGTGCGTCAGCCACGACATAAGCGCGTAGCAGCCACTGACTCCGAGGATCGCCAGCATCGCGGCACGCCGTCCGGGGAAGACGAAGCCAGTGGCCGCGGACACGTAGATCCACAGCGCGACCCAGTCCGAGCCGTAGACCACGCAGGCGAGCACGGCAAGCACAAAGAGGACGGCGAGCCCTGGCTGTGCCATTCGGGGAGCGCGATCCCAGTTGCCAATCACGCCGATGTAGATGACGCAGAAGGCAACCGTGATTGCCACCCCTCCGGCGATCCACGCCGCCGTGTGGTGGTGGCCGAACAGATCGGCGAGCGGCTCGATGAGATAGACGAGCCAGATCCCTGAGAAGAACCACCGCAGCTGCCTCCCTGGCCCTGGTAGCCGCCGGTTCGTGGCACGGACAGGGGCATGGCCCGGGCACTGGGGGGCCGGATCGCCGGTTACACCGTCGCCAGCTGCACCGCCGAAGCCCGCCATGACGTCCTCACCTCATTGCCCTGCATCGTTTTTCCATGCTGCCATGCCCCACCCCACCGGGGCGTATCCGTGCGGCATGTGTCAATGGGGTGGCTGCCTGTGCCCCGTCGGCTCAGATCGTCTCGGCCGTGCTGGGTACCCGCACGGCCAGGACGATGAATCCCGCGAGCCAGGCCAGGATCGTTAGGATCGACGTGATCGACACCGTTCCCGTGCCGATGACGTCTGTGCCGATCCTGATGATCTGGTAGGTGGGCAGAACCTGGCCGATCTTCTGCAGGGTGCAGATCAGCGGGAACCAGAGACCGCCGAGGATCCCCATCAGGAAGTACACGAACATGGTGACCGGCTGCACCGCATCCGGCATGAACCGGTGGCTGATGGCGACAGCCAGCGCGGCGAACGTCACGGTGCCAAGGCAGATTGCCGCCGCGATGGCTGGCCACCCCCAGGCGGCCAGGTGGACGAGCCAGGAACGCCTGCTCCAGGCCCAGGCTGGATACCTCGATCTCGCGCGGCCGGTAGCCGGCATCAAGCAGCACGTAGGGCGTGGGGTCGGAGTGAGCTGACTGGATCTGCGCCAGATCACGCCTGATCTCAAGGTTCACCAGCGCGTGCAGGCCCAGCAGGAATGGCTCGTCCACCTGATCCGGCCGGAACGAGAGCCGCTTGGCCCCAGCTCGTTTCTTTATCTCGGCTGGCGTGCCATCGGCCAGCAGCCGGCCCTTGATGATCACCAGGATCCGGTCGGATGTCGGCTTGCGCAGCGCGAGGAGCATGTCGAGCGCCGTCGACTTGCCTGCGCCGTTCGGGCCGAGGAAGGCAACCGTTTCGCCTTGGCGCAGGCCCAGGGACAAGCTATCAACGGCCCGCACGTTCCCGTAGACCTTGCTGACCTTCTCGAAGAACACCACCGCCGCGCTGGCACTGCCGGCTGCCCGTTGACTCATGGCGATTCCCTTCGGATCCTCTCCGCCCCTGACGGCCGGTGTTCCCATAGCACCATCCGCGCAGTTCCCGGCGGCAGTGCCGTACCTCCAGGACCTGCGATGACATATGTCACGGATTGCCATTTCGGAATCCGAAGCTGGCAGGGCGAACGCGATGACCTATCAAGGACGGCGGGAATTTGCCAGAGGATGTGGTCATTGGATGGGAAGCCAGTTATGCCAGACGCACCGCTTGCGAGGCCGCCGAGGCCGACCCTCTGCACGGCACCGATGCCGAGGTGACAGTTGACCAAGAGGACGGAGACCATGCTCACTGATGGCCACAAGTGGTGGCAACCCACCGGTCCCAGCACGGGAGGCGACACCTGTTCCCGCGAGGTCGAGTCATCTGGCCGATATCCGGTGACCTTGGCGGGTCAAGATTACGACGAGAGGTAGTGCCAGATCCAGGGGGAACCCAAACCTCGGAGGACGTCCATCCCGAAGAGCGCTGTCCGATCGTGGCCATCCTGACGGACCCGCTCAGGGAAAGTACCTCGTCCCGTCGGCCGTGTCGGCGAGCCAGTGGTAGTTCCCGAACCCTTCGGGACTTAACAGAATTCGTCGATATCCGGGCGCGCCGTCATCTGGCGACGGCCTCGGCCACGTCACGCTCTTACCGCCGTGCACTGCGCACCCTCGATGCCGGGCGGGTGCCTCACGACAGCTTGGCAGAGAGAGGGGGGTCGACGGTGTCGGCCCGAGGGCGAGGCTTGCTCGTCATGTGGCGTCGGTGGAGGTACGGATCGCGCTGAAGTCCGAGTCATCGGCGTGATGGATGAAGACGTGGCCCCTGAGCGTGCCGTCCTTCTCCAGGGCAGCCCAGCCACTCCCGCTGACCGGATCGCAGTCGTCCTGCCCCTCCCCAGGTGAACTCAGCGGAGGCGCGGCCGTCCCGGTGACCGTACCGGCAGTCCATCCATCCCTCGACCGCGATGAACCGGAACCGGCCCGTTCCGTCGTGGCCGAACCCGATGAAAGCCTGGGCCATCAGCTCGATCGGCTCCTGGTCCCAAAGCTCCATCTCGGATATGCGCCACGTCCCGACGATGCGCATCTCGTCACCTGCGCCCTCGCCGCTTCTGCCATCGCCGGTAGGTGCCAAGGGCCTCCTCGGCCGATCGTCCCCACAGAGCTTTCGTCCCCGCAGGCACGCCACCCAGACCGCACTGGTGTGCAGCCCGCATTGCATCACCGCCACATGACGACAGGGCCCACTCCCACTCCTCGCGCTCGAGCTCGGCGAGGCAGCGCGAGAGACCCTTGTCGAACAGGAACGCGCGTTCGCCTCGTCGCCGGCGCAGCTCCCGCTGCTCGGCTGAGCGGTTCTGGCTCGCGCCCTTCCCCATCGGTCCCTCCTAGGTATTCCTCGCCGCGGAGTGCACGCCGGTATTCAAGCACTCCAAGCGACACTGGTGAGCGAGCGCCGGTCCATGGCGACATGCGCACGCGAGCGGCGGCAGTGGCTTTACGATTGCCGGCGACGGGAGCTTCGTTCGACCGGACTGCGCGGCGACCGCGCCACGAGGACCAGCCATGGGCGACCAAGACGAAGAATGGCAGCGCAAGGGCGCAACGCTGAGCGACAAGAAGGCTCGTGAGGAGTTCGGGCTGACGCAGGATGAGATCGTCGAGGCGATCCGCGCGGGCAAGCTCCGCTACCGCCTCAACTCGATGCACGGGAACCCGTGGCTCAGACTCCTTCGCCGGGAGGTCGAGGGTCTCGTCAAGACCAGGGACGGCGACCGGCACCTCAAGGAACAGCAAGCAAGGGCCGAGTTGGCGCGCGTCAACCGCGAGCTGAAGCGGCTCCGGACTCAGCTGGCCGCGTTGGAGAAGCGGCGATCCGAGCTCATCTCCGACCTCGGGGGGTGACAGCTTGCCCGGCTGCCACCCCATCTCACGATCGGGGAGGGGACTCCGCTTGCCGCCACGTAACTGGCTGCGCACATCGACCCGGACTTTGCTAAGGCAACGTTGGATCCGACGACGGCTTTTTCACCGAGACACCAGGCCTTCGGACGGCAGGCCTGAACTGACGGCGCGGCTGTCATAGCGTGATTGCAGGTTGTATCGGTGCCGGGGATGTCATGGTGGCGACCTGCGGCTCTGTGGGGCACCGCTGCACTTACCCCCGACCAAGGGGACCGGAGCAGGAAGCCGCGCGTTACCGCATCAGCAGGGTGCCAGTCTTTGCCCGCCATGCTCTCCCAGGGAGGTTGCAGAAGCTTGCGAAGATGTCATGGGTCACTCTTGACCGAATCTGTGAAGAGGAGAGGCTCTCGGACGAGAAGAGCCTGTTGCCGCCTGATATAAGGCGGCAACAGGCTGCTGCGCTCCAGTGCTGAGCACCTGAGCGACGAAGAGCTCCTGGACAAGCTGCGCGGCTTCGGCTTCGACTTGGACCGCCGCAGCCTGGAGCAGCTGTGCGAGAGCGCGCTCTCCGCTGAAGAAGTGGCTCGTCCGCTCATGGACAGCTGCGGCTTTCGCAACGACAGCGAGCGAATGCAGGGGACTGGATCTGGATCTGCCTGGTCTCCCTGTGGCAGAGGTGGTGGCCGGACAAGGTGTGCCTCGAGCTTCTGGACGACAAGATCCAGGCCGGCTACCGCGAGCGCGAGCACAGCGAAAGCGCAGGCGCCGCCACCTGGTTGGATGCCTGGGCCGACGTGTTGCGCCTCTGCGACGCCGCGGGTGCCCGTTCCATCGAGGGGTTCGACGACCGCTTCCCGATGACGCAGTCGCTCTACAACTGGAGCCAGGACCTCGAGGAGGCGCTCTGGAACGCGGGGCTCGACGATCGCGAGAAGCTTCTGGCCAGGATTGCCGTCTGCGAGGAGGCGCTGCGGAGGTTCCGCGACGAAGATCAGCTGATGACCGAGAACCGCCGCCGGGCGCTGGCCGAGTCCTACTTCGAAGTGGGCAAGACCGGGAAGGCCGAGGACCTCTTTCAGTCGTGGTTGGCTGCCGATCCACGCTGGGGCTTTGGCTGGATTGGCTGGGCGGCCTGCCACGTTCCTCGTGCCGGCAGGTTCAAGAACTACGGCAGAGCCGAGGAGCTCCTGCGCCGGGGATACTCGACCCCGGGCGTGAGGGATCGGGAAGCCATCGCGGAGTGGCTGCAGATCCTTTGCAAAGAAACAGGTCGCCTCCGCGAGACCCGGGAGTTCGGGCAGCAGGCCAGGCAGTTGAGGCGCCAGCCACCGCCAATGACTGTGCCCCACAAGCTGGAGCTGGCAGGTCAGGATGACGAGTCTGCCATGGTGCGCGAGGCCGTGACGGTGAGCTTCGGGGCCGAAGGGCTGCCCCTCGGCCAGTTTCCTGACGCGATGCGGGCAGTGGCGGCCAAAGCTCCTGCGGGACCGGTGCGAGCAGCCAAGGTGGGACGAAATGCACCCTGTCCCTGCGGGAGCGGGAAGAAGTTCAAGAAGTGCTGCGGCTCAGCCCAACCGGCGGGTGATCGCGACTGAACTTCGATCGTCGTGGTTGCGCGCGAGTGGTCCGGGTTGCTGGCAGGACTTCACCCGAGCATGCAGCCGCCTGATCGGGGCGGGTCGGTCCAGCTGGACCAGCCCGACCAGGCCTTCACTTGGCGAGTCGTCCCCGCCTCGGCGGACGCGCCAAAACGCCCATTCCGGCTATACGGCGCTCCGGGCCGGCACCCGGCCGATCTGTGTCTCTGCGCTCGCCTCTGCGGTTGGCCTGACCTGACGCCCGGCCGAGATCGGCAGGGGCGCTGCCCCGGCTCGAAACCGGTTGTGCGACCCTGCAGAACAGGGTGATCTGTAGCCGACCTGGCCGCAATGTCCGCATCGAGAGAGCAGCAAGTAATAGCCCCCTCGGACGCCAGCGCACGCTAACCGGTACCCGGCCGGGCCGCTGTGGCGTCGCCGGGAGATTCCCCGATCATCTCCGGGCATGCCCCGGGCCGTCTGCGCGTCGGAAACCGGCCGGGGCCGCCGGCTCATGGCCGGGGCCGGCGCCGGCCGAATTGCCTCGCCACGCCCGCCGGGCACAGCGACGACCCCGAGCCGGCCAGGCGACAGCTCAGATTCAGGGCACGCAGCCGGCGAGAACCCGGGTCAGACCGGGCAGTTCCAAATGTCCCTTGACAGGGCAGCCGGGGGCTGCCGTCGGCAGAATCCCCGTCAGACCTACTTCATCTCGCCGGGTATCTGCTGCATGGTGGTAAGGACGGCTAACACAGCCATAACGTGTTCAGACGTGCCGGGATCAGGCAGGGGACACGCCGGGGGGTGCACCATGGCAGATCTCGCGTCTTCAGGTCCCCCCGTGCGCCGCCGGGCCCTGCTGGCAGCAGGCGGCATCGCCCTGATCAGCGCCCGGGCGCCAGGCATGCTGCAACCCGGGCCGCCGGACCGCGTGCCTGCTCACCGCGGCCCGTCCTACCCGTTAGACCGGCCGCTGTACTACATCCGCGACGCCTCCAGGGCGATCGCGCTGACCATCGACGACGGCCCCGATCCCGAGTACACCCCGCAGGTACTCCGGCTGCTGCGCCAGCACCAATCCGGCCCCGCGGCGGGCCGGCACCAGCGGCCCCGGCAGCCAGCACTGCCGAACATGATGCCGTCATTGCCCGGCATGGGATCAATGTTCCCGAGCTGGCCGGGCGTCCGCTCGCGGTGTTACGCCAATCATTATGAACACAGAACGTCACTCCCGACGGATAGGGGACATTGAGAGCGGCCTGACCGAAATCCCGCCACGCCGTTCACGATGACGCGGTGCTGTTCGTGGGGACGGTCCGGCCGCCTGGATCGGCCTGCGGGAGGCTCGGAGCGGGAGGGCGGAGGCGGCCACGTTGTGACGGAACGTGACCGGGTTCCGATAGCGCGGGCACGCCAATCCGTCGATCTGCACGCCGCCGTGGCTGTGCCGTGCTGGGCAGCGGTCGCGCTCAGATTTGTCGGTCTGTCGCTGACATCTGCAGCTGTGCGCGAGGCCGCCAGGCGGGCGGCAGGCAGCTCACCCGATCCCTGAGCCAGCGAACATGACGAACCGGCTGCGAACTGCGGATGACCGCCCAGATCGCAGATCAGAACGCCGTGGTTAAGCTCGGAGCTCCGGTGCGGCTGGTCGGCATCTAGCTCATCTTGCCGGTGAGCAGATGTGTGAGATCGATGTCAGGGGTCGTAGGCCGGCCGCGCCTCGCGCGGGCCGGCTGATCGGTGCCGTGCGCGGCGCGGCGGAGATCGCCGTCGGCGGGCGGCTGTTCGGCAGGTTCAACCGCGGCGGCGGCGCTAAGTGACTTCTAACCTAACCATGCACGGCTGGCGAGGGCCGGTTGCCGCCGGGCTGCGCCGCCGCTGCCGTCGCGGCCTCGCTGCCTTCGAGGTGCAGGTGCGGCAGGGCGGGCTCCAGCCAGCGGGGCATCCACCAGGCGTGCGCGCCCAGCAGCGACATGATCGCTGGAACCAGGATCATCCGGACGATCGATGCGTCGATGAGTACCGCGGCCGCCATGCCGATCGCCATCATCTTCACCGCGGACTGGTCGTTCAGGACGAAGCTCGAGAAGACGACCACCATGATTCCGGCGGCGGTCGTGATCACCCGCGCGGTGCTGCCGATGCCGATCGCGACGCTCCGGTGCGCCTCGCCGGTAGCTATCCAGGACTCGTGCACCCGCGAGAGCAGGAACACCTCGTAGTCCATGGACAGGCCGAAGACGATCGCGAACACCATCATCGGCACATATGCCGGGATCGGGGACGTGGTGTGCACCCCGATCAGGTTGGCGCCCCAGCCCCACTGGAAGACCGCGACGATCACGCCGTAGGCCGCCCCGATCGACAGCAGGTTGAGGATCGCCGCCTTGGTGGCGATGACGACGGAACGGAACGCCATGGTCAGCAGCAGGAAGGCGATCGCCACGACTGCAAGGATCAGGATGAGCATGCGGCCGCTGATCTGGTCGGTGAAGTCGACGTTGCCCGCGGTGGTTCCGGTGACGTAGGTAGTGGCGTGGTACTTGGGCAGGACGTCGTCGCGAAGTGTTTTCACCAGCGAGGTCGTGGCCTTCGCCTGCGGCGAGGTGGCCGGGACCGCGTTGAACACCGCGACGGTAGCTGCGCTGTTCACCGAGGCCGGTGATACCGACGCGACCCCGTGGGTGCCCGCCACGCCCTTGGTCATGGAGTTCAGCAGGGACTGGTCCGCCGAGCTTGACTGCCTGGGCAGCTTGACGACGACCGTCAGCGGGCCGTTGGCGCCCTGGCCGAAGCCGTCGGTGATCAGGTCGTAGGCCTGGCGGCTGCTGTCAGTCGTGGGATTGGTGCCGTTGTCCGGCTGATTGAGGTTGATCGACAGCAGCGGGATCGCCAGCACGAGGAGCACCAGCACGCTGGCGACCCCCCAGGGCCATGGCTGCATGCTGACCCTGCGCCCCCAGCGGGCGAAGGCACTGCGCTCATGGTGCTCTTCGGTGGACACGGATGTTTGCTTCGCCTGCTGCTGCGCCGAGATGCCCTCCCGGTGGGCGCGGGCGCGCGCCGCCACGGACCGGACGTTGTTCTTGACCAGGCCCATGAACGAGGGAACCAGCGTCAGCGCCGCGGCCATGGTGATGGCGACGACGATGGCCGCAGCCAGGCCCATCGCGCCGACGAACGGCACGCCGGAGATGTAGAGGCCGAGGATCGCGACCACGACGGTGCTGCCGGCGATGACGATCGCCGCGCCCGACGTGCCCTCGGCGCGGGACGCAGACGTGACGACGTCCATACCGCGGTCGAGCTGCTCGCGGTGCCTGGCGGTGAGGAACAGGCCGTAGTCGACCGCGACGCCGAGGCCGAGCAGGGTGGCAACGGTCGGCGCGGTAGTCGGGAAGGTGGTCACCGAGGCGAGCAGGCCCACCACCGACAGGCCCGCGCCCACGCTGAAGATCGCGGACACCAGCGGGACCGCTGCTGTGATGAACGAGCCGAACATGAACAACAGCAGCACCAGGGCGCAGGCCAGGCCGATGACCTCCGACTCCGTGTCGCTCGTCTGCTGGCCGATCTCCCCCGCACCGCCGCCGTATTGCACCTCCAGGCCTGCTTTGCGCGCCGGCGCGACAGCATTGTTGAGCTCGTTCAGGTATGAGGTCGTCAGGCCCGCCGGGTTATCCGTCCAGGACATGCTGGAGTACGCGATGGTGCCATTTTTTGAGACGGCACCCGAGTCCGGCGACGCGAACGGGCTGACCGCCTTGATCACGTGCGGCAGCTTGGCCACGTTGCTCGTGGCCTGGTTCACCGCTGTCTCCTGCTGCGTGACGGTTCCGTGGGAGGCGTGGAACACGATCTGGCCCCCGTAGCCACCCTGCTGCGGATAGTCGCTGTTGAGCAGGTTGAGGCCATTCGACGAGCTGCTGCCGGGCACTGTGTAGTCATTGACGAACGCGCCGCCAAACTCGCGCTTCGCCGCAAGCAGCCCGCCGAGGATGACCAGCCAGGTGATGATGACGATCCAGTGCCGGCGGGCAGCGAATCCGCCCAGCCGCTCCAGCACCTTGTTCATGCGCCCCCCACGTCCTGTCCGTCCCGCGGATCGGAGCACCGGCTGTTCCTTTGCGGATCGGAGTACCGGCTGCCCCCCTTTGCCC
>CABEAR010000408.1_pt1 | contig 16700 bp, 13 predicted proteins | sample 3422041 | NCBI WGS metagenome assembly CABEAR01 (sample SAMEA5534326, study PRJEB31848) | metagenome | biome: tundra; feature: field; material: soil | place: USA | collected 2013-05 | depth 0.15 m | reverse complement strand
TACCGGTGGGCGTTCCGGTGCACCACCGGCGCCTCCTCCGACGTGGTCCTCGGCCACGGCTGGGCCACCCGGGGATACTCAGCCGCGACCATCGACCCGCTGGCGCGGGGAGTGTCGTGGCTGCTGGCCGAGGACGGCACCCCGCAGCGGATCAAAGCCGCCTACCTCACCGACCGCGAGATCGCCGAGCTGGCCAGGCCGCCAACGCCGCGACCATCACCGCCACCCCCGGCCCCGGCAGCCCGGCCGTGGTACTCCGGTTCGGGCCGCAGACCGACGCCCGGCCCATCCGCCACGACGGCGGGGACCTGCCCGGCACCGGCCGCAAACTCTCCGCGCAGGCCGTGGGGAACTACATCGCCAAGTACGCCACCAAGACCCTGGAGGCCCCCGGCCTGCCCGACCGGCCGCTGACCTCCCGCCTGGAGATCGACCGGCTGCGCTGCTCGGCCCACCACCGGCAGATGATCACCACCGCGTGGGAACTCGGCGGCGGGCAGCTCACCCCCGGCCCCAGGCCGTCGCGGCTGTGCCAGCGGGCGCACACCCTCGGCCACGGCGGCCAGTTCCTCACCAAATCCCGCCGCTACTCGGTCACCTTCGGCCAGCTCCGCCGCGCCCGCACCGAACATCGCAGACAACAGTGCCACCCCGACGGCGAACGCGACCCCTGGGGCCGCCCCCTCGACGACACCGTGGTCCTGATCCTGAGCACATGGGCTTATGACGGCACCGGCTACGCCGCCGGTCCCGGCGCTGCGCTCGCCCTCGCGTCGGCTGACTGTGCCCGCGCACACGAACCAGCGGGCTATGCCGCATGAGACCCCTTCCCCCATCGCACCAGACTCGACAGGAGTGAAACGAAATGAACCAGCCGACTGGCCGCCCGGCCAGTGCCACCGGGCCGGAGCCCGGTCAGCAGCTCTACCGGGTGCCTGATGCCATGCGCATTCTCTCGATGAGCCGCAGCACCATCTACGACCAGATGCGCACCGGCCGCCTGCGGTCGGTCAAGCAGGGCGGCTGCCGCCGTATCCCGGCCGCCGCGATCACGGAGTACGTCGCGCTGCTGGAACGCGAAGCCGAGGCGGCGTGATGGCGGCGCGGCGCAGCCGCGGTGACGGCGGCCTGCACTGGGACGCTGCCCGGCAGCGGTGGATCGCCACCGCCAGCCTCGGCTACGACCCGTCCGGCAAACGGGTCATCAAGCGCGGCAGCGGCAAGACCAAGACCGAGGCCAAGACCAAGCTCAAAGCGGTCCTGCGCGACTACGAGGACGGCCTGGCGATCGCCCCGGACGGGTACACCGTCGCCCAGGCCGTCACCGACTGGCTGGCCCACGGGCTCAACGGCCGCGACCGAGACACCATCATCACCTGCACGATCTTGTGCCAGACCCATATCATCCCGGCGCTCGGCGCCCGCAAGCTGCGTGACCTCCGCGCCGAGGACGTCGACAAGTGGCTGGCGGCGAAGGCGCGTACCCTCAGCACCGCGACGCTGCAACGGCTGCATTCGTGCCTGAACCGGGCGATCAACCGGGCGATGGCCCGCGACCTGGTGCGCCGCAACGTCGTGGCGCTGTGCTCGGTGCCCCAGGGCCAGCCCGGCCGTCCCTCCAAGGCCCTGACTATGGTCCAGGCCGAAGCCATCCTCACCGCGGCCGAGGGAAGCCGCCTGCACGCTTACATTGTGGTGTCTTTGCTCACCGGGGCGCGCACCGAAGAACTGCGCGCCCTCACCTGGGATCATGTCGATCTGGACGGCGACCCGGACGCCAGCCCGCCGATCCCGCCGCATGTCGCGGTATGGCGATCAGTCCGGGCCGGGGGCGACACCAAGACCCGCAAGTCCCGGCGAACCCTCGCCCTGCCGAAACGCTGCGTCAATTCTCTGCGCGAGCTGCGCGACCGGCAAGACCAGGAGCGCACCGCCGCCGGGCCGCGGTGGCACGATAACGGCCTGGTCTTCACCACCCGCTACGGCACGGCGCTGAGCCCGGACAACGTGCGGCGCGACTTCCGCACGGCGATTAGCCGCGCGCCCGGGGTAGACGCGGGGGAGTGGACGCCGCGCGAGCTACGGCACAGCTTCGTGTCGCTGCTATCCGACAGCGGCATCCCGCTGGAAGAAATCTCCCGGCTAGTCGGCCACAAGAGCACGGCCGTCACCGAGCTGGTCTACCGCAAGCAGATCCGGCCGGTGCTCCAGTCCGGCGCAGTCGCCATGGACCGCATTTTCGACGCCCTACCAGACCCTAGTCACGCAGATAGTCACTCAGAGCATTAGAAAGGCCACCTGCTGATCTTGCAAGTGGCCGTCTAACTGGGCTTATGCCGGTGGGCCTGAGAGGACTTGAACCTCTGACCTCTTCCTTATCAGGGAAGCGCTCTAACCGACTGAGCTACAGGCCCTCCGCGTGGCAGCACAACGGCCGCGCACGCCGAGTTAGGTTACCGCAAGCCGGGACTAGCCGGTCAGTCGGTCTCCCTTAGTGTGACCTCAATTCCGCCGGCCAAGTGGGTGACGAGGTTGTAGATCACTGATCCCACGGTCGCCAGGGCGGTGATGATGACGACGTTGATTGCGCCGACCAGCATCGTGTAGCCCAGCACCCGCGAAGCGGAGAACCAGCTGGACGCGTTGGATCCGGGACTGCCCTTGCTGGAAGTCACCTGCGAGACCGTCGACTCGATGGTATGGAAGACGCCGAGCTTGGACAGCATGAAGTACAGCGCGGCGACCGCGACAAACAGGACGACCCAGCCCACCAGCGAGATCATGAAGCTGAACTTCATTACTGACCAGGGCTCGATCCTGGAGAGCACGAGCTGGGCCCGGCGCGTGGCGACTGCTCCCTGCGGTCCGCGGGCCGCGGCTGACGCTCCTGCAGGCGACCGCTGCGGACCCCCGTTCTGCTGGTAGGCGGGCTGCTGGTAGGCGGGCTGCCTGTCCGACTTGGCCCTGTTCCTGGTCAGGGCTGAGAACGGCGCGGTGATCTTGGCCATCGGTCCCTGCGGCTGCGCGTCAGCAACGTAGGGCCGTGGCAGCTGCGTCGTGGCGCTTGGCTCCGCGCCTGGTACCGCACCCGGCGCGGCGACATCGTGACCGCGGTCCGAGGTTGACCACGGGTCGTCGGCAGCGGGCTCGAAACCGCCGCTGGAATTGGCCCATGGGTCATCGGCGGGTTCGCTTGCCGGTGCCGTAGCCGATCCGTAACCTGGTGCCTCATCCCGCAGGCCAGCAGCCGGGCCGACCTGACCAGGGGCAGGGTCGGCTGATACCGGGATGTCAGGCGTCGTGCTGTCAGCGACGGCCGCAGCGCCCTGGGGGCTGCCGGTCTCAGGCTCGAACGAGCTGCTCTGCGCATCTCGCTCGGCCAGCCACGTCTGTGGCTCCACACTGTGGTCCACCCCGTCCTCCTCCGGAACGTTGCCTGCCTTGAGGTTATCCGCAGATGGCTGCTGCGGGGTGCCCAGGCCCTGGCTGCCAGTCTGTGCGGGCGTCTATAAGACGACCGAAACCCCAGTCTCGTTGTATTTCCTCGTCCGCCAAGGCTAGGCGTGAATCCTTCTGGGACTACCTGACGCCGCGCTTTCGGACGCGGCGCTACTCGATGCGGCGCCGTCGGTCAGCACAACGCCACTCCCGGCACATTACCCGTCATGACGGCCCTCCTCAGTGCTGATCGTCATCCGCAGCAAGGGGGTTCTCGCCCTCGGCCGCGCTGGCTTCGCCCTCGGCCGACGGCAATTCGCCGCGCTCCGCGGCTGATTCCCCCGTCCCGGTAGTGCCCTCAATCGCATCACAGGAACCATCCGCCGCTTCATCTGCAGCTGAATCGTCATGCTCGCCGCCCGCCGGCTCGATCGACTCTGCGTTGCGCGCGATCGCGACCAGCGTCTGGCCGCTGGCCAGGTTGACCAGCCGCACGCCCATCGTCTGCCGGCCCGACTGCTTGACCTCAGCCACGGACGTCCTGATCACCCCGCCTGCCGAGGTGATCGCGAATACCTCATCCTCGGCGTGCACCATCAGCGCGCCTACCAGTTCGCCGCGGGCCTCCACAATCCGGGCCGTCACCACGCCCCGGCCGCCCCGGCCCTGCACCGGGTACTGATCGACCGGGGTCCGCTTCGCGTACCCGCCGCCGGTCGCCACCAGGACGTCGGCGCCGTCGGCCACCACATAGATGCCGAGCAGCTCGTCGCCGTCGCTGAACCGCATTCCGATCACGCCGGAAGTCGCCCGTCCCATCGGGCGCAGCGCATCGTCGCTGGCGTGGAACCTGATGGACTGGGCATGCCGGCTCACCAGCACCAGGTCCTCTTCCGGGGAGACCAGCCGGGCCGCGATGACCTCGTCGTCCTCGCGCAGGTTGATAGCGATGATGCCGCCCGCGCGGGCCGAGTCGAAATCGGCCAGCCGCGACTTCTTCACCAGCCCCGAGGATGTGGCGAGGACCAGGTAGGGCGCCACCCGGTAGTCGGTCAGCGCCAGTACCTCGGCGATCCGCTCGTCCGGCTGGAACGCCAGCAGGTTGGCGACATGCTGGCCGCGGGCGTCCCGCCCGGCGTCCGGGAGTTCGTAGGCCTTGGCCCGGTAAACCCGGCCTTTGTTGGTGAAGAACAGGATCCAGTTGTGCGTCGTGGTGACGAAGAAGTGCTCGACGATATCGTCGGTGCGCAGCTGAGCGCCGCGCACGCCCTTGCCGCCGCGGCGCTGCGCCCGGTACAGGTCCGCCCTGGTGCGCTTGGCGTAGCCGCCGCGAGTGATCGTGACGACCACGTCTTCCTCGGCAATCAGGTCCTCGACGGACATGTCGCCGTCGTAGGCGATGATCTGCGTGCGCCGGTCATCGCCGTACCTAGTCACGATCTCGCCCAGCTCGGTCGCGACGATCTGCCGCTGCCGTTCCGGCGAGGCCAGGATCGCCTCGTAGCCGGCGATCTGCGCCATCAGCTCCTGGTACTCGTCCACAAGCTGCTGCCGCTCCAGGGCCGCGAGCTTGCGCAGCTGCATGTCGAGAATCGCCCGCGCCTGGATGTCGTCGATCTCCAGCATGTCCATCAGGCCCTGCTGCGCAGCGGAGGCTGACACGCTGGCCCTGATCAGCGCGATGACCTCGTCGATCCGGTCGATCGCCTTCAGCAGCGCGCTCAGGATGTGCGCCCGTTCCTGCGCCTTGCGCAGCAGGTAGCGGGTGCGCCGGACGATGACCTCGATCTGGTGGGTGACCCAGTACCGGATCATCTGGTCCAGCCGGAGCGTCCGCGGCACTCCGTCGACCAGGGCCAGCATGTTGGCACCGAACGTGTCCTGCAGCTGGGTGTGCTTGTACAGGTTGTTCAGCACGACCTTGGCGACCGCGTCCCGCTTCAAGACGATCACCAGCCGCTGGCCGGTCCGGCCGCTGGACTCATCCCGAACATCCGCGATGCCGGTGACCTTGCCGTCCTTGACAAGCTCGGCAATCTTGTAGGACAGGTTGTCCGGGTTGACCTGGAACGGCAGCTCGGTGACGACCAGGCAGGCGCGCCCCCGGCGGTCCTCCTCAACCTCGACAACCGCGCGCATGGTGATCGAGCCGCGCCCGGTGCGGTAGGCGTCCTGGATCCCGCGGCGGCCGACGATGAGCGCCTTGGTGGGGAAGTCGGGTCCCTTGACCCGCTCGATCAGCGCGTCGAGCAGGTCCTCGTCCGTCGCGTCGAAGTTCTCCAGGTACCACTGGACGCCAGCGGCCACCTCGCGCAGGTTGTGCGGCGGAATCTTGGTCGCCATCCCGACCGCGATCCCTTCCGAGCCGTTGATCAGCAGGTTGGGGAACCGGCTGGGCAGCACGACGGGCTCGGCGGAGCGGCCATCGTAGTTCGGCCGGAAATCGACGGTCTCCTTGTCGATGTCCCGCAGCATCTCCATCGCCAGCGGGGCAAGCCGACACTCGGTGTAGCGCATGGCGGCGGCCGGGTCGTTGCCCGGCGAGCCGAAGTTCCCCTGCCCGTCCACCAGGGGCATCCGCATGGACCACGGCTGGGCGAGGCGGACCAGTGCGTCGTAGATGGCTGAGTCACCGTGCGGGTGGTATTGCCCCATCACGTCGCCGACGACCCGCGAGCACTTGAAGAAGCCGCGGTCGGGCCGGTACCCGCCGTCGTACATCGCGAACAGGACGCGGGTGTGAACGGGCTTCAGCCCGTCCCGCACGTCCGGCAGCGCCCGGCCGACGATGACCGACATCGCGTAGTCGATGTAGCTGCGCTGCATCTCGACCTGGATGTCGACCGGCTCGGTGCGGTCACCGCCCGCCGGGGCACCCGTATCCAGCTCAGTCACTGCCTAGCCTCTCAGTGTCGTGGCGGCTCAGTGTCGTGGCGGCACCTGGCCTGTCGGCGCAGCCCGGTGCCGCTGCGGGAGCGCCCAGATGTCGAGGAATCAGATGTCGAGGAACCTGACATCCTTGGCGTTGCGCTGGATGAACGCGCGCCGCGCCTCCACGTCCTCGCCCATCAGCACGCTGAACAGCTCGTCCGCCTGCGCCGCGTCATCGAGCGTGATCTGCCGCAGCACCCGGTGCGCCGGGTCCATCGTGGTGTCCCACAGCTCGTTGGCGTTCATCTCGCCGAGGCCCTTGAACCGCTGCACGCCGTCGCGCGGCCGCGGGTCCTTGCGGCCGGCGGCGATGCCGACCTCGATCACCGCGTCGCGCTCCCGGTCGGAGTAGGCGTAGCCGGGCTCGACACCGCGGCCCTCCCACTTGATCTTGTACAGCGGCGGCTGGGCCAGGTAGACGTGCCCGGCGTCGATCAGCGGCTTCATGAACCGGAACAGCAGGGTCAGCAGCAGCGTGGTGATGTGCTGCCCGTCCACGTCGGCGTCCGCCATGAGGATGATCTTGTTGTAGCGCAGCCGGGCGATGTCGAAGTCGTCGTGAATTCCGGTGCCCAGGGCCGTGATCATGGCCTGGACCTCGTTGTTCTTCAGCACCCGGTCGATCCTGGCCTTCTCGACATTCAGGATCTTGCCGCGGATCGGCAGGATTGCCTGGAACATCGGGTCGCGGCCGCCCTTGGCCGAGCCGCCGGCCGAGTCGCCCTCGACGACGTAGATCTCGCATTTCTCCGGGTCGCCGGACTGGCAGTCAGCGAGCTTGCCGGGCAGCGAGGTGGAACCGAGCAGGTTCTTGCGGGTCAGGTCCCTGGCCTGGCGGGCCGCGATCCTCGCCCGCGCGGCCTGGGTGGCCTTGATGACGATCGCCTTGGCCTCGCCGGGGTTGCTGTCGAACCAGGCGCGCAGATGGTCATTGGTGACCCTCTGCACGAACGACTTGGCCTCGGTGTTGCCGAGCTTGGTCTTGGTCTGGCCCTCGAATTGCGGCTCGGCCAGCTTCACGTGGATGATCGCGGTCAGGCCCTCGCGCACGTCGTCGCCGGTTAGGTTCTCGTCCTTCTCCCTGACCAGCTTCTGCTCGCGGGCGTACCTGTTGACGATGCTCGTCAGCGCCGAGCGGAAGCCCTCCTCGTGGGTGCCGCCCTCCGCGGTGTTGATGGTGTTGGCGAAGGTGTGCACGGACTCCGCGAACGCGCCCGTCCACTGCATAGCGATCTCGGCGGCGATGCCCGGTGCCTCGTCGCCGAACTCGATCACCGAATCGTGCACCGCCTCCTTGGAGGCGTTGAGATAGCGCACGAAGTCGGTGATCCCGCCGGAGTAGCAGTAGCTCACGACGTGCGGCTCGCCATTGATGCGCTCGGGCCGCTCGTCGGTCAGGATGATCGCCAGGCCGCGGCTGAGGAACGCCATCTCCTGCAGCCGGCGCGACAGCGTCTCGAACGACCAGTCAGTCGTCTCGAAGATGTTCTGATCCGGCCAGAACGTGATAATTGTGCCGATCTCATCCGATGGCTCGCCCCGCACCAGCGGACCGGCCGGATGGCTCCGCTCGTAAGTCTGCCGCCAGACGTAGTCGTCGCGGCGGATCTCGACCTCGAGCCGGGCCGACAGCGCATTCACCACAGAGACGCCGACACCGTGCAGGCCGCCGGAGACCGCGTAGGATTTGCCGTCGAACTTGCCGCCCGCGTGCAGCGTCGTCAGCACGACCTCGACGGCCGGGCGGTGCTCGACCGGGTGCTCGTCGACCGGGATTCCCCGGCCGTTGTCGGCGACCCGGACGCCGCCGTCGGCCAGTAGGGTAACCTCGATCCGGTCGCAGAAGCCCGCCAACGCCTCGTCTACCGCGTTGTCGACCACCTCGTAGACCAGGTGATGCAGGCCGCGCTCGCCAGTCGAGCCGATGTACATGCCGGGGCGCTTGCGGACGGCCTCCAGGCCCTCGAGGACCGTGATCGAGCGTGCGTCATACGACAAAACGGAAGCTCCTCCTGAAACAAGGCAGACACGCGGGCCGACGATGTGATGCCCCCGACTCTGTCTGCCCCGGTGCGCTGATCCATTTTACCTGGAAGAGACGTCAGCCTCAGCCGTACGTGTCACGTGGGCCGCGACCGCCGCGAACCCGCCACTCACCCGGCCGCCGCTGCGCGGTCACCGGGCCGCGCACCTTCACCCGGCGCACTACGCCGTCGCCGAGCTCAGTGTTCAGCCGCCGCACCAGCTGCGCGGCCAGCAACCGCACTTGCGTCGCCCAGGCCGTCGAGTCGGCGGTGACCGTCAGCTCGCCGTCGGCCAGGCCCTCGGGCACCGTGTGCGCGGCAAGATCGGCCCCGACGATCTCCGTCCAGCGGGCGAAAACTGACCCGGTCGCCGCGGCGAGGGCCCAGCCGTTCGCGCCGATCAGTCCCTCGATCGCGGCGGCGAGCGGCTGCGGATCCTCGTTGCGCTGGCGCCGGGACTGCCGGGCGTGCGAGCCGGCGGCGGCCTGGGAGGCCCGTTGCACCGACGCTTTCTGACCCGATGCCGGCCGGTTGCCCTTGGCCAGTGCGTCGGCCTTGGCGCTGGCGAGGGCCTCGCGGGCAAGCCGCGCGCGGTCCGGCTGGTCGGGCTGGTCAGGCACGTTCGATCACTCCCGTCGACACGCTGAACCGCGCCCCGGCGAGCCGGGCGGGCACGTCATCGGTCACCGCGGCGGTGACCAGGACCTGCTCGGCGCTACCGACTAGCTCGGCCAGCCGCTCCCGGCGCCGGGCGTCCAGCTCGGCGAAGACATCATCCAGCAGCAGCACCGGATCGTCGCCGTCGGCGCGCAGCAGCTCGTAGGCGGCGAGCCGGAGCGCCAGGGCCAGTGACCACGACTCGCCCTGGCTGGCGTAACCGCGGGCGGGCAGCTCGCCGATCGCCAGCTCCAGCTCGTCACGGTGCGGGCCGACCAGGCAGACGGCCCGGTCCAGCTCGGCCCGCCGGGAGGCCTGCAGCGCCGCGCGCATGGCGCCCGCAAGCTGCGATGGATCACCGGCCGGCTCGCTCCTTTCGCCAAAAGGCTGCCGGTACCTCAGGCCGGCCCGCTGGTCTTCGCCGGAAACCGCGGAATAGGCGCTGGCGACGAGGGGGCGGATGGCGGCGACAAGGCCCAGCCGGCCTGCGGTCAGCTCGGTGCCGGCGCTCACCAGGTGCTCGTCCCACACCTCCAGCGAGCCGTCCGGCAGGCCGCCAGCAGCCCTGGCGTTCTTCAGCAGCGCGGTCCGCTGCCGCAGCACCCGGTCGTAGTCGGCTCGCACGGCGGCGTACCGCGGCCGGGTGGCGACCAGCAGGTCGTCGAGATAGCGCCGTCGCTGGTCCGGGTCGCCCTTGACGACCGACAGGTCCTCGGGCGCGAACAGGACGCAGCGCAGCGTGCCGGACGCCTCCCGCGGCCGCGGCACGGGTACCCGGTTGAGCCGCACCCGGTTCGCCTTGCCGGGGTTGACCTCGATCTCCACCAGGCTGTCCCGCTCCGCCGAGCTGATCGCCGCGCGCAGGATCGCCCGGTCTGCGCCCCGCCTGATCAGCGGTCCGTCGGCCGCCACCCGGTGGCTCGCGAACGTGGCAACATAGCCGACCGCCTCGATCAGGTTCGTCTTGCCCTGGCCGTTCGCGCCGGTGAAGGTGCTCACGCCGGGCTCGAGTGCCAGGTCGGCGCGCTCGTAGGAGCGGAAGTCAGTGAGCGCGAGCCGGGTCAGGTGCACGCCTGGAGACTAGTGGGCGGAGCCGTCAGCGGACTAACGAGCACAGCCGTCGGGCAGTTACCCGCCGAGGCGGATCGGCATGAGCAGGTAGCGGTAATCGGGGTGCCCGTCCGGCCCTGGCTTGCCGGTGATCAGTGCCGGTTTACCCGCCTCGGTAAACGAGAGCCGGGCGGTGTCGGAGTCGATGGCCGTCAGCCCGTCGAGCAGGTACTGCGGGTTGAACGCCGTCGCGAGGTCGTCGCCTTCGAAGCTGGCCTCCAGCACCTCCTCCGCCTGGGCCTCGTCACCGGTACCGGCCTCCAGCAGCAGCTGCCCGGCGCTGAAGGCGAGCCGCACCGCCGTGTTGCGCTCGGCGACCAGGGCAACGCGCTTGACAGCCTCCACCAGCAGGCTGGTCGGCAGCTCGGCGACGGCCTTGACGCCCGTCGGCAGCAGTGCCTGGTACCGGGGGAACTCACTGCCCAGCAGCCGGGTGGTGGTGCGCCGGCCCGCGCCTTCGAATCCGATCATCCCGTCCCCGCCCGGGCCATCCTCGCCGGGCAGCGCCAGGGCGATGGAGACCTCGGCGCCCGATGTCAGCGACCGGGCTGACTCGGCCAGTGCCCTGGCCGGGACGAGCACCGCCGCGGACAGGCCCGGCTTCGCCGGGGTCCAGCGCAGCTCCCGGATCGCGAGCCGGTAGCGATCGGTGGAGACCAGCGTCAGAGTCTCGCCCTCCACCTCGACCCGGACTCCGGTCAGGGCCGGCAGCGTGTCGTCGCGGCCCGCCGCGACGGCGCACTGACTGACGGCCGCAGCGAACGCGTCGCTGCCGACCGAGCCCGCCGCGGGCGGCATTTCCGGCAGCGCGGGATACTCGTCCTCGGGCATGGTCAGCAGCGTGAAGGTCGCGCTGCCGCAGGTCAGAACCGCCCGGCCGGCTTCCGCGCTGATCTGGACCGGGCGGGCGGGCAGGCTACGGCTGATCTCGGCGAGCAGCCTGCCGGAGACCAGCGCACTGCCCTCCTCCTCGGTGCTGACCGGAACGACCGCCTGCGCGGAGACGTCGTAGTCGAAGCTCGACAGCGTGAGCTCGGCCCCCGCGTGCAGCCGGATCCCGGCCAGCACGGGGATGGTGGGGCGGGCCGGGAGCGCGCGGGCTGTCCAGGCCACGGCCTCGGCAAGGACGTCGCGTTCGACACCGATCTTCACAGGAAGCTGCCTTCCGTTCTCAGGGCGGGAAAGCTGACAGCGGAGCGGGCGGGCTGCCGTGCCTGCTTGGTACTTGGTATCTCAGCAATACAAAGACTGGTAGTCGTCGTAGGGTCGGTGGATCCCGGGGACAACCGGCGTCGGCGCAGATCAGCGGCCGGATGAGCATGCACAGGGGCTGTGCCTGACGGGCGTGGCGGCTGGGACGGGATGTGGACGGCAGTCCGGCTGCCGTCGTTGGCCCGTTGGTTACCCCCCGGCAGTGCGGAGTTTTCCTCCGGCTGTCCCAGCTCATCCACAGAGTTGTCCACAGCCTGTGTGCGCCCATTCGACCACGGTGAGAGTTTTTGTAATCGCGAAGACACTCTTCGTAGCAACGAGCAGCTGCGTGCGCGCCGCCGCGGGCCGGCTGGACTGGCATGGCCACTCACCCTGAGAGGGCTTGCTGCTTGATGCGGTTGGTGAGCTCGGTGACCTGGTTGTAGATGGACCGACGCTCGGCCATCAGGGAGCGGATCTTCCGGTCGGCGTGCATGACCGTGGTGTGGTCGCGGCCGCCGAACTGCTGCCCGATCTTGGGCAGCGACAGGTCGGTCAGCTCGCGGCACAGGTACATGGCGATCTGCCGGGCGGTGACGAGCACCCGCGACCGGGACGTGCCGCACAGGTCGTCGATGGACAGGCCGAAGTAGGAGGCTGTCTGTCCCATGATCGTGGCGGCTGTGATCTCGGGGCCGTGTGCCTCGGGAATCAGGTCCTTCAGCACGAACTCGGCCAGCTGGAGGTCGACCTGCTGGCGGTTCAGGCTGGCGAAGGCCGTGACCCGGATCAGCGCGCCCTCAAGCTCGCGGATGTTGGTGGAGATCCGGCTCGCGATGTACTCCAGCGCCTCCGGCGGGGCATTAAGCCGGTCCTGCACCGCCTTCTTGCGCAAGATCGCGATGCGGGTCTCGAGCTCGGGCGGCTGGACGTCGGTGAGCAGGCCCCACTCGAACCTGCTCCGCAGCCTGTCCTCCAGCGTCACCAGCCGCTTGGGTGCCCGGTCGCTGGAGATGACGATCTGCTTGCTGGCGTTGTGCAGGGTGTTGAAGGTGTGGAAGAACTCCTCCTGCGTTCCTTCCTTGTTCTCCAGGAACTGGATGTCGTCCACCAGCAGCACGTCGACGTCGCGGTAGCGGCGCCGGAAGCCGTCCTGCTTGCCATCCCTGATCATGTTGATGAAGTCGTTGGTGAACTCTTCCGAGCTGACGTAGCGCACCTTGACGCCCTGATACAGGCTCTGGGCGTAATGCCCGATGGCATGCAGCAGGTGGGTCTTGCCCAGGCCGGAGTCGCCGTAGATGAACAGCGGGTTGTACGCCTTCGCCGGAGCCTCCGCCACCGCCACCGCCGCGGCGTGCGCGAACCGGTTGCTGGAGCCGATCACGAACGTCTCGAAGGTGTACTTCGGGTTGAGCCGCGCCTGCGCCGGGCGGGGCGCGCCCTGGCCGCCCGGGTGCGGCGAGCCGTGGCCAAAACGCGGCTGCCCGCCTGTGCCCGGCCGGTCAGCCGGCGGCGAGCCGGGCCGCTGGCGCAGCCCCATAGTCATCTCGCCGTCGGATATCGGCCTGCCCGTGCCGTTGCTGCCGTCGAGCCTGCTGCGTTCGTGGCCGATGTCAGCCGGATGGCCGGGGATGTCAATGCGGCGCCGGATGGGCTCGTCGTTGAGGTCGGTGATCGCCGGCATCGGCGCTGTGTTGGGCTCATCGGATCGGTCGCCGGCGGCGCCATTGTGCGAGTGATCCCCTGCAGGCGGGGGGGCCGGGGCGGCCGCGGCCGCGGCGGGATCGATGGTGACCGCCAGCTGAATGCTGCGGCCAAGCTCCCGCGACAGCGCGTTGGTGATCAGGGCCCGCAGCCGGGTCTCCAGCTGCTCCTTGACGAACTCGTTGGGCGTCGCGATCAGCGCGGTGTTCTCCACCAGGCCCAGCGGCCGGGTCAGCTGCAGCCAGGCCCGCTGATGCGGTTCTATCTGCATGTCAGCCAATTCGGCGAGGGACCGGGCCCATACTTGTGCGAGGTCTGCTTCACTCATTCGCTGTTCACCTCGCGCCCCCACTTTGTGATCAACAGGTTTTTCCACAGGTTGTGCACGTTGCGTTCCTGCGTAGTGGCCGGTCTCTCGTCGTCGCGGGTGGGAGCAAGATCGGCGACCGCTGGCTCCCGGATCGCCCCGCGCTCGGGACCCATTGTCCACAGCCTAAGCTCGGCTTTACGCATGCGTTCGGTAAACAGCGAGGGTTGCTGACGGTGACTGCTGGCTGGCGGACTGATGGTCAGGGCCGGTGCGGTTGACCCGCGGCTGCAACTGCGCGTACCGTTCACTGTTCCGGCCCCCCGGTGCGGCTTGCCTGTGCGCTCAGTTGCTGCGTGCGCGGGGCGGGCCCGTCGCGGCCGCGACGGGCCACAGTCACCAGCCGCACCTGGAGTCCTAGTGAGCAAGCGTACGTTCCAGCCGAACAACCGTCGCCGCGCGAAGACGCACGGTTTCCGGCTGCGCATGCGAACCCGGGCCGGCCGCGCGGTGCTGGCTGCACGGCGCCGGAAGGGGCGCGCGCGGGTCAGCCTCTGACCGGCGCGCAGCTCCGCCATGGCGGTGATTGCCCATGCTTCCCGCGGCTGCCCGGATGCGGCGGCGGGCGGAGTTTGCCGAGGCTGTCCGCCGTGGCTGCCGCGCCGGTAAGCCCCTGCTCGCCGGTCACCTGCTGTGCCGCTCCGACTGCGCCGAGCCGGCCAGAGTCGGCTTCGTCGTCAGCCGGGCTGTGGGCCCGGCCGTGACGCGAAACCGGCTGCGGCGACAGCTTCGGCATCTGGCCCGCGGGTACCTGGGGCGGCTGCCGGGAGGTAGCCTGCTTGTGTTGCGTGCTAATCCCCAGGCCGCGACCGCACGCCAGGCGGATATCGCCGCCGAGCTCGACCTGGTAGTCAACGCGTTGCTTCGGCGGCAGGGTGAGGCACGGTGTCGGTGACAAGCGCAGCAGGACAGCAGGACAGGCGGTCATCGGCCGCTGCCCGTCTGCTGGCTGCGCTGATCGTGGGATACCAGCGCTTTGTCAGTCCGCTGCTCGGCCCGCGCTGTCGCTTTTACCCGTCCTGCAGCGCCTACGCGCTCGAGGCAGTCCGGGTGCACGGCGCGGTGCGCGGCTTGTGGCTCGCGGCGCGGCGGCTGAGCCGCTGTCACCCGTTCCACTCAGGGGGCCTGGACCCAGTGCCGCCCGCGCGTTCGGGAGCAGGCGCCGCCGCGGCGCCCGTCGCCGAGGACGCAGAACAGATCACGAGGGAGCTGGCAGGTGGGTAATCCCCTGAACCCGGTGTATGACGCTGTCGCCTGGGTGATCAAGCACATTTACGGGCTGCTGAGCCCGGTCTTCGGCGCGGACAGCGGCTGGACCTGGGCGCTGAGCATCATGATCCTCGTGGCCTTGATGCGGCTGATCATGGTGCCGCTGTTCGTCAAGCAGATGCATACCACCAGGGCGATGTCGGCGCTGGCGCCGCAGATCTCGGCCCTGCGCAAGAAGTACAAGAACGACAAGCAGACGCTCAACCAGGAAACGATGAAGCTGTACCAGGAGGCGGGCGTCAACCCCCTGATGGGGTGCCTGCCGGTGGTTCTGCAGCTACCGCTGTTCTTCGCGCTGTTCAGCGTGCTCAAGGCGATCGCGGAATGGAAGCCGGGCCAGCCGCCGAAGTACGGGCTGACCTACCAGATGGTGATCAGCGCGCAGCATGCCAAGATCCTCGGTGCGACCATCGCGGACAAGTTCCTGTTCTCCAAGACGTACGTCCCGGTGGAGGCCCGGGCCGTCATCCTGGTGGCGGTGCTGATCAGCATGACGACGACCTATCTGACCGTGCGGCAGAGCATGAAGCGCGGGATGATGCCCGCGGCGGGCCCGGACAACCCGATGGGCCAGTCGCAGAAGTACATGGCCTACATCATGCCGCTGTTCGCGCTCTCGGGCCTGTACTGGCCGTTCGGGCTGGTCCTGTACTGGGTGACCACCAACCTGTGGACGCTGGGTCAGCAGTGGCTCCTGTTCCGCCGGTATCCGCAGCCGCTTCCGGCCGGTGCGGCCGCCGCAGATGGTGGCGGTGCCCCGCTGCCTGCGGCTGGCGCCGCCGGCCGGGCGCAGCTCGCGCCCGGATCCACGGGCAGTTCCCGGCCCGCAGCTTCCTCCGCCAAGCCAGGCCCGGCGAAGAAGACCGGCAGTGCGACCGACGGCGGGCGTGGGCAGCAGAATGGGCGTCGCAGCCCGCCGCGGCCTTCGGCGGGGGCGGCGCCGGCGAATGGGCAGCCCGCCGCGGGCGGCGGCGGAATTCTGCGCAGGCTTGGCAGGGGCCGTTCGGAGCCCGAGCCGCAGCCGGCGGAGCCCGAGGCTAAGCTCGTCAGGCAGCAGCCGCAACGGCAGTCACGCAGCAAGCGGTCCGGCAAGCGCTGAGGGCGCGGCGGGCCGCTGCGGCGGATGAAAGCGGTCAGCACAGTTCTTATCCGACGTAGGAGGGCCCGCTTGTGAGCCAAGGCGAGAATGCGGTAGCCGAGCCGCAGGGAGATGTCACGGACCAGGGCCCCGCGACGGAGGGTCAGCTGGATCCTGCGGGCGCCCCGGCCGGCGGCGATCTTGCCAGCGATGGCGACTACGCAGATCCGGAGGCCGCGGCTGAGCAAGACGACGCCGGCGATCAGGACGACGCGGGTGATGAGGACAACGCGAACGAGGACGCGGAGCAGTCGGCCGACGGGCCGGAACGCGCCGGACCGAGCCTGCCCGATCTCGAGTTCGAAGGCGAGATCGCCGCCGACTATGTCGAGGGCCTGCTGGATGTCGCCGATCTGGACGGTGACATCGACATGGATGTCGAAGGTGACCGCGCCGTTGTCTCTGTCGTCGGGGCAACGCTGGACGAGCTCGTCGGTCCGCGCGGTCAGGTCCTGGAGGCCCTGCAGGAGCTGACAAGGCTCGCGGTGCACCGGCAGACCGGCAGCCGGACGAGGATCATGCTGGATATCGGCGGCTACCGGCTGCGGCGCCGGTCCGAGCTTGCGCAGGCGGGCCAGGAGACAGCCGACGAGGTCAAGCGGACCGGCGTGCCGAAGAAGCTCTGGGCGATGAACCCGTTCGAGCGGAAGATCGTGCATGATGCGGTGGCCGCGGCCGGGCTCACGAGCGAGTCAGAGGGTGAGGAGCCGGACCGCCGGGTCATCGTCCTTCCGGCCGGCTGAGCCGGCTAGATGATCGATTCCAAGGGGTCTGACCCGGATCATCGATTCCAAGGGGTCTGACTCGGCGTGTCGCGTTCTGGTGGCGATGAAGGGTGTCCATGATCGGCGTTGCTGATCCAACGTCG
>CABEAR010000377.1_pt1 | contig 17707 bp, 13 predicted proteins | sample 3422041 | NCBI WGS metagenome assembly CABEAR01 (sample SAMEA5534326, study PRJEB31848) | metagenome | biome: tundra; feature: field; material: soil | place: USA | collected 2013-05 | depth 0.15 m | reverse complement strand
TCAGGCGCGGCAGCGAGCATCACCGAGTCGCCGACGGCGGTCACCATGGAGCCGGAAAAGGGAAGGGGCTTACGGCTGGCCGTGTCATGCCCCGGCGTGACGGCCGGCATCTTCGCTGCTGTCTGTGGCGCGTTGCCGCTCGACGCTGGCGTCTGCGTGAGCCGCTGGCCAACGGTTATCTGCTCCTGCAGCGTCGGCTCGGCCGGCGAATGCAGGATCCCGTAGCCGGCCGTGCAGGCGACGGTGAACATCGCCAGCGGGATGGCCAGCGGAATCGCCCGCGCCGGGGATCGCCGGGCGGCGGCGATATTGGCGCTGAGCCGCGCGCACGACGACTTCAGCGTCACGCGGAACCCGCGTCGCAGGATCGGCTCCTCGATCCACCGCCACGACGCTGCGGCAAGCGCGATGGGCAGCGCCGTCTCGAGCATCCGCACCGGCACCGTCGTATCCGATGCGGTGCCCACGACGGCCGCGGAGAGCGCAATCACGGGCCAGTGCCACAGGTATATCCCGTAGGAGCGGACGCCGAGCCAGCGCAGCGGGCGCCATGCCAGCGCGCGCGCCACTATGCCCGGGCTGATGGCGGCCATGACCAGGCCGCCCGCCGCAGCGGCAGCAATGATCAGCCCGGCCGGATAGACCGCCGGATCGCTGCCGGAGAAGTGGCAGAACGCCCAGCCGAGGACGGCGAGACTGGCCAGCCCGACAACATCGAGGCACCGTGCCAGGGATGCAGGCGCCGCGGTTAGCTTCACCAGCGGCCAGGTCAGCGCCAGTGCCGCGCCGACCAGCAGCGCGGTCGCATGCGTATCCGTCCCGTAGTAGACCAGAGACGGATCTGAGCCGGGTGTGTAGATGAGCAGCATGAGCAGCGCGGACGCGGCAGCACCGCCCGCGGCAGCGGCGGCGCGCACCGACCTGCCGCGCAGCCTGGCCAGGACGACAATCAGGATGAGTGGCCAGATGAGGTAGAACTGCTCCTCGACCGCGAGCGACCACAGGTGCTGCAGCGGCGGCGGCGGCCCGAACCTGGCGAAGTACGACTGATGCTGCAGTGCCTGCCACCAGTTGCTCGTGTAGGTGACGGCCCCGAGCAGCGCGGGCCGCAGACTCTCCAGCTGATCGGGTGCCAGTACCGCGACGGCGGCCGTCACGGCGACGAGCACGACGGCCAGTGCTGGCAGCAGCCGGCGAGCCCGCCGGGTCCAGAAGCCGCGCAGGTCGATTCGGCCGTCCCGGCCGAACTGAGCAGCCAGCAGATCGGTAATGAGATAGCCGCTCAGAACGAAGAACACATCGACGCCGAGGAATCCGCCGGGCAGCACCGAGAGGTTCTCATGGAAGGCTATGACGGCCAGCACTGCGAGCGCGCGCACTCCGTCCAGGCCCGGCGCGCGCGGCGATCTTGCCCGCTCGGCAGGCGGGGAGGCCGGGGCGGTCTTGGCGCTGCGACCGTCGGGGGGCGCCGGCTGCGGCGGACGGTGCGTGGTTGCCCAGGTACCCGCTGGCATAGGCCTGCGGATCTTCCCCCGCTTGGTCGTTGCTGGCACCACAGGCACGCTTGGCCCCCCTGAGCTGGCGATCGCTAACACATATGGCCGACGGGGAGCCGGATGGCGGGTAGCATCCGCACCAGTCAGGCAAATGCTCGCAAGCAAGCAGCCTGCCATTGTTCCGTCGACACAGAAAAGATAGTTTAGTTTTCGCCGTATGGGTGCTCAGAGAAACGTCCTGAGTAGTAATTGCCTCGGATTAGTTTGCTATTCTTTTCGTATTCTCCTCTTCTGGTCCGCTGCAGTGGCAATTAGCTGGTCATGTGCGAATCTGAGGGTAAGTGTCTCGCCTGCTGCAACGTCGGCTGCCGCGCGCACGACGCCGCCGTCCTCGCGCTGGACGATCGCATAGCCGCGGCGCAGCGTCGCAGCAGGGGACAGGGCGATGAGCCTGGCCCGGGTGTGGGCAACGTCGTCGCGGGCGCGATCGAGGCGCGCGGACACGCACCGGCGGGCGCGGTCGGTCAGTGCCAGCACCTGCTCGTGGTGACGGTCGATTTCCCTTACCGGGCTCGCGAGCGCCGGGCGGGACCGGACGCCGGACAGCCACGAAGCCTCCCGGTCGAGCCTGCCGGTCACGCACCGGCGGGCACGCGAGCGCAGCTGGGCGATGATCGCAAGCTGCTCGGCGACGTCCGGGACCACCCGCCTGGCGGCATCGGTCGGCGTGGAAGCTCGGACGTCGGCGACGTGATCGAGAAGCGGCGCGTCCTGCTCATGCCCGATGGCGCTGACGACCGGTGTCGTGCAGCCGGCAACTGCGCGGATCAGTGCCTCGTCCGAGAAGGGCAGCAGGTCCTCGGCCGACCCGCCGCCACGGGCGATGATGATGACGTCTACGGCTGGGTCGCCGTCCAGAACCTGGAGTGCCTCGATGATGTCGGTGACCGCGCGCGCTCCCTGGACTGCCACCTGCTCGACCCGGAATTGCACGGCTGGCCAGCGCCGAGCGGCGTTTTGCCGCACGTCGCGCTCGGCTGCCGATTCGCGCCCGCTGATGAGTCCGATCATTGACGGCAGGAATGGCAGCGGGCGCTTGCGCTCGGCTGCGAACAGCCCTTCGGCTGCCAGTGCCCGGCGGAGCCGTTCCAGCCGGGCCAGCAGCTCGCCGATGCCCACCGCGCGGATCTGCACCGCGCTGAGCGAGAACGAGCCCTTGGCCATGTTGAATTCCGGCTTGGCCCACACCACGACCCGGGCGCCTTCGGCCGGCGGCGGATCGGTCGCCTCGAACACGGTCCGGGCGCAGACCACTCGCACGGAGACTGCCGCCACCGGGTCCCGCAGGGCCAGGAAGACCGTGCTGCCGCGCTTGCTGAGCTCGGCGATCTGGCCTTCCACCCACACCCGGCCCAGGCGGCCGATCCATTCGCCCACCAGCCGCAGCACGGTGCGGACGGGAACCGGTGAATCGGCACTCGTCTCAAGCGGCATCTCGGAGCCTCCGCGTGACGCGCGGCCCGGTTTAGTCCTGGCCGCTGCTGAGCTTGGCGATCCGGCGCTCGAACATGGTCAGGACCGCATCCCTGGCCTCGTGCGCCCGCTCATACTCCACCAGAACGCGAAGCTGGGATGTGTCGAGATTGCGCAGCCGGGCGCGCAGCGAGGCGAAAGTGAGCTCGTCGTAGTTGCGCAGCGGCAGGCTAGCCGGCGAGGCAGCGGCAGCCGGGGCACCGGCTGGCGAGGCGGCGGCCCCGGAAGTGTCCGGCCCGGCAGGCGCCCCGAGGGCACCGGCCAGGTCCTGGCCGGGCCCGACGGCGGCCGCAGCCGCCTCGGCGAGTACGACGTGCGGCTCCGGCGCAGCGATACCACTGTCGCTTACCTCTGCGTCGGGCTCGGGAGCCGCCGCCGCTGTCTCGGGAGCCGCCGCCGCTGTCTCGGCCAATGCATCATCGGCCTCGGGAGGCGCCGCGTCGGTCTCGGCAGGTGCGGCGTCCGGCTCGGCAGGTGCGGCCTCCGCCCCGGATCCCGCTGCGCCTGCCGACCCGGTGGTCTCGGCGGCCGCGAGCCCGGCGTCCGCCAGATCCGGGTCTGACAGCAGCCGGACGTTGCCCGTTTCGTCGAGGGACCGCCACTTGCTCTCCGGCTGCTTGCTCTCCGGCTGCTTGCTCTCCGGCCGCTGCGCCGCGGCGGCCGGGACCGGCTGGTCGGCGGGTGGCTGGTGCTCCGCGTCCTGAGCCGTGTCCTGCTCCAGGGCGCGGCTCCTGGCACGATCGGCGACGAGCAGTACCTGCCCGAAGCCGGCGAAGATAGCCCGCAGTGCCTTGATTGGTGCTTCTTTCATGCGGTCGGTGACCTGCGGGTAGCGCATGCTTATCGTTCTCCCTCGGGGATCCGGTACTACCGCGCCGCGCGTGCGGGTGGCAAGGCGGGCCTGCGCCTGGACTCGGCACACTGGGCGCCTCCGGACGATTCTCGTCAGCTGAGCCGCTGCCGCAAGAGCCGGGCTGTCGAAACGGGGCTGCCGTGCCCGGCGAGTCGGCGGTGGCTGGGCCGGGTGGCGCCTGGCCTCGCCATACCAGTGGTCGCCTACGATGGATGGCATGTCCGTGCCGACCCGACGTATCCTGCTCGCAAGGCCCCGTGGCTACTGCGCCGGAGTAGACCGGGCTGTTCAGACCGTTGAGCAGGCCCTGGAGCGCTGCGGCGCGCCCGTGTACGTGCGCAAGCAGATCGTGCACAACAAGCACGTCGTAGCCGAGCTCGAGGAGCGCGGCGCGATCTTCGTCGAGCAGACCGAGGAGATCCCGGAGGGCGCGGTGGTCGTCTTCTCCGCGCACGGAGTCTCGCCGGAGGTGCGCGACGAGGCCAGGGGCCGGAATCTGCGCACCATAGACGCGACCTGCCCGCTGGTCACCAAGGTGCACAACGAGGCACGGCGTTTCGCGGCCCAGGACTACGACATCCTGCTCATCGGCCATGAGGGGCACGAAGAGGTCATCGGTACGACCGGCGAGGCCCCCGAGCGCATTCACCTGGTGGACGGCCCGGACGCCAGCGTCGGCGTGCCTGTGCGTGACCCGGACAAGGTCGCCTGGCTCTCCCAGACGACGCTGTCGGTGGATGAGACCCAGCAGACGGTCGCGGCGCTGCGGGAGCGCTTCCCGCAGCTGCTGGACCCGCCGAGCGATGACATCTGCTATGCCACGCAGAACAGGCAGGTGGCGGTCAAGCAGATCGCCGCTGACGCGGACCTGGTGATCGTGGTCGGGTCAGAGAACTCCTCTAACTCGGTCCGCCTGGTCGAGGTAGCGCTGGATGCGGGCGCGGGCTCGGCCTATCTCGTGGACGACGCCGCCGGCATCGATCAGGCCTGGCTTGACGGCGTCCAGACCATCGGAGTGACAAGCGGCGCCTCGGTGCCCGACGATCTCGTGACCGGCGTGCTGGACAAGCTGGCCGGTGCGGGCTTCGGAACAGTCGAGGAAGTCGAGTCCGTGCAGGAGCACATGGTGTTCGCGCTGCCGCACGAGCTGCGCCGGCCCCGCTGACCCTCGCGACGTCCCTGCGCTCTCGCGCCGCTCTCGCCGGCACTGGGCAGGCTGTCGCTGGCACTAACAGCCTGCCGGCGCTATGAGGCCGCCCGGTGGGTCTGATCGCGATCGCCGTGCTGCTGAGGCACCTGGTCGCCGCGCAGCTGGCTGCGCAGCTCCCGCACGCACTGGGGAAGCCCGCGGAACATGGTGACGGCAAAGGTCGCGAGCACCGCGACGAACAGCCAGGGCGCCGTGCCCGCGAGAGTCAGGAAGGTTCCGGCCAGCACGGATTCGGCCGACGCCCTGGTCGTGCTGCCCTGGGCGGTGATGACCTCCGCGGCAACGACGGCAACCAGGAAGATCACGGCCGGTGCCGCGACGATCATGAGAAGATCCCGCCGGTCGGTGTACCAGGCCGCGGCCACGCAGCCCGCCAGCAAGGTCAGGCCGGTGAGCACGCCGATATGCAGCCAGTCCGAGACGAGGTTGCCGGCCAGGAACAACGCGAGCAGGGCGAGGAGCGCGCCTCGGGCGCTCGTCTGCGGCCGGCTCCGGCCCGGCGCGCTGCCATCCGCGGAACCAGGCTCACCGGCCCACTGCGTGTCGTCGTAATCCTGATAGTCCGCCGCCTCGAGCCCGGCCTGGCCGGACTCGGCAAACACCGGGCCATCGGGCTCCCGGGCCGTATCTCGAGCTGCGCCAGGGCCCGGCTGGCTCGCGCCAGCCGTCTTGCCTCCGCCCCGAGCTGAGGTCATCCGCGTCGGCCACGTCCGCTGCGGCACTGGTGTGCACCTTCCCCCGGTAGTCTTTGCCTCTGACTGGTCGCCTGTCGGCCGCTGGTCAGCCGGCCGCCTCCATCGCGCGGTGCCCGCTCAGCAGCTGGGCCGGCGTCTTGGCAGCACGTTCCCCGCCCGGTTCGCGCTCCCCGCCAGAGCCGGCGACCAGCTCTGGCCCGGACTCAGTGATCAGGTCGGGAGCGGACAGCGCCCGGACGGTCTCCTCGACCGGCCTGGGCTGCTCGAGCTCGGCGTCGACTACGCCAAGCTCACTCAGCTTACGGGCAGTGACCAGGACTCTGCTCTCCAGCGACCCGATCGCCCTGTTGTAGGTGGACACGGCGTTTGTCAGTGCCTTTCCGAGGCCGTCGACGTGCCTGCCCATCCCGGCAATGCGGTCATAGAGCTCGCGGCCGAGGTCGAATACGGCCTGCGCGTTATCGGACAGCGCCGCCTGCTGCCAGGCGTACTGGGCGGTCCGCAGCATGGTGACCAGCGTGGTGGGCGTCGCGATGTGCACCTTCTGCGCCATCGCGTGCTCCAGCAGGCCCGGGTCGCGCTCAAGCGCGGGGGCGAGGAATGCCTCACCAGGGATGAACAGCACCACGAACTCCGGTGCCGGGCTGAGCGCGGCCCAGTAGGCCTTGGCCGCGAGCCGGTCCACGTGCTCCCGAAGGTGCCGGGCGTGCGCGTCCAGGCGCGCTTCGCGCACGGCGTCGTCGGTCGATTCGGCAGCCTCCAGGTAGGCGGCCAGCGCGACCTTGGAGTCGACCACGATGTTCTTGCCGCCGGCCAGCCGGACCACCATGTCCGGTCGCAGCGCGCCGGCGCCGGTGCTCACCGCGACCTGCTCGTCGAAGTCGCACCGGGCGCTCATGCCGGCCAGCTCGACCACCCGGCGCAGTTGCATCTCGCCCCACCGGCCGCGGGCCTCCGGCCGCCGCAATGCCGTCACCAGCGCCTGAGTCTGAATCCGGAGCTGCTCAGAGCTCTGCCGGGCGATCGTGACCTGCTCGGCGAGGGCCGCGTGCGACCTCAGCCGCGCCGCGTCGGTCTCCCGCAGCTGGGTCTCCACCCGGGCCAGCGTGTCCTTCAGCGGCTGCACCATGCTCTCGACCGCGGCTCTTCGAGTGTCCAGCTCGCCTGCCGCCCTGGCATTGGCCGCGGTCAGCCGGCCCTCGGCGAGCTCCAGGAAGCGCCGCGTGCTCTGATCGAGTGCCTGGGCGGACAGCGCCTGGAAGCGCTCGGCGAGCTGCCCGTCGATCAGGGCGGCCTTCTCCTGCGCAGCGCGCTCGACGAACGCCGTGCGCTCCTGCGCCGCGCGGGCCCGCTCGTCGGCCGCCCGCGCCCGGCCAGTCCAGTCCGCGGTCGAGCTGGCGAGCCGCCCGCGGGCGTACAGATAGCCGATGGCGGCCCCGAGCAGGGCCCCGGCCAGCAGCCCGGCAAGCAGCGAGATCGCATCCATATCGGGCCATGCTCGCAGCCCGGGCCGACAGTTTCCCGCTGACACGCGGACGGCGGGCGGCCGGCAGCATGCGACGGAGCTGGCCCGACCGCGACGGAGCTGGCCCGACCGCGACGGAGCTGGCCCGACCGCACTGCCCGGCCGCCTACACTCGCGGCGTGAGCTTGTCCATCGGCATCGTCGGCCTGCCCAACGTCGGCAAGTCAACCCTGTTCAACGCGCTGACCCGGGCCAGCGTGCTGGCCTCCAATTACCCGTTCGCGACGATCGAGCCCAACGTCGGCATCGTCGGCATCCCTGACCCGCGGCTGGACGCGCTGGCCGGGCTGCATGACTCGGCGAAGATCGTGCCGGCCACCGTGCGCTTCGTCGATATCGCCGGGCTGGTCCGCGGCGCGTCGCAGGGGCAGGGCCTGGGCAACCAGTTCCTGTCCCACATCCGGGAGACCGACTCCATCTGCCAGGTCGTGCGGGTCTTCACCGACCCCGATGTCGGGCACGTGGACGGCGACGTGTCGCCGGAGCGCGACATCGGCACGATTGCGACCGAGCTGATGCTCGCAGACCTGCAGACGCTGGACAAGGCCGTACCGCGGCTGGCCAAGGAGGCCAGGTTCGGCAGGGACCGGGAGCGGACTGCCGCTGCCGAGGCCGCGGCGAAGGCCCAGCAGGTGCTCGACGGCGGCACCACCCTGTCCGCCGCCGCGGCCGGGGCCGGGGCCGGGATCGACCTGGCCGACCTGCGCGACCTGCACCTGCTGACGGCCAAGCCGTTCCTGTACGTGTTCAACGTCGACGAAGCGGGGCTCGGCGACAAGGTCCTGCGCGACCGGCTGGCCGGGCTGGTGGCGCCGGCCGAGCCGGTTTTCCTGGACGCCAAGACCGAGGCTGAGCTGGTCGAGCTGTCGCCCGAGGATGCGGCTGAACTGCTGGCCGAGCTGGGCCTGGGCGAGCCGGGGCTGGCACAGCTCGCCAGAGCCGGCTTTGCCGCGCTTGGCCTTTCCACCTTCCTGACCGCGGGACCGAAGGAGGCGCGAGCCTGGACGATCCCGGTCGGCGCGACGGCCCCGGAGGCCGCAGGCGTCATCCATACCGACTTCCAGCGCGGATTCATCAAGGCCGAGATCGTCTCCTTCGATGACCTGATGGCCGCCGGGTCGGTCGCGGCCGCGCGCGCGGCGGGCAGGGCCCGGATCGAGGGCAAGGACTACGTGATGCGTGACGGCGACGTGGTCGAATTCCGGTTCAACGTCTGACGGCTTTTCGGCTGCCCCCGGCCCGGCCTGCTCGGGGAGCCCGATCAGATCACATCTTGGCCTCTGCCCCGACTTAGTCGTTCCTAGTCGTTGACGGGACATTGACGGCTGCTCTAGCTTATGGCCTCACAGGCTTAACGCAGTTGTAACCGGCCTGACATTGTTAGCGCTCACATCGGCTGTGCTGCCGCCCCGCGGCGTCGGCGCCGCCACATGCTGGAGCAGCCGCTCCAGCATCGGCACACCGAAGGTGACAGGGCACAGGAGAAGGTCATCGGCACCGAGCACAAGACGTATCCGCAGGTGGCAGCCACCAGCGGATTGCGGCGGTCATGACTGATCACGGGATCGCGCGTGGGCGCAGCATTCTGCGCACGGGTCCCCGCTCCCTCAGTTACCTACGACGAGGGAGCCCCCGCCCTGTTCGCACGGACAACAACCCAGGGCATGTTGCCCGCCCGGCAGCCATGGGACACATCTCTGCCCCAAGGAAATGGAGGCCCGTGATGGGAAAAGTCGACCCCAAGATCGATGAGGCGATCCAAACGCTGGACATGAAGGACGGACCCAGCCGCCGGAAGCTGCTGACCGGCACCGGCCTGGTCAGTGCGACGGCCGCGGCGTCCGCGCTGCTCGCCGCGTGCAGCTCGTCCAGCAGCAGCGCAAGCACCGCGAAGAGCACCGCTGGTAACTTCCCGAAGACGCCAGCGTGGCAGTTCTGGTTCGTCAACCACGTCACCACCAACCCGTTCTTCGTCCCCACCCAGTACGGGTTCCAGGACGCGGCCGCGCTGCTCGGCATCCCCACGCCCAAATGGGGCGGCTCGACGACCTCGAGCGTCCCGCAGATGGTGAGCTACCTGAACACCGCGATCGCGGGAAAGGCCAACGGGATCGCGGTCGCGGTCATCGACGCGACGGCGTTCACGACGCCGGTGGCCAGCGCCATGAACGCCGGCATCCCCGTCGTCTCCTACAACGCTGACGGGACCGTCAACGCCAGCGGCGTCGCCACCACCGGCACCAACCGGCTGGCCTACTACGGCCAGGATCTCTACGCGTCGGGCGTAGCACTCGGCGACCGGATCGTGTCGCTGATGCCAAGCGGCGGGGACGCGGTCGGCTTCATCGCCACGCCGGGCACGGGCAACATCCAGCCGCGCCTCAACGGCGCCAAGTCGGCTATCGCGGCCTCCGGCAAGAAGATCACGCTCGCGGAGATCGCTACCGGGGCGGCGCTGCCGCAGGAGAACACGACCGAGGAAAGCTACATCCTCTCGCACAAGTCCTCGCTCAAGGGTGTCTTCGCCGTGGACGCGGGCTCGACCGAGGAAATCGGCCCGATCCTCGCGAAGAACGGCCTGGTCGGCAAGGTCGCGGCCGGCGGATTCGACCTCACCCCCGGGACGCTGTCGGCGATCCAGGCCGGTCAGCTGGACTTCACCATCGACCAGTCGCCGTACCAGCAGGGCTTCCTGCCGGTCATCGGCCTGTACCTCTTCAACCTGTCCGGCGGCCTGGTGGAACCTTCGGACACCGACACCGGCCTGACCTTCGTCACCAAGAGCACCGTTGCGCCTTACCTGAAGACAACGAGCAGGTTCGAGGGCTCGACCACCCAGCAGAAGGTACTCACGCGGTCCGGCGCGATCCAGTAAATCTACCCAGGTAGTGCCCTAATTGGTCCTTGTTCGCCGATGGCGGGACACTGAGTCTGTATGCAGGCCGGTGCCCGCCGTCGGCGCGCTGTGGACACGCAGATGACTGGAGGGTGACATGAGCGAGACTGCCGAACGCAGCCCCCAGGTCACCGGCGCCCCTGCGCCGCCGACCCAGGGGAACGCCGTGCTGCGCGTGCTGCGCCGGGGCGCGGCGCTGTTCTTCCGGCAGCGCGAGGCGACGGTCCTCCTGGTCGTGATCGCGCTGGTGGTCTACTTCAGCGTCGTCTCGAGCCAGTTCCTGACCAAGGCTGACCTCGTCAACATCTCGCAGATCGCGGCTCCCGTGGCCATCATCGCCATCGGCGAGGTGCTGCTGCTGATCTGCGGCGAGATGGATCTCTCGGTCGGGTTCATCTTCCTCTTCTCGCCGTTCCTCATGTACTACCTGATCACCTACTACAGCGTGCCGGTGATCCCGGCCATCCTGATCTGCCTGCTCTTCGGCGTCTTTGTCGGCTGGGCCAACGCGTTCATCACCGTCAAGCTGGGTGTGCCGTCGTTCATCACCACTCTCGGAACCGGCTTCATCCTGTGGGGACTCACGCTCACGACGTCGCATGCCTACCCGCAGATCATCCCGCCCAGCTCGGAGGGCATCGGGAAGTGGATCGGCAGCCTCTCGTGGTCCGAGCTCACCTGGGCGGTCGTGCTCGTCGTGATCTTCCAGATAGTGCTGAGCCGGACCCGGTGGGGCCTGCACACGGTCGCGGTGGGCGGCAACATACTCGGGGCCGCCGAGTCCGGCATCAAGGTAGCCAAGATCAAGTTCGGCAACTTCATGATCACTGGATTCCTCGGGGCGCTCGTCGGCCTCCAGGAAGCGTTCCGCACTAACACGATCGACCCGAGTTCGGGCGGCTACCAGCCAATGTTCTACGCGATCGCCGCCGCGGTCATCGGCGGCACCGTGATGGCCGGCGGGTCCGGCACCATCGTCGGCGCGTTCCTGGGCGCTGTCGTCCTGGCGATCCTGCAGGGTGGCTTCACGCTGATCGGGATCAGCGCCAACCCGCTGTACATCATTTTCGGTGCCGCGATCCTGGTCGCCATGATCGCCAACGTCCAACTCACGCGGCTGCGAAGGGCTGGTAGGGCCTGATGACGATCACCCCGGCACCCAGCGGCCAGGAGCCCGGCGGCGACGCACTCCAGGTTGAGCACATCAGCAAGCGGTTCGGCGCAGTGACGGCACTGACCGACGTGAACCTGCACCTGGCTCGCGGCGAGGTTCTCGGTCTGCTTGGCGATAACGGCGCGGGCAAGTCCACCCTGCTGAAGATCCTCTGCGGTTTCCAGCAACCCGATTCAGGGCGAATCCTGCTGGAGGGCCAGGAGGTGACGCTCAAGTCCGTCGATCACGCCCGCTCGCTCGGGATCGACGCGGTCTACCAGGATCTCGCGCTGATCAACGAGCTCACCGTGTACCACAACATGTTCCTCAACCGGGAGCGCGTCCGCTGGCCGTTGCTGAGCAACCGCACGATGCGCAAGCTCGCCCGCGAGCACCTGGATGACATGGGAGTTCAGCTCAAATCGGTCGATGTCGAGGTGGCCAAGCTCTCCGGTGGTCAGCGCCAGGCCATCGCGGTCGCCCGATCGGTGTACTCCGACGCGAAAATCCTCCTGCTGGACGAGCCGCTGGCCGCGATGGGCGTGAAGGAGGGGGCGATCATCCTCGACCTGGTACAGGACCTCAAGCGCCGCGGAAACATATCGATCATCATCATCGCGCACAACTACGGTCAGGTGCTGGAAGTATGCGACCGGGTGAACCTGCTCCAGCAGGGCGAGGTCACCCTGGACAAGTACAGCAAGGACACCTCGGTCGAGGAACTGACCGACCTCGTCGTCGCCGAGTTCCGCAAGGCACTCGAGGAGCGCCACCGCGCCGACCGCGAGCAGCGCGACGCTCCCGGCTGATCTCCAGGCGGCGGCCGGGGCTTGCCAGGCTGCAGGCGCCGGCCGGCTCTGTCAGACCTGCACGTACTCGATGCCGGCGACCTGGCAGAAGACCCGCCAGTCGGCGGCGTGGTGGCCGAGGTTCATGACCTCGTGATGCGGGCCGCCTGCGGCCAGCCAGCCGTTGAGGCAGTCGCGCACGCCGCTGGCGGGCCGGAACTGGCCGTAGGGCATCTCCAGCGCGGGCAGTTCCTGGCTGTCCAGGTTCTCGCCCTCGGCGACAACCAGCCGGAACCGCTCTCCCTCCAGCGACACCAGGGCCGCGAGCGTCGCAGGGCCCGGCTGCAACTGGAACAGGAAGGTCGGCGGGTCGTCCAGCCTGCCGATGCCAAGCGGCCGCTTGATGAGCTTCACCGATCGGTCCGTGCGGGCGATCTTCCAGTTGCCCTCGCCCATGTGGCTCTGCAGGATCGAGTCGGACGGGAAGTCCATCGCGTACATCTCGGTGAAATGCGCGTCACCGATAAGCGTGTGCCCGGCGAAGACCAGGCAGGCGGTCAGCACGTCGCCCTCGGCCGCGTACCCGTATCCCTTGGCCATCAGGCTGGAGGCCGCGGCGAGCGGCAGGCGGCTGAACCGGCCGTCCTCGCCGATGGCATCGAAATGCGCGGTATACGCGCCGAAACCGCGCTCGATCAGGATCTGCTCGATCGCCACCTGCATGCGCGCGTGGTCCTGGCGTTCCGCCGCGGACAGGCGCGGGTCGATCTCGAAGGCCGCGTCCTCGAAGGCGATGACCTCGCCCGCCTGCGCGTCGGAGACGGCGAGCATGCCCCGGTACATGTCGCCGGGCGCCACCGCGAGGATCTCCGGGCCGAGCGAGCGGATCAGCGCGCTCTCGTCGACCCGGATGTCGCCCATGTCGTTCATCGCATAACCGAAGATCGCGGTCTTCAGCGACTTCCATGCGGTGACCGCCGATGCTGCGCGCGCCCACCGGCCCACGTTCGCGCGAAACGACTCGCTCTTCCAGTCATCAGTGAGCACATTGAACCGGCGGCCCGCGCGGACCATGGCGTTGGCCGTGTCCTGCGCGCCGTGCACGCCCTGGTTGTAGGTCATGTCGTCCATGTTCCAGGCCGGGGTCACATTCGGCTCGGGCTGGATGTTCGCCATCAGGATCGGCAGCCGGGACTCCGCGAGCAGCCGCGCCACCCGCATGGCCGGCCCGTAGGTGAGCATCACGACCATGATCCCGTCGAGGTCAGAGTTCTCGAACTCGCGCACCGCCCGCTCGGCGTCCTCCCGGTACCTGACCGGCTTGCTGGGGATGAACTCGCCCACGTCAGAAAGGTGCTGGGCAAGCTCGGCGGCATAGCGTTCCTGCCGCTGGGCAATTCCGGGGATCATGTCGTCGTAGAGGTCCTGCATGATCCCCAGGATCCCGATGCGCGGCGTGCGGTCTGACATCTTTACTCCTTAACGGGTGACCCGCGGCGACTGCGCACGCTGCGCCGCAGGCTCTTGTGCTGCTGTCTTGCCGATCCGCCCGTGCGCGGGTCCCGGAAACGGCTGGCCGGCGGCCGCCCGCCTTAGCGCTGGCCGTATTCCTCCTTGTAGCGCTTGTGCAGGGCGTCCACCTGGTCCTTCGTAAGCGGCTGCAGGTCACCGTGCACGCGGGCGAGATGAACCGTCTTGGCCACGTCCTCGCACATCACGGCGGCCTTCACCGCGTTGCGGGCGGTCGCCCCGATGCTGAACACGCCATGGCTGCGCATCAGCACGGCAGGGGAGCGGTGGCCAGTCAGGGTCGCCACGATCGCGCGGCCGATCTGGTCCCCGCCGATCAGCTCGAACGGCCCGATCGGGATCTCGCCGCCGAACTCATCGGCCATCGCGGTGAGCACGCACGGGATCGCCTCGCCCCGTGCCGCCCACGCCGTGGCGTAGCTGGAGTGGGTGTGCACGACGCCGCCGACCTCCGGCACGCTGCGGTACACGTACGCGTGTGTGGCCGTGTCACTGGACGGGCTGAACTCGCCCTCGACCGCTCTGCCCGTCAGGTCACAGACGACCATCGACTCGGGCGTGAGGTCGCGGTAGGCGACTCCGCTCGGCTTGATGACCATCAGGTCAGCGCCGGGGACCCGCGCCGAAACGTTGCCGGACGTCCACGCCACGAGATGGTTTTCGACGAGGGCGGCATGCAGCTCGCAGACCTCGTCCCTGGCGCGCGCGATGGCCGCGGCGACGGCACGGTCCGGCGCAAAACCGGTGCTCATTGCTGGCTCCCTTCCTGACGTTCCGGCTGCGAATGCACACCGTCCTGGCCCGCTGCCTCCTGGCCCCCGGCCTCCTGGCCGGCGAGTACCCGGTCCCGGATCGCGCGGAGCCGGTGCATGACCTCATTCGCCCCGCGGCCGAAATAGTCGTGCAGCAGCAGGTACTCGGCGTACAGCTCGTCGTAGACGTCGGCCGCGGCCGGGTCGGGGGTGTAGGCAGCGGTGCGCTTGCCGCCCATGGCGGCAGCGGCAGCCGGCACGTCGGGGTAGGCCCCCGCGGCGACCGCCGCGTGCAGCGCAGAGCCGAGTGCCGGTCCCTGCCCGGAGCCGATGATGCTGAGCGGTCGCCTGGTCACGTCCGCGTAGACCTGCATCACGAACTCATTCCGCATCAGCCCGCCCGCAATCACCAGCTCGGTGACCGGCACGCCGGACTCACCGAACGCGTCGATGATGACCCGGGTACCGAACGCGGTCGATTCCACCACCGCGCGGTAGATGTCCGGCGCCCGGCTGGCGAGCGTGAGGCCGACGATGCCGCCCGACAGGTGATGGTCGACCAGCACGCTGCGATTGCCGTTCAGCCAGTCCAGGGCGATCAGCCCGTGCGCCCCGGCGGGCTGCCGGGCTGCCTGCTCGGAGAGCAGGTCATGGACGGAGATGCCGCGCTGCTTCGCCTCATCCCGGTAAGCCGGCGGGGCGGCATGCTCGGCGACCCAGGCGAACAGGTCGCCGACGCCGCTCTGGCCGGCCTCATATCCCCACCGGCCCGTCACGATGCCGCCGTCGACGACGCCGCACATGCCGGGCACCTCGGCAAGGGCCGCCCCGTTCATCACGTGGCAGGTCGAGGTGCCCATGATCGCGACCATCTGGCCAGGCGCGATCGCCGCCGCGGCCGGCGCGGTGACGTGCGCGTCCACGTTGCCGACTGCGACGGCTATCCCCTCCGGCAGGCCGGTCCAGTCCGCTGCCTCGGCGGTCAGCGATCCGGCCCGGGCGCCCAGCGCCAGGATCGGGTGCTCCAGCTTGTCGGCGGCGAAGCCAGCGAAATCCGGATCGAGCGCCGCGAGGAACTCGCGCGACGGATAGTGACCGTCCTGCCGGATGCCCTTGTAGCCCGCGGTGCAGGCGTTTCGCGTCTCGGCGCCGGTCAGCTGCCAGATGATCCAGTCGGCGGCCTCGATCCACCGGCCGGTCCGCTGGTAGATATCCGGGTCCTCCTCGAGCAGCTGCAGCGCCTTGGCGAACTCCCACTCGGCGGAGATCTTCCCGCCGTAACGGCCGATCCAGGGCTCGCCGCGTTCGTGTGCCAGCGCATTGATCCGGTCTGCCTGCGGCTGCGCCGCATGGTGCTTCCACAGCTTCGGATAGGCGTGCCGCCGCCCGGCCAGGCCCGGCAGCTGGCACAGTGGCGTCCCGTCCGCCGCGGCCGGCAGCACCGTGCAGGCAGTGAAGTCCGTGCCGATGCCGGTCACAGCCGACGGGTCGATCCCGGCCCTCTCGACCGCCGCCGGCACTGCCCGGCGAAGCACATCCCGGTAGTCCTCGGGATCCTGCAGCGCCCAGTCCGGCGGCAGCGGCTCGCCGGTGGCGGTCAGCGCGCGGTCCATCACGCCGTGGCGGTACTCGTGCACGGCGGTCCCGAGTTCTGCCCCGTCGCTGACCCGCGCCACCAGGGCGCGTCCGGACAGCGTTCCGAAATCCACTCCGACCACGTACGCCGGAGAGTTGTTAGCGCTAACAGACATGGTCCCGGCTCACAACAATTTCCTCTCTGACTCGTCCGTCCTGACTAGGACATGGCGTCCGACTAGGGCCCTGGCTGGGAAGCGCTGGCGCGGACGACAAGCTCGGCGGCGACCGGGACACCGGGGGACGCCTCATCGTCGTTGATCCGGTCGACTAGCAGGCGCAGCGCCCGCCTGCCGAGCTCGCCGAAATCCTGCCGCATTGTCGTCAGCGGCGGCAGGAAGAACTCCGATTCCGGGATGTCGTCGAACCCGACGACGCTGACATCGCGCGGCACCCGGATCGACCGTTCGGACAGCGCGCGCAGCAGGCCGAGCGCCATCTGGTCGTTTCCGCAGAACACCGCCGTCACTCCCGGCATCGGCGCAAGCTGCAAGCCCAGCTCATAGCCGCTGCGCGCCGACCAGTCCCCGCGCAGCGGCTTGGACAGCGCCGCGCCTGCCGACCGCAGCGCCTCGCGCCAGCCGTCTACGCGCTCCTGCGCGTCCAGCGAGTAGGCAGGACCAGCCAGATGATGCACGGTCCGGTGACCCAGACCCAGCAGGTAACGCGTCGCGACGAGGGCACCGTCCACGTTGGCGATCGCAACAGACGCCAGCGACGTCAGGATGCCGCAGCCGACGGCGAGCAGCGGCACGTCCGCAGTCATGCCGCTCAGCCCGGCGACGGCCGCAGTCTGCGGCGCGATGATGATGATTCCCTCGACTGCCTGGCCGAGCAGGTGGTCAACGGCGGCGAGCACCGAGCTGCGGTCGAATCCAGGAAGGCTCGCGATGGTGACAGAGTAGTCCGGGCGCGCAGCCTGCTCAATTCCGTAGAGCATCGAGGCCGGTCCGTAGAGCGTGGTATCAAAGCTGATGACACCCAGCGCATTGGTGCGCCTGGTGACCAGCGAGCGGGCGGCGGCATTGGGCCGGTAGCCGAGTTCCTGGACCGCTGCCAGGACATTCTCGCGGGTCCGCGGCCTCACGTTGGGATGGTTGTTGAGCACCCGGGAGACAGTCTGGTGCGACACGCCAGCCAGCCGGGCCACATCTGCCATGATCGGCCGCGCGGCACGGCCGCCTGCCGTCGACGCCACCTGGCCTCCCTTGGCCCCCTGGCTGGTCACGATCATGGACTACGAAGTCAAGCAAGTGTCATCGCTAATGGCGCGGCGGGTCAAGCGCCGCCAGCCAGGGGCCGCGTGCTGCCGCTAGCGTCATCCCGCGGCGCCCGCGCCGGGCCCGCTGCCGTCTCCCCGTGCCGCCCGCTATGCGAACCTTCCGGTGCATGCCAGAGCACTGCTGCAGACTGGATCGCAGCCGCAAACGGGAGCTCATCCGCAGAAAGGACCGCGATGCTGGTCGCCGGTGTGGACTCCTCGACGCAGTCCACCAAGGTCGTGCTGTGCAGGGCTGAGGACGGCGAGGTAGTGGGCCTCGGCAGCGCGCCGCATCCGGCCGGCACCGAGTGCGACCCGGCGGCGTGGTGGGCTGCGCTGCGGCAGGCGGGGGAGGGGCTGCTGGACCGTGCCGCCGCCAT
>CABEAR010000354.1_pt1 | contig 18145 bp, 14 predicted proteins | sample 3422041 | NCBI WGS metagenome assembly CABEAR01 (sample SAMEA5534326, study PRJEB31848) | metagenome | biome: tundra; feature: field; material: soil | place: USA | collected 2013-05 | depth 0.15 m | reverse complement strand
GACCGGAGCCGCCGGAAGGCGGGCGTAGTGATCTTGGCAGCGGCCGTCATCGCCGGGTCGCTGGGGATCCTGCTGTTCGGGCACAACGCGATCACGCGCGGCGGGGCCGCTGCGCGCGCGCTTAGCAACGAGGTCGCAACTCGTAACCGCGCAGCAGCCTGGGTCGCTTCTCAGGTCACCCAAGGCGCCATCGTGTCGTGTGACCCGTTGATGTGCGAGGCGCTGGAGGCACAGAGAATTCCCGCGAGCGATCTGGATGAGCTAAGGCCGGGAACCGGCGATCCGCTCAGCTCTGTTGTCATCGTCGCGACGGCAGCCGTCCGCAGCGAGTTCGGCGGCCGCCTCAGCTCCGTCTACGCGCCGGCGGTCATTGCGAGCTTCGGCTCAGGAAGCGGCCAGATCGCGATCCGAGTGATCGCTTCGCACGGAGCCGCCGCATACGAGTCGGCGCTCAGCGCTGACCTGGCGGCCAGGAAAGCCTCCCGAACGCTGCTGACCAGCCCGCGGATCGAGGTCTCGGCCACGGCCAGGAGGCAGCTCTCAGCTGGGCAAGTCGATTCGCGGCTGCTGATTACCATCGCAAACATGGCATCGCAGCATCCGGTCTATATCGCAGCGTTCAGCGACTCCGGGCCAGGCGCCGGCGCGGACGGCCCGCTCCGTTCCGTCGACCTGACAGGGATCGAGGATGCGTCCCCGGGCAACTTCGCCTACGTGCATTCGATAATTGCCTTCCTGAACGCGGCACGCCCCCCCTACCGCGTCGCGCGTGCCGCGATGGCGCGGCTCGCCGGAGGCCAGCCCGCCTTCCGTATCGAATTCGACGCACCGAGCCCGCTCGGGCTGCTCGGTCCTCCGAGCTCGTGATCAAGAAAGCCTGGATCGGCCCGGCTGTCGTACGTTGACGATCGTGACGGCAAGCAGATGACCTTCCGCCGCGAGCACCGGCCGCTCGAGGCACAAGGCCGGGCGGCTGATTCGGCTGGCTTGCGTCGCTGCGGCAGAGCCCATCCGCTCCCCCGGCCTGCAACGAATATCTGACAGAGCTCCGGCCGGGTGGAGGGGGACGGCCGGGGCGCCGCACTCTCAAGAGCAGTGCTCCGCTAGCTGAACGATGCTCTCGCATATGGCAGGCTTGCTGCCATGACGGCCACGCAGACGGCACGCGACCGGGCCCGAGCCGAGCTCACCAGGGAAATCAAGTCGGAAGCGCGGCGCCAGCTTGCCGCGGAGGGCGCGCAGCGGCTGTCCCTCCGGGCGGTGGCTCGCGAGCTCGGCATGGCCTCCTCGGCGCTGTACCGGTACTTCTCCAGCAGGGATGACCTGCTGACCGCGCTGATCATTGATGCCTACGATGCAATCGGGGAAAGCGCGGAGCGCGCCGTCGCGGCACTCCCTCGCACCGACATCCGTGGTCGCTGGCGCGCCTGCTGGCACGCGGTGCGCGGATGGGCGATCGCCCATCCGCACGAGTACGCGCTGATCTACGGCTCGCCAGTCCCCGGCTATTCGGCACCGCAGGAAACTATCGCCCCGGCCAGCCGGATGGCAGCCGTCCTCGGCGGCCTGCTGTCGGACGCCTGGTCCGCCCGCTTGACCGGGCGGCCCGCCGACGCGCGACCCGACGGCCTGCTGCAGCAGCCACTGGCCGGGCAGGCAGAGCGGGTGGCCGCGGCCATCGCACCCGGCGTACCTGGCGCGATGGTCGCCACTGGGCTGATCGCCTGGACGCAGCTGTTCGGCATGATCAGCTTCGAGCTCTTCGGGCAATTCGTCGGCAGCGCCGATCCGGCCGACGCATTTTTCGCCTATGCCGCGGAGCGCATGGGCGATTTCGTCAATCTTCCTGAGTGATGGCCGGCTGGCATAGCCGCTCGCATCCGCGCACGTCACCGCTGGCCTGCGGCGGGCGGCGTCAGCCGGGCACCCGCAGCATCGTGCGGCCACGCCGATTAGGCTGCTGGCGTGGCTGGCCTCCGGGCCGGGGAACCAAACTGGCTAATCCGTGGCATGCAGTACCCACGGTGACCGGCCGCGGTAGCGATGACGGGAAGGGTGTTAACGCTGGACTGCACGGAAGGACAGCTTCGCGTCCTGCTGCTGGAGAACATTCACCCCGACGCGGCCGCCCGCCTCGTCAAAGACGGCTATCAGGTGGAGACGGCAGCGCCGGCGCTGGACGAAGACGAGCTGATCGGCGCGATCGGCGGTGTTCACCTGCTCGGCATCCGGTCCGGTACCCGGGTGACGGAGCGGGTCCTCGGCGCCGCGCCGGACTTGCTCGCCATCGGCGCGTTCTGCATCGGAGTCAACCAGATCGACCTGGCGGCGGCCTCGCGGCAGGGAATCGCGGTGTTCAACGCCCCGTTCTCGAACACGCGCAGCGTGGTCGAGCTGGCCCTGGCCGAGATCATCGCGCTGACCCGGCACCTCACCGACAAGAACGCGCAGATGCACGCGGGCATGTGGGACAAAGCCGCGACGGGCAGCCATGAGGTGCGCGGGCGGCGGCTGGGAATCGTCGGCTACGGCAACATCGGCGGGCAGCTGTCGGTCCTGGCGGAGAGCCTCGGCATGACCGTCTTTTTCTACGACACCGCCGACAAGCTGGCACTGGGCAACGCCCGGCGCTGCGGTTCGCTGCAGGAGCTGCTGGAGATATCGGACGTGGTCACCCTGCACGTGGATGGCCGGCCGGGGAACAGCGGCCTGTTCGGCGCGGAGGAATTCGCCGCGATGCGGCCAGGGAGCCTGTTCCTCAATCTCTCCCGCGGTTTCGTCGTTGATCATGCGGCGCTGCGGCAGAATATCGGGTCCGGGCATCTTGCCGGGGCTGCCGTCGACGTGTTCCAGCAGGAACCGCGCGGCCGCGGCGAGGAGTTCACCTCCGAGCTGCGGGGCCTGCCCAACGTCATCCTCACGCCGCACGTCGGCGGCTCGACCGAGGAGGCGCAGCAGGACATCGGCGAGTTCGTCGCCGGGAAACTGCATGACTACGTCACATCCGGCGCCAGCTCGCTGAGTGTCAACCTGCCAGCGGTCGCGCTGCCGCGCACGCCGGGCACGCACCGCCTAGTCCATCTGCACCGCAACGTCCCCGGCGTGCTCGCGACCATCGACCAGCTGCTGGCTGAGCACAGCACCAACATCGAAGGCCAGCTGCTCGGCACCCGTGACGACCTCGGCTACGTCCTCACTGATATCGCCGCCGAGTACACCGGCGACATCCTCGCCAGCCTCCGCGAGCTAGACATCACCATCCGGCTGCGGACCATACGTCCGGCCTGACCATACGTCCGGCCTGGCCAGCCGGGCAGCGGGGTCAGCTGGCCTGCGCCGCGGGCGGCGAGGTGGTAGCCCAGCGGATTGCCTGGACGATTGCGTGGCCGGCCGGGCGGACCAGAGCGGTCTCGGTGAGCGGCAGGTAGGGCAGGCGAAGCGGGCGGCGGGCCCATCCTGGCAGCAGTGACGTCGCTGCAGCGGCGAGCACGCCGTAGGGTGCTCGGGCGACTACCGGCAGCGGCGGGCTGAGCAGCAGGAACCGGGCCGCCGCGCGAGCTTCGGCGGTGCCCTGCAGCTCGGTCCGGTACTGCCTGATCCGGTCGGCGAGCTCGGCCTCGGTGCGAGGCGGGTCGGGAGCCCCGAGCTCGACAGCAATCCGCGCCAGGTCGGCAACATACCCGTCGCGCCCTGCCTGATCCAGCGGCTGGGCCCCGAAGCGGCTGTGCGCGCGCAGGAAGCTGTCGGCCTCGGTGATGTGAACCCACGTCAGCAGACGGGGATCCGAGGCCGCGTAGGGGCGCCCGTCTGGCGCCGTCCCGGTAACCCGCTCGTGGATCGCCCTGACCCGTCTCGTTGCCGCTTGGGCGTCGCTGGCCAGGCCGAACGTCGTGACGGCAAGAAAATAGCTGGTCCGCTGCAGCCGGCCCCACGGGTCGCCCCGGTAGCCCGAATGCCCAGCCACGCCGGCCATTGCCAGCGGATGCAGGGACTGCAGCAGCAGGGCGCGGATCCCGCCGACGAACATCGAGGAGTCCCCGTGCACCCGCCGGATGGGGCGGTCCTCGGCGAACCACCGCTCCCCCGCGGGATCGTGGATCGCCCGGCGTCTCGCCGGGCTCTCGGACCCGGCGACTCGCTCGAAGATCGACGCGCCGATACGGGAGCGGACTGAGTCAGCGGCAGCCTGAACCCGTTCTCGCATCTGTCCATTATCGGCCGCTGCTGCGCGCGCTCGGGCTGCGGGCGCCGGCTGGGGCCGTCTTGGCGGATCCAGAACAGGTCACCGCATGATCTGCTGGAGCCACCGCGGTTCCCGCCCCGGCCTGCGAGTGGTGCAGCGTCAGAGTGCAGCCTCAGGGCGGCCAAGCGCCCGGTAGGTCCAGCCGGCGGCACGCCAGGGCGCCGGGTCGAGCGCGTGGCGGCCGTCCGCGATGAGCCGCTGGGCAACGGCTTTCCCGATAACCTCGGGGTCCGCCTGCCGGAACTCGGGCCATTCGGTCAGCACCAGCAGCACATCTGCGTCCGTGGCAGCGCCGACCACAGAGCCCGCGTACTCAAGGTCCGGGTGCGCCAGCCGGGCATTGTCGATGGCCGCCGGGTCGTAGGCGGTGACGCGGGCGCCGAGGCTGTGCAGGGCTGTGGCCACGTCGAGTGCGGGTGAGTCCCGGATATCGTCGGAATCTGGCTTGAACGCGAGGCCGAGCACGCCGACATTGCGGCCATGCAGCGGCCCTCCGACCAGCTCACATGCCAATTCGACCATGCGGGAACGGCGCCGAGTATTGATCGCGTCCATCTGCCGGAGGAAGGAGACCGCCTCGCCCGCGCCAAGCTCCTCTGCCCGGGTCATGAACGCCCGGATGTCCTTCGGCAGGCAGCCGCCGCCGAAACCGAGACCGGGGCGCATGCCAGCACCGCCGATCCGGTGATCGTAGGCAAGCGCCTCTGCCAGCCTGGACACGTCCGCATCCGCGGCTTCACAGACCTCGGCCATGGCGTTGATGAATGAAATCTTCGTGGCGAGAAAGGCATTCGCGGCGACCTTTACGAGCTCGGCGGTAGCGAAGTCGGTGACGACAAAAGGGACTCCGGCCGCCAGCGGGTCCGCGTATACCTCCCGCAGGATCGCCTCTGCGCTCGCCGAGCGCACCCCCGCCACGATTCGCTCCGGCCGCAGAGTGTCGGCGACCGCGTGTCCCTCCCGCAGGAACTCCGGGTTCCAGGCAAGCTCGACGCCTGACCCCTCGGGGACAAGCCGGGCCAGGCGTTCGGCAAGGCCCGCAGCGGTGCCCGCCGGCGTGGTGGACTTGCCGACGATCAGGCAGGGCCGCTTCAGCAGCGGCGCCAGCGCGTCAATGCAGCCGAACAACTGCGACAGATCAGCTCCGCCTGACTGTGCCCGCTGCGGCGTGCCCACACAGCAGAAGTGCACATCCCCGAAGTCCGCGGCCTCCTGGAACGAGGTGGTGAACCGGAGCCGCCCCGAGCGCAGGCCGCGGTCGAGCAATTGCTCCAGGCCGGGCTCGTAGAAGGGAAGCTTGCCTGCCGCGAGCGCGCTGACCCGGGTCGCGTCGACATCCACGCCCAGCACGTCAAAGCCGAGTTCGGTCATGCACGCGGCATGCGTGGTGCCCAGATACCCAGTTCCAAGCACGGTAACGCGACGAGCCACTGCGCTCTCCTTCCCTCGGGATGTCTGGTAGCAGATCGCCCCGGCCTGTCCGGGCGTCGGCTCATGTTAGTGGCCGACGCGGACCAGGCCAGCCTAGGGGCCGGGCCAGCCGGTGGTCCTGAACGGCAGACCTGGACAGCCACGGTTAACGCATGCTCACGACCGGCCAGCGGGAAGCCTCTTGTTAGCAGATGCGAAGCCGGTGCACTGCACCGTGAGACACGTCACGTATCTCCCCGGGACCGGACGATCAAATCAGCGAGAAGGGCGAGCGAGGCGATGATAAGCCCGGACACGAAAATCAGGATGGTGTTGAGTGCGAACAGCAACGGGTGCACGACCATGTCGAAGATGCCCTTGACGACGCCAAGGCCGAGCAGGCAGAGCGCGACGGGCATGAGCACCTTGAGCGGATTGAAATACATCACCATCCGCAGCACCTGAAGGATGTAGCGGTAGGCGTCCGTGACGAAGCGGAACTTCGACGTTCCCGCCCGCTTGGCGTACCCGATCGGCACGTAGCGCACGTCGTGCTGGTTGGACAGGAAGGCAAGCGTGATCGTGGTGACGCAGGAGAACCCTGGTGGCAGCAGCCGCAGGTAAGGCAGCGAGACCTCGCGCCGGAATGCCCTGAGGCCGGAATTCAGATCCGGGATCCTGGAGTTGGTCAGCCGCTCGGCCAGCTTGCGGATGAACCACTTGGCCGGCACGCGCAAGAACTTGTGAGTGCCCTCTTCGCTGGTCCTTGCCCCCACGACCTGATCCACCGTCGCGTCCTTCTCGAGGATCTGGACGAGCTCGGGGATGCGTTCGTTCGGATAGGTCATGTCAGCGTCGGTCCACACGACTATCTCGCCCAGGGCCCGCTGGGTGCCGATACGCCGGACGGTGCCCGAGCCGCCGTTGCGGTGGAAGCTTACGATCTTCATATGCGGATAGCTCGGCGCGGCCTCGTAGAGGCGGGCCAGAGTGTCGTCGGTCGAGGCATCATTGAACGCAAGGAGCTCGTACTCGTATCCGCTCGCATCCATCGCCGCGCAGATCCGCGCCACCTCGAGCGTGACATGGTCCTGCTCGTTATAGCAGGGAAGGATGATCGAGACATAAGGACTCGGCGGTGACGGAGCGCTCACAGGCGCCGAGACTACTACCGTTTCGGGCGTGGCGGCGGGAGCACCGCCGAGGGGGACAGTCACCGAGACGGCTCCGACATCCAGACGCTGAAGGTGAGTTTCCAGGTTGCCCTCGGCGGAGTCGTCAAGGTGTGCTCGTCCTGCCTGCTGCGCAGCGCCATGACCTGCCTCGTCGGGCCGCCGTAGGGGGTGAGCTGTGATCGCGCGGCAGCAAGGAGCACCGGCCGCCGGCCGGCCTGCCGGATGCCGCGCACCACCTGCTGCACGGCCGGCAACCGGACGCGGCTCAGGCGCGCTACCGGAACGTCGCACATCCCCCGGACTACCTCGGCGAGATGGTCGGCGATCGGGTCATCGACGATGACGACGGATGCGTTGCGGGGGATCGCCGCGCACATGCCGCTGATCGCGGTGATCTCGCCGGAATACGTGGTCGTGAACGCCACGCTGACCGTGGTGGGCTTGATGCCGAGCGGGCCGCCTCTTGCGATTCCCAGCCCGTAGGTGGTTATGGCGGCGGGCAGCACCAGGGCTGCCGCGCAGACCGCGCCGAGGCCACCGCAGGTCACCCGGTCAAAGCCGCGCTGACGGAGTTGGCCGACGAGCCAGCTCGAGGCCCAGACTGCCAGCAGAATGAAGCCGGGCAGCACGGCCGGGACGAGCCTGCGGCTTGCCCAGGGCTGGTCCGGGGTGATCGCCGGCTGGTACAGCGCTGTGACAATGGTCCACGCGAATGTCATCAGTGCCAGCGTCCACATCGGCGCGCGGCCCCACAGGCACCTGCGCGAGAGCACCGCGGCCCCCAGCGTGCCGAGCACTACGGCGGGTACCCCGATGTACCAGAACACCCAGTGCAGGCTGATCTCGTAGTAGAGGCGCGTCGGGTCGACCGCCAGGTGATCGGCCCGCTGGAAACTGGCGATGACGTCCTGGGTGGTCTTCGTCATCTGGCCGTGCACCGTCTGGAAGTGCGGGCGGATGGCGAAGCCTATTGTGACGACGAACGCCAGTACGGCGACGGCGTTCGGCAGCCATCGTCCGCGCACTTCCGGCAGGCCGCGTTGCCATAGCGCCAGCACCGCCACCACCGTCAGCATGACCACGGCGACCGCCACCAGCACGAACGGCTCCAGCGAGCTCTTGATGCTGGTCAGGTACGGCCTGGACAGGACCAGCCCGTCGACGCCGCCGTAGACCGCGCCGACCACGAGGCCGGCCAGAAGCGGGACTGCCTGCCGCCGCCGGCCGAGGAGCAGCAGCCCGCAGTACGGGATCACCGGCAGCATGTCGCTCGCCCCGTCAATGCGCACCAGAAGTGTCAGGCCCAGAGCGAGGCCGCCGAGCGCCGCGGTGACCCTGGTACCGATCTTGTCTGCGTCGAACGAGTCGATGACAAAGCAGAGCCCGCCGAGGAAGAGAATCTGCACGACCGGCTCGCTGTAGGTCGACCGGCTGGTGAACTGCTCGGGCATTGAGATCGCGAGGACGAGGGCCCCCAGCGGCGCCCACCGCGGCCCGACGAGCCGGGCGACCAGGCCACCGAAGGTGAGGACCGCTAGCGCCCCGAGCACCGGTGCCAGCGCCGCCGCCGCGCCCACGCCGCCCATCCAGAAACCGCCCGCGAGGATCATCGGCAGCCCCGCCATGAACTGCGGCACCACGGTGCCGCCGACCTGGTAGAAGGCAAAGCTGCCGAAGGAGAGCACATGATGGCTGCCGCTGAACGCCGCCCGATCCTGCGGGATCGGCAGCGATCCATGGTGGGCGATCCAGTTCCCGAACTGGAGGTAGGACGCCGGATCGCGCATCACGATGATCTGCTGAGAGTGATAGATCATCTGATCGACGCCGAACGCGACCGCGATCGCAACCACGGCCACAACCGCCCACCAGGGCGTTCGCGCGTGTTCGGGCTTGCGCAGCGGCAGCGGGCTCCGCCACCGGCCGGGGATCCAGCGCAAGCCGACCGCCACCAGCACTGCCGCCAGCGGCACCGACAGCACGAGCATCAGCACGGGCGTGAACAGGCCCAGCAGCAGCAGCGGCAGCCCGGCAAGCAGCCAGGCCATCACCAGCAGCGCCGGCAGCACGGTCAGCCGGCCGAACAGCCGGCCGGCGGCGTCCGCTGGCTCGGCGACCCCGCCGCCGGCAGCCCCCGCTGCCGGAGAGCCGGCTGTCGCGGTCTTGGCGCCGGCACTCATTTCCTGATCCCCTTAGCACTGGTGGTGCCGCCCGAGGCGCCGACCCGGTGCAGCACGATGTACCCGTCGCGGTAGAAAACATCCCGGTAACCGCTGCGTTCGAGTTGCCGGACAATATCTATCTGCTGGCGCACACTCGTGAACGTGAACTGCCGCACTGTCACGTCAGCGACGATCCACAGCGGACGCAGCGGCGGGTGCTTGCCGTCCCCGTCCCACAGCAGAACAGCATCCCTCCCCGACAGGTGCGGGGCGAGATGGTTCGAGACCTGGACGGTGACACCGCTCGGCACGGTGGCGGCCGCCGCGGCGGCCGCATCCATCCACGCAGTCCGCTGGTAAAACGATGAATGCAGGGCCGGTTCGAGTGCGAACTTCGGGATGGCATACAGCGCGACAGCGCACATCGCGGCAGCGCAGCCAAGCGCTACCACGCCGGTTCCCCGCGAGGCCAGCGTCCGCGCCGGGCCGGCAGCGGCGCATACCGGGCTCGGCTCGGCCCCGCCGCCAGCCGCGGCGCCCTCGCCGGCCACCGCTCCGGCCGGACTGTCCGCCGACGCTGGCGCCGGCGCCGGCGCAGCCGGGGCTGGCCGCCTGCTCCCGCCGGCGAGGTATCGCCACGCCCAGGTCGCCCACCTGTCGAGCCGGGCGGCACCGTCGACGGCAGCGCACACCAAGAGGACCACGAGGTAGGCGTTGTACTGATACTGGGTGACCCACCAGTTCGGGTACTTGGAGTTCAGCATGCGCTCGAACAGGAGCGGGATCGCAGCAATCACGAGCGGCGACAGCAGCGGGAGGAAGCAGAACGCGCCGACGAGCCAGAGCATGGTGTCGAGCTTGACCTGCGGCGTGATCAGCAGCCGCAGGGAACTGAGCGGGTGGGTGATCAGATGCCAGGCGACCTGCGGGGCGTCGCGGCCGAGGTTCGAGTAGGCCCAGTAGTAGTTGGCATTGCCACCGAAAGCCGGGATGAGAACATAGGTCGCGAACGCGGTATAGACGACTCCCACCACGACGAGGGCGATGGCGACGAGCCATTGCCTGCGCACCACCCGGCGCGAAACGGCGAGGTAGCACCCGATGCCTGCGACGAACAGGCCCATGTCTTCCTTGACGAGGAGCAGGAACGCCAGAGCGATCAGCGCGGAACGCAGCCGGCCCGCCTGGAGACGCTCGAGCGCGACCGCGGTCAGCACCGGGGCGAACGCGACCTCATGGAAATCGAAGGCTGCCGCCGAGGCGAGCGGCCAGCTCAGCCCATACGCCAGGCAGACCAGGTACGCGGCTGCAGTCGCCTTCCCGCCGCCGCCGAACGCCCGGCGGGTGAAGATCCATAGCGGCGGGATCGCGAGCGCGAAGAGAACCGCCTGCGCAACGAGGAGGGTCTCGGGACGGTTATAGATCCAGTACAGGGGAGCCAGGGATGCGATTATCGGCGAGAAATGGTCACCGAGGACGGAGAAATTCGGGCCGAACCCGTTGTGCACGCCCTTGATGATCGAGATACCGGGCCGGAAGTGTGCATACGATCGAACAGCTTCATCGAAGATCACAAGGTCGTATGCCGAACTCTTGAAGGTGTAGTTGAGGAACAGCGAAAACACCGAGTAGACGGCAGCTATCAGAGCCGTCAGCACTCCCACACCGGCCAGGTGCGCGGCCCTGTGGCCGCTCGCTCGCTCACTCGCAGCTGGCCGGCCAGCACGCAGCGTGCTCTCCATCGTCATTCGAATACCCATCGTTGCGGAGAATACCGGGCCGCCATCAGAGGTTGCCGTTCAACCCGCTTTTTGTCCGGCTTCGAGCATTACTTGCCCGCGGCCTTCCAACGTCGCGTGCCACACTGCTGGCGCCGCTGTGCACCGACGCCGCTGTGCCGGATCAGGGGCACCGGGAACCGCCTAGCTGCACCACGGTCAGGCCGTGGTCACCGGCCCGCCTAGCCGACAGTCCCCGGTGCCGCAGTGCTGCCCGCCACGCCGCTTCCTCCGCAGCTAGCACGTGCGTGCGGACGAGCCAAATCCGGGTGCACGGATGCTGCCCGGCCAGCGTCAGCGCCTGCGACAGGGCCGCGTTTACGCCGGCGGAATCCCGGTTGCGCGCGACGACGATCCGCGGCTGAGCAGGGAAATCAGCCACGTACCCCTGCAGCACGGCTGAGTCAGTGCGGCGGCCGGGATGGCCGACCGGCCAGTAGTAGGCAAAACCCCAGTTGCTGCCCAGGTTCACCAGGATCATGTCGCTGCGCGCGGCGTGAGCAGCGACATAGCGAGCCTGGTCGCGAACATCCTCGGTCGGGATCATGCGGCTTCGCACGTATGGCTGAGCAGCAGCGACAAATGCCGCCACGGCGATGGCTGCAAGCACGGCCGGGACTGCGCCCTTGAGCCGCGGCCGCAGCACCGAGCACATCCCGGCTGTACCGATCGCAGCAGTCACAACAGTGATTGCGACCAGGAACGTCGAGGTCCGCGGCTCGAGGAACGGGTACTTCTTCAGCGCCGAGGCAGCGAGCATCTCCGGCCACAGCACCGCGATGGCGACAGCCGTCGCCGGCCTGCCGAGCCGGAATATAGTGACGAGCCCGGCTAGGACCAGCGGCAGCGCCAGCCACACCGGCCCGAGGCCAAAATAGGCATGCACGGCGTCGAAATGCACGGTCACGAACGTGATAGCCGCATGCAGTCCGCCGGCCGCCGGCAGGTAGTAAGCAGCCCAATAGGCGGTGAGCCCCGGCACGACGGCGCGGGCATCGAATCCGGCGTACACGCCGAGCATGAGGGCGGCTGTGCAAACGCCCGCGACGGCCGACGTCACCAGCCGGTGCCAGGCGCGGCGCGCGAGCTGAACGGCGCATAGTGACCCGAAGGCCGCCGCACCTACGAATGCGGCGGCGTGGCTGACGAGCATGCCGCCCCAGACGGCGACCGACAGGCCCACCAGCCCGCGGCGCGACCATTCGCGCTCCAGCCGCGAGGTCAGCGCCAGCACCAGCAGCGCGATGCAGGCGTCCGCGGTGTACTGCTTCAGGTCGTCGCGTACGAGCATCGCCGGCACCAGCAGCACCCCGAGCCCGGCGAGCAGCCCGGCGAGCAGCCCGGCCGCCTGCTGCCGCCAGCCGAGCCGCCGCGCGAACCAGTAGGCGATCAGCACGGCGATGCCGGCGAAGGCAAGCGGCAGCAGCCGGGAGGATTGATCCCCGCTCTGGGTGAACACGCGCAACAGCGCCGACCAGCCGATCGGCGTGCTGGACGTCGTCGCGGGCAGCTGCGATAGCGGGAACCGGGAGGTGACCGCGACCCAGGCCTCGTCGGTCCAGAACGGCTGGCGAAGCAGGTACCCCACATCGTGAACCACAAGGACGAGCAGCCCGAGCAGGAGTACTACCAAGTGCTCCGCGGTCAGGCGCCTCCTGATCGCCCCGCGAACTCCGGCGCGCGGCCGCCGGGCCGCGGCACGACCCGCTAGAGCTGCGTCCGGAGCGGACACGCGGCCGCCGTCGTCAACGCGCAACTGGTGCCAGCCTCCTGAGCCTCGCGATGGCTGAAACATCGCAGAATGATAGGACCAGTCAGGCGGGACGGTGCGCGGACCGCTCCCGCAGCAGGATCCACAGGGCTTCCACGCCGTCGCGCCAGGTGAGCTTCTTTCCGGCCTCGCGGCTGCGCGCCGCGTAGCTGATCGGAACTTCGTAAGGCCGGATACCGCGCCGGAGCAGCTTCCCGGTGACCTCGGCCTCCACGCCGAATCCGGTCTGGCGGATATCGAGCTCGCGGTAAAGCGCGGCCGGTATCAGCTTGAAGCACGTTTCGAGGTCGCCTATATAGCAGTTGAACAGCAGATTCGCGAAGGTCGTTACTGCCTTGTTGCCCAGCACATAGATGTAGGAGTAGGCGTTGTGACTGCCGAACGTCCTTGTGCCGTAAACGATCTCCGCTTGCCCGGCAAGCACAGGCGCGAGCAGCCCGGGGATGTCGGCGGGTGAATATTCCAGGTCGGCATCGCACATGATCACGTAGTCGCCGGTCGCAGCGGTGGCCGCAGTCCGGATCGCCGCGCCCTTGCCCAGGTTACGTTCGTGCTGGTGGATGCGCACACGCGGGTCACCTCTAAGGGACGGGTACAGGTCTCTGGTGCCGTCTGTACTGCCGTCGTCGACGACGATGAGCTCGATCTCGCAGGGGAAGTTAACATTGAGCACCTCCTTGATCGCGGAGGTCAGGGTGGCAAACTCGTTATATACGGGCATAAGGATCGACAGCTTCACGCTCGGCAGCTTACGGGAGGTTGCTGCCGCCGATTCCGGTAATCGAGAGCGTGATCCGATAGATTGCGGCCGCACCTGTCAGGCGTGTCGCGCCAACCTCGTCGAAGGAGTTTTTGGTGAGCTCGAACCCGACGCGCGGTCCCTCGGAGACGCCGGTTGCTGCATCGCAGCGGATCCTCGTGACCGGCGGCTCGGGTTTCATCGGATCGCATCTGTGCCGCAGGTTGCTCGCGCTCGGTCACGACGTGCTCGTCGTGGACAACTTCTCTTCGAGCTCGCGGCACAACGTCCTCGATCTGGTCGGCGAGCCGCGCTTCGAGCTGATCCGTCACGACGTGACGTTTCCGCTCTACGTCGAGGTCGACCAGATCTATCACCTCGCCTGCCCGGCCTCGCCGGTCTTCTACCAGCGGGACCCGGTCCAGACCACGAAGACCTGCGTGCACGGCTCGATCAATATGCTCGGGCTGGCCAGGCGCCTCGGCGCGCGCATCCTGCTTGCCTCGACGTCTGAGATCTACGGCGACCCGGCCGTGCACCCGCAGGAGGAGTCCTACTGGGGCAACGTGAATCCCACCGGCATCCGGTCCTGCTACGACGAAGGCAAGCGGTGCGCGGAGACCCTTTTCTTCGACTACCACCGTCAGCACGCCGTGCCGGTCAAGGTCGCGCGGATCTTCAATACCTACGGCCCGAACATGCTGCCGAACGACGGGCGCGTGGTGTCGAGCTTCATCGTCCAGGCCCTCCGGGGCGAGCCGCTCACCGTGTTCGGCGACGGCTCGCAGACAAGGTCGTTCTGCTACGTGGACGATCTTGTCGACGGCCTGATCCGGCTGATGAACTCGCCACCGGAGGTCACCGGTCCGGTCAACCTCGGCAATCCCGTCGAGTTCACGATGCTCGAACTGGCCACGAAGGTGCTGGCGCTGCTCGGCAGCGGCGGCCCGGTCGAGCACCGCCCGCTCCCATCCGACGATCCGGTGCGCCGCCAGCCCGATATCGGCCGCGCTCAGGATCTGCTGGGATGGGGACCGACGGTGCAGCTAGATGAAGGGCTCAAGCGAACCGTCGAGTACTTCCGGCATGCGCTGGCCGGCGGACACTAGGCGATAGTCAATCCGGCCTGCTCGCCGCGGCCGTGTCAGGGCGGCGAGTGAACCCGGCCGCCACGGCCGCGGTGAGCAGGTCACCGACGGTCAGCAGAACGCGGGACACCAGGGCAACGGCGGTGGCTTGAGCGACGCCGAGCACAGGGCCCAGCATCGCAACCAGCAGCACGTCGCGCACGCCGGCTCCGGCGGGGGCAAACACGACGATAAAGCCGACGCTCCAGGCGAAGGCGAAGCCGCCGATCGCGAGCAGCGCTGCCTTGCCATCGGGCGCACCTAGCCGTGTCGCGAGTAGCCAGATCTGCAGGCCATAGAAGATCCATGAGGCAAACGCCCAGGCCAGCGCGCCCACCACGGCGCGCCCGGTCAGCGGCTCTTCCAGGGTCGGCCGCTTGGCCAGCCGGAGCAGCCGGTTCAGGACGGAATTGAGCACCTTCGGGTGCAACAAGATCACCAGGAACGGAGCGGCCAGCAGTGCCCACAGGTAAGGCGTTGATCCAGCAACGAAAGGCAGTGCGACCAGCGCGGTGAGCAGCCCGGTGAGCAGGGACAGCATCATGGTGAGAACCGATGCGCTCGCCGAGCGGTGCCGCGGCACCTGGTGCGCGTTGCCCATTTCCATCTGGGCGAGGACCGGCCAGATGGAGCCGGGCAGGTACTTGCCAAGCTGGCCGATGAACATGATCCGGGCCGCGGCGCGGGCGGGCAGCGGCGAACCGAGCGCCGCAAGCAGCAGCCGCCACACTTGCATCGTGGCGAGCAGGGCGATAAGCACGCTGACCATGGCGGCGACGACCGTCAGGAAGCCGAGGCTGGCCAGCGCGGCCCGCACTTGGGTCCACTCCCGGGCCACCGCATAGCCGCCGAGCCCGACTGTGGCCGCTACGAATCCCCAGCGGACGGGCCGGCTGCCGATCAGCCGGCCGACGCCGGCCCACCTGCTGCGGCGCCGACCGGCCGCCGCATCGCCGAAATTCCCCGATTCGTCGACCGGAGCGGCGACCTGATGGTCCGACATAGGCAGAGCCTAGTCGCTGCAGTGACAGCCCGACCCGACGATCCCGGTCCATCCCGCTACCCGGAGAGGTTAGGGTACGCACACTATGCGCGTTCTTCTCTTCGGTACTTATGACACCTGCTTGCACCCGCGGGCCGCCACGATCGCGGAGGGCCTGCGGGTCCGTGGCTTCGAAGTGGCCGAGTGCAACGCGCCGCTTGGCCTGGACACGGCGGCCAGGGTCGACATGCTGGCCCGCCCGTGGCGGGCGCCAGCGTTGCTGGCCCGGCTCGCGCAGCGCTGGGCCACGCTGGCCAGGGCCGCCCGCCGGATGCCCCAGCCCGACGTGGTGCTGGTCGGATATCTCGGCCATTTTGATGTCCACCTGGCGAAACTGATCTTTCGCCGGGTGCCGGTGGTGCTCGACCACCTCATCGGTGCCAGCGACACTGCGCGGGACCGGCGGCTGGACGGCGGCCCGCGCCAGGCCCTGCTGCGGATGATCGACTCCGCCGCGCTGCGCGCCGCGGACATCATTGTGGTAGACACCGAGGAACACCTGGCGGCGCTGCCCGAACGGCACCGGGCACGGGCCGTCGTGGTGCCGGTGGGAGCACCGTCGGCTTGGCACGCTGCGGCACGACCAGCCGAGCGTGAGGACGCGTCCGGGCCGCTGCGGGTAGTCTTTTACGGTTTGTACACCCCGCTGCAAGGAACGCCGGTCATCGGTGCTGCACTCGGCCGGATCGCCGGAGCGCCCATCGAGGTCACAATGATCGGCAGCGGTCAAGACGAGGCTGAGACGAGGACCGCCGCCGCGGCCAACCAAGCGGTTCGCTGGCTGGACTGGGTACCCGCCGCCGAACTGCCCGCACTGGTGGCCGGCAGCGACGTATGCCTGGGTATCTTCGGCACGAGCGACAAGGCACTGCGGGTGGTGCCGAACAAGGTTTTCCAGGGCGCCGCCGCCGGGTGCGCGATCGTGACCTCGGACACGGCGCCGCAGCGACGGGCCCTTCCCGATGCAGCGATCCTGGTACCGCCGGGTGATCCAGAAGCGCTGGCCGCGACGTTGCTGCGGCTTGCTGATGATCGCGCGGAGCTGGTCCGGCTGCGCCGCCGGGCCCAGCTGCTGGCCCAGCAGCAATTCGCGCCCGAGCAGATCGTGGCTCCGTTGGCCCGAGAGCTGCTCCCAGCCAGCGGCGCTGCCGCAGTCACGCAACCTAGAAGTTGAGGAGTTCGACATGGTTTCCGGTTCGACGGCGGCAGGATCGAGAGTGGATGTCAACGCGGTGGCGCCGCTGACCCCGAACGCCTGGCTGCGCTACGACCTGGTCAAGCGCATGCTGCCGGTCGACATCACCGATGTGCTGGAGGTCGGCTGCGGTCAGGGCGCGCTTGGAGCGCGGCTTGCACAGCGATACCGCTACCTGGGCGTCGAGCCGGACAAGACGTCCTGGGCGGTGGCCCAAAAGCGGGTTAGCGCGGTGGGGCGTGGCGAGGTCCGCAACGTCGCGGTCGAAGCGATCGGCGACGAACGATTCGACCTGGTCTGCGCCTTCGAGGTACTCGAGCACATCGAGGACGACGCGACCGCGCTGAAGGAATGGGCGGCCCGACTACGTACCGGCGGTTGGCTGCTGCTGTCGGTCCCGGCGCACCAGCGGCGCTACAGTTCCGCCGACGAACTCGCCGGCCACTTCCGTCGCTACGATCCCGAAGCGCTAAGCGCCTTGCTGGCGAGCTGCGGCTTTGGTGAGGTCGAGATACGCCAGTACGGCTTGCCGCTCGGGTACCTGCTGGAGGCTGGCCGCAATCTGATCGGCCGCCGCCGGCTCGCCACGGCGGCAACTAACTCCGTCGCTGAGCGTACCGCTGGGTCCGGGCGGTTGCTTCAGCCATCTAGCGCCCGGCTCGGTGCCGCTATCCGATGGGGAACCGCACCGTTCCGGTTTATGCAACGGGCGTTCCCGAACACCGGCACCGGGCTCGTGGCTCTAGCTCGACTGACGGACGGCCCGGCCGGCCGCTAGAGGGCTTGGGCGGAGTAATCCGTGAAGGTTGAGTCAAGTCTGGTGTTTTCGGGTCGCGCTGGTCAGCGTAATGTGGGCCGTGCTCGCTCCACAGCGCAAACGACAGCGCACCTGACCTGCTCATACGCACTTCGCGTCCACGGTCACATGCATCGGCGTAACGAGTGGCGGTGGTCGGCCACCCTGACCGCAGGTCCCTGCGTGAGCTTGCGCTGAAATCGGACTGCGACCGCGACATGCCTCGTCGGGCTGGGGCGGAGCCCCGTTAGGGCGTGTCCCGTGGATCTTGCCGGGCAGATCTGGCTGGCTCGGCGGCATGCTTGATCGTCATGGTCTGAGCGATGCTGAGTGGGCCATGCTGGAGCCGGTTCTGCCGGGCCGCACGCCGCGGCGGGCCGGCCGGCGGGCTGATCACCGGCTGGTGGTCAGCGGGGTGTTTCTGGCCGATGCGGACGGGCTCGCCGTGGCGGGATCTGGCCGGGCAGCACGGGCACTGGAAGACCGTCTGCAGCCGGCACCGGCGCTGGTCCGGGGACGGGACGTGGGTGAAGGTCCTGGACGGGCCGCGCCGCGGCTGCGATGAGGCCGGGGCGCGGGCGCGGGCGGTCGCGGCGGACGCGACGGTCGTGCGGGCTCACCAGCCTGCCGCCGGTGCCCGGCACGCACCGCCGCCCGGCACCGGCCCGGCCCGGCTGGCGGTCGCGGTCCTGTCCGCGCCCGGCGGC